>Ga0247806_10000421_pt1 | contig 26948 bp, 21 predicted proteins | sample UWRJL059202B1_FD_179935 | JGI IMG/M metagenome (GOLD analysis project Ga0247806, IMG submission 179935) | Plant litter microbial communities from Arlington Agricultural Research Station in Wisconsin, United States - UWRJ-L059-202B-1 | ecosystem: Environmental > Terrestrial > Plant litter >... | reverse complement strand
CTGTAGGCGGGTTATCGTTGCCAAGCACCACGAGCGTGCTGCGGCGGACCGCCATAGACCAACAGCCGAAAGGCTTGAAAATCCAGGGAGGCGCCGTGAGCGACGTCGCGCAGCGAACACCATCCAACGAGCCGCAGTTCATCGAGAGACCCGCACAGGGCCCGCAGACGGCAACTCTGACCTACCCGGGGGGTTCGGCGCAGTTCCCAATCCTGGCTAGTACAGACGGCCCGTCCAGCATCGACATCGGAACGCTGACGAAGCAGACCGGGTACACCACGTTCGACTCGGGGTTCGTGAACACGTCGGCGACGAGGTCGGCCATCACGTACATCGACGGTGAGGCGGGAATCCTGCGTTACCGCGGCTATCCGATCGAGCAGATCGCTCAGAACTCGAGTTTCCTCGAGACCGCATGGCTGCTCATCTACGGTGAGCTGCCCAGCGAGAGCGAACTGAGCGCATTCGACACCCGGGTTCGTCGGCACACCCTGCTGCACGAAGACCTGCGCCGTTTCTACGACGCGCTGCCGCACAACGCGCACCCGATGTCGGTGCTCTCGGCTGGCGTCTCGGCGCTGTCGACCTACTACCAGGACTCCTTGAACCCCAAGGACCCCGAGCAGGTCGAACTGTCGATGATCCGCCTGCTGGCCAAGCTGCCGGTGATGGCCGCGTACGCGCACAAGAAGAGCATCGGGCACGCGTTCCTGTACCCGGACAACTCGCTGAGCTTCGTGGACAACTTCATCAAGCTCAACTTCGGCACCCTCGCGGAGCCGTACGAGGTGAACCCGGTGGTGAGCAGGGCACTGGAGCGCCTGCTGATGCTGCACGAAGACCACGAGCAGAACGCGTCCACCTCGGCCGTGCGCCTGGTCGGCTCCACCGAGGCGAACCTCTTCGCATCCGTCTCCGGCGGCATCAACGCCCTCTCCGGCCCGCTGCACGGCGGCGCGAACGAGTCGGTGCTGACCATGCTCAGCGAGATCAAGGCATCCGGCGAAGGCGTGCAGAAGTACGTCGAACGGGTGAAGAACAAGGAAGCCGGCGTGCGCCTGATGGGCTTCGGTCACCGGGTGTACAAGAACTACGACCCGCGCGCGAAGCTGGTCAAGGAGAGCGCGGACGCCGTGCTCGAGGCGCTCGGTGTGAAGGACGACCTTCTCGACATCGCCAAGGAGCTCGAGCACATCGCGCTGAACGACGATTACTTCAAGGAGCGCAAGCTCTACCCCAACGTCGACTTCTACACCGGTGTGATCTACAAGGCCATGGGCTTCCCGCCGCGGATGTTCACGGTGCTGTTCGCGATCGGCCGGCTGCCCGGCTGGATCGCGCACTGGCGGGAGATGAACCTCGACCCGACGCAGAAGATCGGCCGCCCGCAGCAGTTGTACACGGGCTCCGTCGCCCGCGACTACCCGCAGCGCTGAGCTCGCGACCCGTGAGAAAAGCCCCAAGAATCTCGGATTCTTGGGGCTTTTCTCACGGCTCGGGGAGTGTTAGGCGTGCAGGGCCGCGTTCAGGGTGATGCCGCTTCCAGCGCGGGGGAGTACCTCCACGGCGCCGGTGATCGAGTTGCGGCGGAAGAGCAGGTTGGGCACGCCGGAGAGGTCCTTCGCCTTGGCCGTGCGCGGGGCGCCCTCGGCCGTGCGGGTGGCATCCAGCAGCACCACCTTGGTGCCCGCGGTGACGTACAGGCCGGCCTCGACCACGGAGTCGTCACCGATCGAGATGCCGATGCCGGAGTTGGCGCCGAGCAGCGCCCGGTCGCCGATGGTGATCCGCTGGGTGCCGCCACCCGAGAGCGTGCCCATGATGGATGCGCCGCCGCCGATGTCGGAGCCGTCACCGACCACGACGCCCTGGGAGATCCGGCCCTCGACCATCGAGACGCCCAGGGTGCCGGCGTTGAAGTTGACGAAACCCTCGTGCATGACGGTGGTTCCCGGGGAGAGGTAGGCGCCCAGGCGCACCCGGGACGCGTCGGCGATGCGCACTCGCTCCGGCGAGACGTAGTTGAGCAGCGGCGGGAACTTGTCCAGGCCGCTGGCCTGGATGCCGTGGCGCTGCAGCGACGGGCGGAGCCGGTCGAAATCGGCGGGCAACACCGGTCCGGCGTTGGTCCACACCACGTTGGGCAGGTGGCCGAAGATGCCGTCGAGGTTGAGGGTGTTGGGCTTGACGAGCAGGTGCGAGAGCAGGTGCAGGCGGAGGTAGGCATCCGAGGTGCCGGCCGGCGGCGCCTGCAGGTCGATCTCGACGGTAACGGCCTCGAGGCGCACATTGCGGCGGGTGTCCGGGCCGGCGGCCTCCTCCAGCTCGGTGGGCACAATCCAGCGGTCGCGGTCGGCGGGCAGCGCGCCCAGCGTGGGCGCCGGGAACCAGGTGTCGAGCACGGTGCCGTCGCCGGCGATCGTGGCGAGGCCGTACCCCCAGGCGTGGGTTGCGGAGGAGTCGGACTGCGGTGCGGGGGGAAGGACGGTGACCATGGCTCTAGATTAGTAGAGTGCCTTCTGAGAGAACCGTAGACCCAGCCGCCGCCGTGCCGGCCCTCGACCTCACCGCGTCGTCGATCGAGTTGACCCGCGCCCTCTGCGATGCGGAGTCGGTGTCCGGCAACGAGACCCCGCTGGCCGACGCTATCGAAGCCGCTCTGGCCGGCACCGCGCACCTCGAGGTGATCCGCGACGGCGACACCATCGTGGCGCGCACCAACCTGGGCCGGGCGCAGCGCGTCGTGATCGCCGGTCACATCGACACCGTTCCCCTGAACAACAACCTGCCCACCCGCTTCGAGACCCTTGACGGTGTCGACTACCTCTGGGGCCGGGGCACCGTCGACATGAAGGCCGGCGTGGCCGTGCAGCTCAAACTGGCTGCCGAGCTCGCCGACACCAACGTCGACCTCACCTGGATGTGGTACGACAACGAGGAGGTCAACGCCGACCTGAACGGCCTCGGCCGGCTCGCCACGAACCGCCCCGACCTGTTCGAAGGCGACTTCGCGATCCTGGGGGAACCCAGCAACAGCCAGGTCGAGGGCGGCTGCAACGGCAACGTACGGGTGGAGATCCGCACGTTCGGCAAGCGGGCCCACTCCGCCCGTGCCTGGGTGGGCGAGAACGCCATCCACAAGGCCGCCCCGATCCTCGACATCCTCGCCGCATACCAGCCGCGCGAGGTGGAGGTGGAGGGCCTCGTCTACCGGGAGGGCCTGAACGCTGTCGGCATCAGCGGCGGCATCGCCGGTAACGTCATCCCCGACGAGTGCATGGTGCACGTGAACTACCGGTTCGCCCCCAGCCGCACCGCGGCGGAAGCCGTGGCGCACCTCGAGGAGCTGTTCGCCGGGTTCGACATCACCGTCGTCGACCTGGCCGAGGGCGCCCGGCCCGGCCTCGACGCCCCGCTGGCACTGAAGTTCCTCGAGGCCGTCGGCGCCGAACCGCGCCCCAAGTACGGCTGGACCGATGTGGCCAGGTTCTCGGCCCTGGGCATTCCGGCCGTCAACTACGGCCCCGGCGACCCGCTCAAGGCCCACGCCGACGACGAGCGGGTGGCGCTTCACCAGATCACCGACTGCGAGGATGCCCTGCGCGCCTGGCTGACCGCTCCGCTCGGCTGACCCGTGGCATCCACCCGCACCTCCGCCACACCGGTGCACCAGAGCGGCGCAGCCGTCGTTCCCGCACGGTGGCGCGCCCGGTACCGGTCGGTGCCGTGGTGGCTGAAGGTCGCCGTGATCTGGGCGCTGTCCCGGGTCGTCACCACCACGTTGGTGTTGGTGCTGGCGAGTGTGCAGGGCCAGAACCCCTGGACGGCCGCGAAACCCGGTTACATCGCATTCGCGACCATGTGGGACTCCCTCTGGTACAACATCGTGGCCGTGGGCGGCTACCCGTCGGAGCTGCCGGTCACGGCCGAGGGGCACATCGGCGAGAACGCGTGGGCGTTCATGCCGGTGTACCCGTCAGTGGTGCGGCTGCTCATGCTTCTCACCGGCGCCCCGTTCGCCGCGGTGGCGGTGTTCGTGTCCGTGGTCTGCAGCCTGGGCACCGCGCTGTTGTTCTACCGGCTGATGCGGCGGGTGCAGCCGCAGCCGACGGCGTTGTTCGCCGTGGTGTTGTTCTGCGTCGCCCCGTTGTCGCCGCTGCTGCAGTTCGGCTACGCCGAGTCGATGCAGCTGCTGCTGCTCACCTGGGCGCTACTGCTGGTGCTCGAACGCCGGTACCTGCTGCTCGCGCCGGTGATCGCGGTGATGGCGCTCACCCGGCCCACCGGGCTGGCGTTCGCCCTGTTCCTGGCCCTGCACGTGGGCTACCGGTGGTTCACCCGGGCGAAGGACCCGTTCCCGGTGCGCGAAGCGGTGACGGCGTCATCCGTGGCGGTCTTCAGCGGCGTGATGGGCCTAGCCTGGCCGGGTGTCGCCTGGCTGGTCACCGGGTCGATCACGGCGTACACCGACACTGAGCTGGCGTGGCGGTCGGCCTACATCGGCTACCAGGAGCTGGTGCCGTTCGCGGCCTGGTTCCAGAGTGGGGTGTGGTGGCTCGGCCAGCCGTGGGGGATCGTCGCGGTGATTGCGCTGATCGTGATCTTCACCGTGACGATGTTCACCCGACCGGTGCGGAGCCTCGGCGTCGACCTGCGGCTGTGGGTGGTGTCGTACGCCCTGTACCTGCTCGCGGTGTTCTTCCCGCAGACGAGCACATTCCGGTTGCTGATGCCGATGTTCCCGCTGCTCGGGGCCCTCGCCCGGCCGCAAAGCCTCGTGTACCGCGTTGTGGTCACACTTGTGCTGATCTGCGGCCAATGGGGCTGGCTTCTGCTCTGTTGGGGTGTAGATGGCGCCGATTGGACCCCGCCGTAATTACTGTCTGACGGCCGAATGGTCGATAATAGGAGTACAGACTACGAATGGAAGGGGAGTTCATGGCGGCCATGAAGCCACGGACCGGAGACGGACCAATGGAGGCTGTAAAAGAGGGGCGCCTGATCATTGTGCGTGTTCCGCTCGAAGGGGGAGGGCGACTCGTCGTCTCTGTGAACGACGCCGAAGCCAAGGAGCTTCACGATGCGCTTGCCGGAGTAGTCACCCCGGCTGTGTAGTACCAAAGTTTTGAGCTGATCGGCTGTGCGGTGTTCCGCACAGCCGATTGCTGTCTGCGGATGCGGCTACGCGCGCAGCTTGGTGATCTGCAACAGCCCGTCGCCCACGGGGGACAGGGCGCTGATGACGGCCTTGGACGAACCGATCTCGTTGAGCAGGGTGCGGAAGCCCGTGGCCACGTCGTCCCGCTGCACCGGGTCGGCCACGCGGCCACGCCACAGGGCGTGCGCCACGAGCACGGTGCCACCGGGGCGGGCCAAGCGCAGGCCGTGTTCCACGTACTCGATGACCGACTGCGGGTCGGCATCCACGAACACGATGTCGTAGGAGTTCTCGTTCATGCGCGGCAGCACCTCGGCGGCGCGGCCGGTGATGAGACGCACCCGGTTGGGCGGGATGCCCGCCTCGAGGAAGTTGGCCTTCGCGTGCTGCAGGTGATCGACCTCGAGGTCGATCGAGGTGAGCGTGGCGCCGGGGGCGCCGGTGAGCAGCCAGATGCCGGAGACGCCCGCGCCGGTGCCGACCTCGAGGATGCTGCGGGCTCCGGTGGCGGCGGCGATGACGGCCGATTGTGCACCCATCGAGGGGGCGATCGCTTCGATGCCGAGCTCGTGAGACTGCTGCCGGGCTCGCGCCAGGGCGTCGCTCTCCACCACCGAGTCGTCGGCGAATTTCCAATTCAGATCTTTGTCAGACATTCCGCAACTCCAGTAGATGATTGGATCAAGACTATGGCCGGGGTGCCCGTGGTTCGGGGACGCCTCGCCGGGGGGATATTCTGAGGGCATGTTCGGTCTGACGTTCGAGAAGCTCCTCCTCATCGGGATCGTCGCCGTCTTCCTGCTCGGTCCGGAGAAATTGCCGCACTATGCGGCGCAACTCGGCCGGCTGGTGCGCCAGCTGCGGGACATGGCGAACGGCGCCAAGGACCGCATGAAGGACGAGATGGGTCCGGATTTCGACGACGTCGACTGGAAGAAGCTGGACCCCAGGCAGTATGACCCGCGCCGCATCATCCGGGAAGCCCTCACCGAGGACGAGCCGGTGAAGGGGCAGTCCCAGGCGGTGTCCAGGGCCGGCGCGAACGCCGCCTTCCTGCAGCGAAAGAGCGCGCGCGAGGGCGCCCTCACCGGGCCGGCACCCTTCGACTCCGAAGCCACCTAGCGTCGGCGAATCGCCTTGAGGGTGCGGGCCAGCAGCACCATCGGGCCCACCAGCCGGGCGAACTCGCCCCCGGTGACCGGCAGCGGGAGCACCCCGGTGGTCCGGGAGATGGTGACCGGGTTCACGAAGCGCAACAACCCCTCCGGCCCGTTCCGGCGGCCGAGGCCGGAACCCTTGACGCCGCCCATCGGGGCGTCCACGGCGGCGAAGGATCCCCGGTAGCCCTCGTTCACGTTCACACTGCCGGCCTCGAGCGCGGCCGCCACCCGCAGCCCCCGCCGGGCCGATCCGCTCAGCACCGACGCGTTCAGCCCGTAGTCGCTGTCATTTGCGGCGAGGATGGCTTCCTGCTCGGTGTCGACGATCGACACCGAGACCACCGGCCCGAACGTCTCCCCGGCGAAACAGACCATGGCCGGGGTGACCCCGGTGAGGATGGTCGGTTCGAAAAAGTACGGGCCGAGGTCGGGCCGGGCGCGACCACCGACCTGCACGCTGGCGCCGTGCTCGATCGCATCGGCCACGTGGTCGGTGACCCGCTCCAGCTGGGCCTGCGAGGTGAGCGACCCCACATCCGCCCGGTAGTCCAGCCCCGAACCGAGCAGCAGCGCACGGGTGACGGTGACGAATTCGCGGAGGAACTGGTCGGACACCGCCCGCTGCACGTAGATGCGCTCGATCGACACGCAGAGCTGCCCCATCGACGAGAAACAGGCGTAGGCGGCCTGCGCGGCGGCGCGGTGCGGGTCGACGTCGTCGAGCACGATCATCGGGTTCTTGCCGCCGAGCTCGAGTGAGGCGCCGGTCAGGGTCTCCGCGGCCTGGCCGGCCACCAGCAGCCCGGTGGCGGTGGATCCGGTGAAACACACGACGTCCGCGCCGGCCGTGACGGCGCCGCCGATGGTGGGCCCGTCGCCGGTGACGACGGCCCAGAGGTCGGCGGGCACCCCCGCGTCGATGAAGGCGCGGCGCAGCAGCAGGGCGCTCAGGGCGCCCTGGTTGTCGGCCTTCTGCACGACCCCGCACCCGGCGGCCAGGGCGGGCACCACGTCCATCGCGGTCAGGCTCAGCGGGAAGTTCCACGGGGTGATGACCCCGGCGACGCCCTTGGGCCGAAAACGCACCCGGGTGGTGACCAGGGTGGGCAGGCCGGAGTGGCGCCGTTCGCCGCCCAGCACCCGGCGGGCGGCCAGAGCGTTGTACCGGGTAACACCGGCGGCCTGGAAGACCTCCTCGAACGCCTGCCCGCGGGTCTTGCCGGTCTCGGTCTGCAGGGTGTCCAGCAGCGCCTCACGGCGGCCCAGCAGCAGGTCGTGGGCGCGCAACAGCACCGCCCGGCGGTGCGCGAAGCCGGAGCGTGCCCAGGCAATCTGCGCCAGACGGGCACGGGCGTAGGCATCCGCCACATCACGCGCGCAGCTGAGCGGCAGGTTGTGCAGCGGTGCGCCGGTGAACGGGGCAATCACGGTGGCGCTGGCGCCGGAGGTCGAGCGGATGTCCCGGTCCAGACCGACGATGACCGCCGGGTCCAGTGAGGCGGCGGTCGCGGCTGACGATGACACGGTGGGGGCAGTCATGCTGGTCATTGTAGACACGCTTGCCCGGCGGGAGCCGGGCGGTTCAGCGCGGGGAGATGCCCAGGCTCAGCCCGGCCAGGCCGCGGCCCCTGGTGGCCAGCCGCTCGGCGATGGCCTGGATGGCGACGGCCGCCGGGTCGGCGGGGTCGCCGAGCACTACGGGCAGACCGGTGTCGCCGCCGCTGCGCAGCGCCACCGACAACGGCACCTGGCCGAGCAGGGGCACCGGGGTGTCCTGGCCGACGGAGAGCCGGTCGGCCACCTCCGCGCCGCCGCCGGCCCCGAAGATCTCCAGGAGCGTGCCGTCCGGCTGCATGAGCCCGGACATGTTCTCGATCACGCCGTAGATCTTCTGGCCGGTCTGCCGGGCGACCGCTCCGCTGCGTTCGGAGATGTCGGCGGCGGCGGGTTGCGGGGTGGTGACCACGATGACCTCGGCGTGCGGCAGCAGCTGCCCCACGGAGATGGCGATGTCACCGGTGCCCGGGGGCAGGTCGAGCAGCAGGATGTCAAGGTCGCCGAAGTAGACCTCGGTGAGGAACTGGGTGATGGTGCGGTGCAGCATCGGACCGCGCCAGGCGACGGCCACCGACGTGTCGTCGACGAACATGCCGATCGAGATGACCTTGACCTCGAAACCGATCGGCGGCAGGATCATGTCGCCCACCTGGGTGGGCTTGACCATGCCGGGCTGCCCGCCCGGCACGCTCGGCGGGGTGACCAGGCCCAGCAGGCCGGGGATCGAGAAACCGTAGACGTCGGCGTCGACGATACCGACCCGCAGGCCGCGTGCAGCCAGTGCCACGGCGAGGTTAGCGGTGACGGTGGACTTGCCGACGCCGCCCTTGCCGCTCGTGATCGCGTAGATCTGGGTGAGCGAATCCGGCCCGAACTGCATGGTGCGGGCACCCTGTCCACCGCGCAGCTTCTCGGTCATGGCCCGGCGCTGCTCGGGCGTCATCACGGACACCACCACCCGGGCCAGGCCCGCGCCCACGACGGACTCGGCGGCTTCACGCACATCCGTTTCGATGCGGGTGGCCGCCGGGCAGCCGGCGATGGTGAGGCGGATGTTCACTGTCGCGCCGCCGTCGGCGTCGATCGTGACCCCGGAGACCATATCCAGCTCGGTGATGGGCTTGCGGATCTCCGGGTCGATGACGCGGGCGAGGGCGGCGCGGACCCGGTTCTCAGTCAAACGGGTGCACCTCGTGCGGGCCGGTGCGGGGGCTGGCTGCACGCTCGCGGCTCTCCAGCTCCCGGGCGTCGCGGTCGCGGGCGGCCTCGCGTTCGCGGCGTTCCTGTTCGTCGCGCTGGTCGAGGTTGTCGAGCAGGGCCCGCAACTCGGCGCGCAGGAAGTCCTTGGACGCGAGGTCCTTCATGCCCAGGCGCAGGGCGACGACCTCACGGGCGAGATATTCGGTGTCGGCCAGGTTGCGTTCGGCGCGCTGACGGTCCTGCTCGAACTGCACCCGGTCGCGGTCGTCCTGCCGGTTCTGCGCGAGCAGGATCAGCGGCGCCGCGTACGACGCCTGCAGCGACAGAACCAGGGTGAGCGCGATAAAGCCGAGCTCGATCGAGTCGAAGCGCAGGTTCAGCGGGGAGAGGGTGTTCCAACCGATCCAGAAGACCGTGAAGAGGCTGAGGCCCAGCAGGAACCAGGGCGTGCCCATTCCGCGGGCGATCGCCTCGGTGAACCGGCCGAACCGGTCGTTGCTGCGTCCGCCGCGTTTGCGGCCGACGAGGTTGGTCGTGCGCAGACCCTTCGGGGTGTCCAGGCGTAGTTCGCTCTTGTTAGCGCGTGCCATTGCCCTGCCTCCGTACTCCCGGCAGCGGGATGCTTCCCGTTACCAGCTGGGTTCTCGCCGTGGCACGTTTGCGTACCTCGTCGCTGTCATCGTGACTTCGCCAGTCGTCCGGCAGCAGGTAGTCGAGCACGTCGTCAATCGTCACCACCCCGACAAGTCGGTGGTTCTCGTCGACGACGGGCACGGAGACCAGGTCGTAGCTGGCGAGGATGCGGCTGACCTCGGCCGCGGAGGTCTCCGCGGTGACGGGCTCCAGGCCCAGGTCGAGTAGCGTGCCGAGGCGTTCGTGCGGCGGGTAGCGCAGCATCCGTTGGAAGTGCACCATGCCCAGGAACCGGCCGGTGGGCGGCTCGTACGGCGGCAGGGTGACGCAGATCGCCGCACCGAGCGCCGGCGCGAGGTCGTGCCGGCGGATGAGGGCCAGGCCTTCCGCCACGGTCGCGTCGGCGGAGACGATGATCGGTTCCGTCGTCATCAGGCCACCCGCGGTGTCCGGGGCGTAGGACAGCAGGAACCGGACGTCGTCGGCCTCTTCGGGCTCCATCAGGTCGAGCAGGTGCTCGCCGCGTTCCTCCGGCAGCTGGGCGATGAGGTCGGCCGCGTCGTCGGGCTGCATGTGGTCGAGCACCTCGGCGGCACGGGAGTCGCCGAGCCGGGTGAGGATGCCCACCTGTTCGCTCTCGGGCATCTCCTCGAGCACGTCGGCCAGGCGGCCGTCGGGCAGCTCCTCCGCCACCTCGAACATGCGCTGGCGCGGTAGGTCGAGCAGGGTGTTCGCGAGGTCGGCGGGCTTCATGTCGGAGTACGTGGCGATGAGCTGCTCGGCCGACTGCGCCTGACCGGCGGTGACCTTCTCGTAGACTTCGGCCCAGTTCGCGAACGCCGTGGCGCCCTTTGCGAACGGCGACGAACCGGTCTTGGGGCGGCGCACAAAGAGCTGGCCGATCGCCCAGTCACCCTGGGCGGACTCCTCGATGGCGACGTCTTCGATGGTGGCGTCGCCGGAACCGTCGTTGAACGCGACCTTGCGGCCGAGCATCTCAGCGATGACGCGCACCTCGCCGCCGCGCTGTTCGAAGCGGCGCACGTTGATCAGGCCGGTCGTGATGATCTGCCCGCTGCCGATGCTGGTGACCCGGCCGATCGAGACGAAAACACGGCGCTTGCCGGGAATCTCGACGATCAGGCCGACCACGCGGGGCGGGTCGTCTTTTCGGTAGACCACCAGCACATCGCGTACCTTGCCGACGCGGTCGCCCGCGGGGTCGAAGACGTTGCACCCGGCCAATCGGGCGACGAAGACTCTGGTGTTTGCCACACCTATAACTTAGCCGGTGCAGCCTGCGCGGCGGCCGGACGGGTCGGCCGGGTCGGCCGGGCATTCTCCCAACGGATGCACAGCGAGCTCATCAGGGATTCCCGGGGGCCGTGAAAGAATGGGGGTATGTCCAACAGAAGCCCATTCGGCGGTCGCGCCTCCGCACTGTACCCGGTTCTGCCCAAGGGCGAGATCCTGGCCACGTACGACACCTACAACGAGGCCCAGCTGGCGGTGGACCTTCTTGCGAAGGCCGACTTCCCGGTCAAACAGTTGGCGATCGTGGGCAACGACCTCAAGACGGTCGAACGGGTCACCGGCAAGCTCACCTGGAGCCGGGTGGCCCTGGCCGGCGCCGCATCCGGTGCCTGGCTCGGTGTGTTCTTCGGGCTGCTGTTCTTCGTCTTCTCACCGGATGGCACCGGACTGCCGTTCCTGTTCGCTGCGGTGCTGATGGGAGCCGGTTTCGGCATGCTCTTCGGGCTGGTGAGCTACGCGCTCAACCGTCGCCGCAAGGACTTCACCTCGACGATGCAGGTGATCGCCGGTAACTACCAGGTGATCGTGGATGTGGAGCTGGTGAACAAGGCCCGCAACCTGCTCGCCGGACAGGCCGAGCCCGCCGCCGCGGCCGCGCCGCATCCGTCTGACCCGCCGCGCTCAGCGCCGCAGCCGCCCGCCGAGCCCACCGACCCCGCCGCCGAGCCGCCGGCTCCACCCGCAGCGCCGTCACCGCCGACGGCTGCGGCCGACGAGGTGGCGCCCCGGGAACGCCCCGCCTACGGCGAAGTCGCACCTTCGGCACCGCCCGCTGACCCGGCCGAGCCCCAGCGCTGACCCACCCGCCAGTCGCAAACTGTTACCGAAACGGACATCTGCGTCCGGCGCACCGGACGCAGATGTCCGCACGGGCAACAGTTAGGCCTGCAGGGCCGCGATCCAGGCTTCGACCGCGGCGGAGTCGCGGGGGATGCCCGCGGAGAGGTTCTCCGCACCGGTCTCATCGATCAGGATGTCGTCCTCGATGCGCACGCCGATGCCGCGGTACTCGGCCGGCACCGTGAGATCGTCGGGCTGGAAGTACAGGCCGGGCTCGATCGTGAAGACCATGCCCGGCTCGATGACGCCGTCCATGTACATGTCGCGGCGGGCCTGGGCGCAGTCGTGCACGTCGAGGCCGAGGTGGTGGCTGGTGCCGTGCACCATGTACCGGCGGTGCTGACCGTTCTCGGGCTGGAGGGCCTCCTCCGCGGTGACGGGCAGCATGCCCCACGCCGCGGTGTGGCGGGCGATGACCGCCATCGCGGCGGCGTGCACCTCCCGGAAGATGGCGCCGGGCTTGGCCACCAGGAAGGCGGCGTCGGCGGCTTCGCGGACGGCGTCGTAAACCCGGCGCTGCACCTCGGTGAAGGTGCCCGTGACCGGCAGGGTGCGGGTGATGTCGGCGGTGTAGTAGCTGTCCACCTCGACACCGGCATCCAGGAGCATGATGTCGCCCGGTGCGACGGGTCCGTCGTTGCGGGTCCAGTGCAGGATGCAGGCGTGCGGGCCGGACGCGGCGATGGTGTCGTAGCCCACGGTGTTGCCGTCGGCACGGGCACGGGTATTGAAGACGCCCTCGACAAGACGCTCGCCGCGCTCGTGCGTGCTGGAGCGGGGCAGGTCGCGGATGACGTCTTCGAAGCCGCGGGCGGTGGCCGCGACGGCGAGGCGCATCTGGCCGATCTCGTAGGCGTCCTTGACCAACCGCAGCTCGGACAGGTCGCGGGCGAGGCCGGCATCCGCATCGTGCTCATCGTTGATCTCGATGCTGAACGGGGCGTCGGAGCCGTTTCCGGTGATCATCTTCTCCGCGGCGTTGCGCAGGCGTGCGTCGTCCACCTGGCCGGTGAGGAACGGGTCGGCCTCGCGCACCAGCAGGGTCTCGCTGTCCACGTGGCGGAGCACGTCGGCGAAGCCGTCGATGCCGCTGACCGCGATGCCCAGGTCGCCGGCGACCTGGGGGATGGACGGGCGGGGGCCGATCCAGAATTCGCCGATCTCCGAGTTGGCGTAGAACTCGTCGGAGTCGCGGCCGGCGCGTTCGCGGAAGTAGACGGTGGTCTCGTGGCCGGTGGCGGTCGGTTCGAACACGAGCACCGCGCCGGGCTCTGAGTCGCTGCCCCAGCCGGTGAGGTGGGCGAAGGCGCTGTGGGCGCGGAACGGGTAGTCGGTGTCGTTGGCGCGTTGCTTGAGGCGTCCGGCGGGAATGATCAGGCGCTGCCCGGGGTAGAGCTTCGAGACGCGTTCGCGCCGGGCCGCCGCATACGGAGCCTGCTCACGGGCGGGCGGCACCTCCTCGGTCCGGTCGGCCCAGCCGCTGGAAATGTACTCCTTGAACCCCTCGGATCCGGGAGTGGTCGACCGGTTCTCGTTGGTGCGGGCGGCAGGGGCGGGTGCGGGTGCGATGTCGGTGGAGTCAGCCATTCTCCCATTGTCCCACCAGGCCGCCCGAGTACGTCAGCCGGAGGTGAGCGTCGCCACGATCGGCCGGTGGTCGCTGCCCGAGGCGTCCTCGGTGTTGATCACCCGCATGGTCTGCACCTGCCAATGGTCGGTGGCGAGCACGTGGTCGATCGGGGATCCGAGCAGGCCGGGTGCCGCGGAGGGCCAGGTGCCCAGACCGCCGACACCGGCCGCGACGGCGGCATCCCGGCACTCGCCGAGTACGGCCCCGGCCGAGGTGGCCCGGCCAGCGAAGTGGTCGAGGGTGGCGTTGAAGTCGCCCGCCATGATCACGCCGTCGGTGCCGGCACGCTCGGCGCTGCACAGCTCGGCCAGGTAGTCCAGGTCGGAGCGCCAGTTCGACATTTCCCACTGGATCGGGGCGACGGCATGCACCGCGATGATGGTGGGGCCGCCGCCGTTCACGGGCTCGGCGACGACGGTGGGCAGCACATTCGTGTTGCCGGGCGGGCCCCAAACCGAGGTGCTGGTCACCGTGTAGTCGCCGAGGTCCGGGCTGATCAGGAGGGTTGTCGATCGTGCCTTGGAGATGAGGTCGAACGACACCGTGTGCACCCACATCGGCCGCCCGGCGGCTCGCAGGGCCTCGGCGATGAGGATCCCGGTGGCTTCGGTGGTCTCCGGGAGGGTGATGACATCCGCGTCCTCGGTCAGCGCGAGCGCCGCGATGGCGTCGGCGCCGGGAGCGTCACCGAGGGTGTTCCAGTTGAGGACGGTGATGGAGGTGGGCGACCCGGCGGCCGCCGCGGCCGCGGCCGAACCGACTCCGCGGTGCATCAGGATGCCGGTGTTGACGGCGCCGAAGGCCACCAGAAGCACCATCAGCAGCGCCGTCGTGCCGCGCAGGCGCCGCACCAGCAGCAGTAGACCGGCCAGGACGACCAGCAGAACGACGGCCACGACAACCGCCAGCCCGCGCAGTGAGACCGCGTGTGCCACCACCCACGTGTTCTGCAGGCCGAAGAACTGCGGCCATGCGAAGACGGCGAGGATGGCGGCGGCCACCAGAACGACGAGGATGCGGCCGAGAGCGGGGAACATAGACCTGTCACTGTAGGGGAACTTCCTGCCAGTCGGCTCCAACTAGCATGGGCACATGGCAGTCGAACGGCGATTCACGGGTCCGATCGACCTGCACACCCACTCCAGCGTCTCCGACGGCACCGAGACCCCCTCCCAGCTCGTGCGCGCCGCCGCGGCGGCCGGGCTGGGCACCGTTGCGCTCACCGACCACGATTCCACGGCGGGGTGGGCCGAGGCCTCGGTCGCGGCCCGGACCGCGGGGATCACCCTGATTCCCGGCATGGAGTTCAGCACCAGGGTCGGCTATGCCAGCATCCACCTGCTCGCGTACCTCTTCGACCCGTCGGATGCCGGGATCGTCGCCGAGACCGCGCACATCCGCAAGGCCCGGCTCACCCGCGCCGAACAGATGGTGGCCCGCATCGGCGCCGACTACGAGATCACCTGGGACGACGTGCTCGCCCAGACCACCACGGGCGGCACCGTGGGCCGCCCGCACATCGCGGATGCCCTGGTCGCCAACGGGCTTGCTCTCACCCGCAGCGAAGCCTTCGCGGGCATCCTGCACTGGGAGGCCGGCTACTACCAGCCCCACTACGCACCCGACCCGCTGCGTGCCGTGGCCCTGGTGCGCGCCGCCGGGGGAGTGCCGGTGATCGCGCATCCGGCCACCCGCGGTGTCGCCGACGTGATGGCGGAAAGCCGACTGGCCGCCCTGGTCGATGCCGGCCTGTTCGGACTGGAGCTGCGGCACCGGGAGAACAAGCCGGAGGCCACTGCCCGGCTCACCATGCTCGCGGTGAAATACGGCCTCGCCGTCACCGGCTCCAGCGACTATCACGGCGAGGGCAAACCGAACCGGCTCGGCGAGAACAGCACCACCCCCGAGGTGCTCGAGCGCCTCATCAGCGAGGGCCGGGGATCGTCGCCCGTCTACGCCGGCTGACCGCTAAGCTCAGAAAAATATCGGATGAGAGCCCGGACCCTGCTCAGTCATGTTGGATGAAGGGGCACTCATGTCCACACTCGGCACCACCTCGGTCACCCCCGATCGCCGGGCTCTGCCACGTTCCCTGTTCTACGCGCAAATAGGGCTTCTGGCTGTCGTCATCGCCGTCGCTGTCGGGCCGCTGATCATCGACGGCCGGTGGCCGGGAACGGTCGTGGAGTGGGTCTCGACCGTGGCGCCGACCATGGCCGCCCTGATCGCCGTGACGATCTTTCTGGTCGGCCGGGCCAACGGGGTCGTGCAGCGCCGCCGTCTGGTCGAGTCCTACGACACGCTGCGCGCGGCCCTGCGCAAAGGGGCGGCCGGCGATGAGGCACTGCGGGTATCGACGGAGCGCCGCAAGTTCGGCGCCCGACGTCTGACCGACGTGGTCGAGCGTGGCCGGGTGGGCGAGGAGAACCTGCGGGCGGCCGTCGCCAGCGGCGCCGCCAGCGACGAAAAACTGCGCCTGTCGGTCGCGGCCGGGGTGGAGGGCGCCGAGGCGTTGCGCCTGTCGGTCGCACAGGGCATCAAGGGTGCGGAGGCACTGCGGGTCTCCATCGCGAACGGGATCGATGCGGCGTCGACGACCCTGGCCGTGGTGGACACCGTGGACGCCGCGATCACCCTGTACGCCCCGGATGGCCACATCCTGCTGACCAACGACACCGCGAGAACCCTCGCCGTGCTCGCCCAGTCGGGCGAGCTGGACCCGCTGGAGTTCGCCGACGACCGGGTCACCCCCATTCCCCGGTTCGATCAGGTACTGGCGCGGGCGGCGCGCGGACAGCTCGTCACCCGCCGGGCCTACTGGGTGGGAACCGGTGACGCCCAACGGGCGATCATGTCGACCTCGCAGTATGTGCGGCGGGCATCCGGTGAACTGATCGGCACGGTCGTGGCGTCCCATGACGTCACCCCATTGGCCCGCACCCGCGACGAGTTCCTGGAGACCGTGAGCCACGAGCTGCGGACGCCGTTGACCTCGATGATCGGCTACCTCGAAATCATCGAAGAGGCCCTCGACCTCGACGACACCGGCATCGCCCAGGAGTTCGAGGTCATCCAACGCAACACCGACCGTCTCCTCAAACTGATCAACGACCTGTTGCTCACGGCGCAGGGCGAACCGCCGTCCGATCGGCGCCCGTTCGACCTGACCGAGCTGGCCACGAATTCGCTCAATACGATTCGGCAGGGCGCCGCCGCGGCCGGTGTGCGGCTGACGCTGGCGGATACGGGAGCCGTCATCGCCGAGGTGGACGCCGACCGGATCAACGACGTGTTCGACAAGGTGCTCTCCAACGCCCTGAAATTCAACCGCGCCGGCGGCCGGATCGACATGTCGGTGACAACGGACGACACCTACGCGATCGTGCAGATCTCGGACACCGGCGTGGGCATGGCCGAGGACGACCGGCAACGGATGTTCGAGCGCTTCTACCGCGCCACGGCGGCCCGGGCCGGCATGGTCGCCGGCGCGGGCCTCGGGCTGACCACCGCCAAGATCATCGTCGAGGCCCACCACGGGTCCATCTCCGCGACCAGCACCCTGGGCGAGGGCACGACAGTCGAGATCCTGCTTCCCCTGATCACGGGGTCAGCCCGCCCGAAGAGTTCGCACTAGGGGTAGCGCGGCATGGTCTACGGCTGCCCTCCAGCCTGGGACGAGGGACCCGTTCCGGCCGACCCGGTACCGATGATCGCGACACCGTGCGCAGGCAACCGCATCCCCGATGCCGAGTCGCCCGTCAACAGGTCGGTGCCGTCGACCAGGAGCTCGGCCGCCTCCTCGCCGTGATTGATCACGAAGAGATAGCCGCCGCGACGAACGGTCTCCACCTCCCCACCGTTCGCCACCGATGACGGCAGGTCGACGCCGGCACCACGGGCAATCCGCTCGGCGAGCCGGCGGAGCGCATCAGGGTCAGGGAGAGTGGCGACGTACCACGCCGATCCGGTGTTCGTGCCGCGCCTGGTCACCGCGGGCCAGCCGTTGAGCGAACCGGCGGTGAACGTTGCGACGGTTTCGGCGTCCTCCACTCGCACGAATTCGGCCCAAACCTGCCCGGCCGCATCGCCTCCGAAGACCTCCCCGGTGAGCGCGAGAGCCGGTGGGGTCCCTGCGCCGGTGTTCTGCAGGTCCGGTGCCGCGGGCGGAGCGAACTCCTCGATCCACACCCCGAGCGCACGCCGCAGCGGTTCGCCCAGGTAGCCGCCCAACCGCACGTGCAGGTTCTCGTCGGTGATCGCGGTGCCGAAGCCCACCACCAGAGTGCCCGTCTCGGCGAACGCCGCCAGATTCGACACCTGGGCATCGCTGGCAGTGAAGTGAGCCGGGGCGACGACCAGGCGGTAGCCCGACAGGTCGGCATCCGCCCGGACGAAGTCGACGGTGATCCCCAGCGAGGTCAGGGCTCGGTGCCAGGCGAACAGTGTGCGCACGTAGGACACGTCGGTCGGTGACGCCGGTTGCTCAATGGCCCACCAGCTGTCCCAGTCCAGCGTGATGGCGACGGTCGACGGCACTCGGGTACCGGCGACAGCCTCGTGGCCGGTACGGGCGGACAGCGCCGTCAATTCTCGCCCGAGCTGCTCCACCTCCCGCCATAACCGGGTGTCGGTGCCCGCGTGCGGCACGAGCCCCGAGTGGAACTTTTCGGAACCCGCCGCTGACTGCCGCCACTGGAAGAACAGGATGCCGTCTGCGCCGCGGGCCACGGACTGGTACGACCAGGCCCGCATCTGACCCGGCGCCTTCGCGGCGTTCCGCCTGCGCCAGTTGACGGCGCTCGGCGCCTGCTCCATCAATATCCACGGCGCACCGCCGCCGAGGGAGCGCATCAGGTCGCGCACCATCGCGGCGTAGGCCGGCGAGTCGGGGTCGGCGGGATCGGGATAGGTGTCGTCGCTGACGATGTCGACCTCCCGCGCCCAGGCCCAGTAGTCCACTGCCTTGAAGAACCCCATGAAGTTCGTGGTGATGGGTTTTGTCGACCGTGCGCGGATGATGTCGACCTCTGACCGGTAGCAGGCCAGGAGTTCGTCGTTGGAGAACCGGTCGAAGTCCAGCAGTTGGGTCGGGTTGCGGAACGTCGGGGCCGCCCGTGGCGGGGAGACCTCGTCGAACGAGTCGTACCGCTGCGACCAGAACGCCGTACCCCAGACCCGGTTGAGCTCGTCGACAGTGCCGTACTTCGCGCGCAGCCACGTGCGGAAGGCATCCGCTGACACGTCGCAGTAACAGTGGCTGACGTGGCAACCGTACTCATTGTTCACGTGCCACAGTTCGATCGCCGGATGCTCGGCGTAGCGGTCGACGAGCCGCCGAACGAGCTCTCGAGCCCGGTCGCGGTACACCGGGGAGCTCGGGCAGTACTGCTGCCGGCTGCCCACCGACAACCGCACGCCGTCCTCCGTCACGGGCAACGTTTCCGGACTCAGCACGGCGAGCCACGGCGGCGGCGACGCCGTCGCCGTGGCGAGATCGACACGCACGCCCGTGGTGTGCAGCAGGTCGAGCAGCTCGTCGAGCCAGCCGAAGTCGTACTCACCCGGGCGGGGCTCGAGCCGGGCCCAAGAGAACACCCCGACCGTCGCGAGCGAGATACCCGCCCGGGTCATCAACCGCATGTCCTCGTCCCAGACCTCCCGCGGCCACTGCTCCGGGTTGTAGTCCCCTCCGTACCAAATGGTCATGATCAGCCCTTCACCGCTCCGCTGGCCAGGCCAGTCTGCCAATACCGCTGCAGGAACAGGAACGCGATGACCAGCGGGAGGATCGAGACGAACGACCCGGTGATGACCGTGGAGAACAGCGCCTGGGCTCCGCCGCCCTGCGAGGCCGCGGACTGCAACTGGGCAAGGCCCACGGTGATGGGGTACAGCTCGGAACTGTTCAGCATCACCAGCGGCAGGAAGTAGTTGTTCCAGGTCGCCACGAGGGAGAACAGGAACACCGTCACCAGGCCGGGCCCCAGAAGGCGCAGGCCCACCTGCCAGAAGATCCGTGCTTCACCGGCGCCGTCCACCCGGCCCGCCTCGATGAGGCCGTCAGGAATCGCATCGGCCGCATAGACCCGCATGAGGTAGACCCCGAACGGACTGACCAGCGACGGGATGATGATCGCCCAGGGGGTGTCCGTGAGGCCGGCCTGGGAGAACAGCAGGTAGGTCGGCAGGGCGAGCGCCGTGAGCGGGATCATCACCGCGCCGAGGGTGGCGCTGAAGAGCAGCTTCTTGCCCGGGAAGTCGTACTTCGCGAACGCATACCCGGCCATGGTGGCCAAGAACGTCGCACCCAGGGCCGCCGTTACCGAGTAGAAGAGGGTGTTGAGCATCCAGCGCAGGAAGATGCCGTCACGCACGGTGAAAAGCGTCTGCAGGTTGTCCCAGAGCGCGAAGTCACCACCGAACCACATTCCGAACGTGGAGAAGAGCGCTGAATTGCTCTTCGTCGAGGAGACGAACAACCACCACAGCGGCAGAACGAAGTAGAGCACGCAGAGCCAGAGCAGCACGGTGAGCAGCAGACTGCGTCGACCCTCCGGTGTGTACCGGCGGCGATTGCGGCGTGGGGACGCGGCGCCGTCGCCCTCGCCGCCCGTGATCGTGGTGCGGGTGTCGATGGAGGTCATGGCAGGATTCCTCTCTGAGCCAGGCCGACCCGTTCTCGGCGCTCACCGGCAAGCTGCACGAAGTACGACACGATCGCGATCACGAGGCCCAGCAAGAAGGCGATAGCGGCCGCGTAGTTGAGCTCCTGGTTGATGAACGCGAGGTTGTAGGCGTAGTAGTTCGGCGTGAACGAGTTCGAGATCGCAGCGGGCGCGATCGCGTTGAGCAGGCTGGGTTCGGCGAAGAGCTGAAAGGAGCCGATGATGGAGAAGATCACGGTCAGCATGAGCGCCGGCCGGATGGCGGGGATCTTGATGCTCCACGCCAGCCGGAACTGGCCAGCGCCGTCGATTTCGGCCGCTTCATAGAGCTCGGCCGGAATCGACCTCAGGGCCGCGTACATGATGATCATGTTGTAGCCGACGAATTCCCACGTCACGATGTTCATCATCGAGCCGAGGATGTTCTGGGCGGTGAGGAACTCCGGCGTGCCCAACCCGACCGCTCGGGCGATCTGGGCGATCGGCCCGAAGTCCTCCCCGTACAGATAGCCCCACATCAGTGTGGCGACGACCGCGGGGACGGCGTACGGCGTGAAGACCAACAGCCGGACGGCCTTGGACCCACGAGCGCGGGCGCTGTCCAGCGCTAGAGCCAGGAAGAGGGCCAGACCGAGCATGATCGGCACCTGGATGATGAAGAACAGGCCGACCCGGCCGAGGCTACCGAGGAACTCTGCGTCGGTCAGTGCCCGGATGTAGTTGGCGAGGCCCGCGAAGACGTCGCCGCCGATCAGCTTGCTCTCGAACACGCTGAGGTAGAGCGAGTAACCGAGGGGGATCACCAGCATCGTCAGGAACACGACGAAGAATGGCAACAGGAACAGGTAGGCGGCGAGGCGCTGCTTGCGCTTCGCGGGGCTGGTGGCTCGTTTCGGGAGCGGGAGGCTGGCGGGGCGCTCGTCGGTGAGCGCCGGGGAGTGCGTCATAACGACTCCTTCTGTGAGGGTGGATCAGAGGACCGACAGAGGCGGTCAGGTACAGGCGGGTGCCCGCCGTCAGCGGCGGGCACCCGGGCAGGCTCACTCGACGGTGAAGCCCTGATCTTCTGCGTACTTGACGAGTTGGTCCTGCCACTTGTCAAGCGCGGCAGCGATGTCACCCTTGTCGGTGATCACCGTGCCGATGGTGTCTTCGTAGGTGGAGTACACGTAGTCCATGTACGGCAGCCATTGGAAGTCGGTGTCGACGGTCTGCGAGATGTCCGCGAACAGCTGGTTCACCTTCTGGCCGCCGTAGAACGCCGACTCCTGATCGACGAACGCCGGGTCCTCCAGCACCGACACCTGCGGCGGGAAGAGGAACTGCTCGGTCGCGAGCCGCATTGCCGACTCTTCGTCGTTGTTGATGAACTTCGCGAGCTCGTATGCGGCGATCTTGTTCTCACTGGATGCGAGCACGGCGTCGGACGAGCCACCCCAGTTGCCGGAAACCTCCTCACCCGCGGTCCACTGCGGCAGCGGCGCCGCGCGCCAGGCGCCCGCCGTGCCTTCGGCCGTGCCCTGGAGGAAGATCGGTCCCCACGCGGCGGTGAGCCATCCGGCGTACTTGCCGCTGGCCAGGCCCTGATACCACTGGTCCGCGAAGTCGACGTCGGTGGAGATCAGGTCCTTCTGGATCAGCTCGGTCCAGTAGGTCGCGACCTTTTTCGCCTCCGCGCTGTTCACGTCGACGGACACCGTCTCCTTGCCGTCGTAGGCGAACGGCTTCACCCCCGCCTGCCAGAAGAAGCCGATCATCTGGCCCGCCTGAGTGGCACCCAGATTCGAGATGTACGAACCGGTGGAGTCCTTCACGGTCTGCGCGGCAGCCGCGTAGTCGTCCCAGGTCGCGGGCGGTTCCGTGATACCGGCAGCGGTCAGGATGTCGTCGCGGTACAGGTTGCCCATCGGGCCGACATCCTGGGGGATCGCCCACACCGCCTCATCGGGGGCGACCTGGTTCCAGGCCCAGTCGACGTAGTCGCCGGACAGGTCGTCGGCACCGTACGGGGTGAGGTCGAGCAGCGAGTTGTTCAGCACGAACGACGGAATGTACTGGTATTCGACCTGCGTCACATCCGGTGCGCCTTCGCCGGCCTCGATGGCGCTGCGCAGCTTTTGATAGTGAGCGAGCCCCTGGCCGACGTTTTCGACCGTGACGTCGATGTCGGGGTACTTCTCCTCGAAGAGTTTCACCTCGTTTTCGATGTCGGGCACCCACGTCCAGAACGTGAGCTTGGTGGGGGTGGTCATCGCGGTGTCGATGTCGTCCTGGCTGACCGACTCCTGGGCCGCGCCATCGCCGCCCGAGCTCGGCGTGCATGCCGTCAGGAGCATACTGATCGACACGGCGCCGGTCACCAGCGCCACTGCTGTTCTCCGTGCCTTCTTGTTCATGATCACTCTTTCTGTGGTTGGGAAGGATCGCAGGATCCCGTGGTGCTCACTGGCTGAGAAAGGTCCGCGTCGACCACGCGGCCAGTGAGACGTTTGAGCCCGCCTGGAGCACTGCTCCGGTGACGGTGTCGGCGACGGTGGCCGCGAGCGTGATCGCCTGCGGTTCCCATCCCCAGTTGAAGACAAACCAGGCGCGTCGCCCGCCGGGCAGCGAACCGCTGGTCACGGTGACCGGCGCGGCGGTGTCGCCGGCGAGTTCGTGCCCGTGGCCAGCCGTGGCGGCCCAGCGGATGACTTCCCGGGCGAGGTCCGGGCCGGGCACGCAGCCGACCACGGTGACCCGGCCCCCCGCATCGGCGCGACTCGTGACGGCGGGGAAGTCGCCGAATCGAGGATGGTCGTAGCGTGCGAGCACCTCGGCGTCGTCGGCGATGAGGCCGTCGATCCACAACCGTGCCGTGGCACCGGCACCGAGGTTCAGGTCGGCGGATGCCGCGATGACGACGACCTCTTCCTCGACGTTGGAGTACTCGTCGTAGCGTGTGCCGGCGAGGTCAGCCAGGCGGGGCGGGGCCACCTCGACGCGCGCACGAGCCTCGGCGTCGGCGTATCCGGTGCGCGGGCCGATGATCAGGTGGCCGCCTGCGGCAACATAGTCGCGCAGCAGCTGGAGTTCGGCATCCGTGGTGACATAGATCCCGGCGGCGACGAGCACCGGGAACGCGTCGGCCAGCGCGGCTGCACCGATGTCCGTCGCCTGGTCAAGGTGCAGAAAACGGGCCTGACGGTCGGATTCGACAGCGCCGCGATGGAACGCATCGACGATCTTTTCGTAGGACTGGGCGTCCGGCCGGTCGCCGGCGCGTAGCGGGGGAGTGAACTGGAGGGCATACCGGCTCGGGTTCGACCAGAGGATCGCGACATCGGCATCCGGCTCGAAGCCGTCGAGAGTGGTGCCGATCTTCGCGAGCTCGCCGCCGATCTCGGCGATCTCCGCGTAGACCCGGCCCGGGACCAGGCTGTGCGGAAGCACCCCACCCCAGTAGGTCTCGGCGCCGTAGGGCAGCGTGTGCCAGTGCCAGTATTCGACCATCGCCGCACCCCGGGAGACGAACGTGTACGCCGCTTGCTTGAGCTGGCCGGGGTACGGCGGGAAGTTCGTGTCGGAGTGACCGATCGACTGAGCGTTCGTCTCGGTGACGAGGTACCGGGCCTGCTTCGACGAGTACATGCGGTCGGCCTGACGGAAGAGGGCGGGAACCCCGGATGTTGTCCAGTCACTCAGCGCTGACAGTTCGAGCGCGGCATCGAGCCGGTCCTGCATGCCGTAGTAGGGGTTGCCCGCGGAGATGTCGAGGGCGTGGTTCACCCGTTCGTCGTCCAGGGCGGGGCGACCGTACTGCAGGCATGTGGTCACGAACTGGTCCGGACGACTGTACTCGCGCACCAGATCGGCCTGCCAGGCGATGAACTCGGTGGTCAGTTCGCTCTGGAACCGCCGCCAGGCGAGGTCGTACTGGGGGAACGAGTTGCCGTCCGGTCGCCACAGTTCCGACCAGTCCGCCAGGCGGTGCGACCAGTAGGTCAGCCCCCATTCCCGGTTGAGGGTGTCCACGTCGCCGTGTTGCGCGCGCAACCGGCGCACGAATTCCTCGAAGACGTGGTCGTTGTGGAACAGCTCGAATCCGGGTTCGTTGTCCACCTGGAAGCCGATGACGGCAGGGTGATCGGCGTAGCGGCCGATGACGGCGCGGATGACTCGCTCGGCGCGGGTGCGGAAGACCGGATGCGTGAAATCCATCTCCTGGCGTGCTCCCCAGGGAATCGGCTGTCCGGTTCGGCGCTCCGCGGCGATCTCGGGGTGAGAGACCTGCAGCCACGGCGGTACCGCGTAGGTGGGTGTGCCCAGGATCACCCGGATCCCGCGCTGCTGGGCACCGTCGAGAACCGGGGCAAGCCACTCGAGGTCGAACTCCCCGTCGCGAGGTTCCCACGTCGACCACACCGATTCCCCGACCCGGATCACGTTGATATCGGCCGCCCGCATGAGGTCGAGATCGGTATCCAGACGATCGGTGCGGTGGTATTCCGGGTAGTACGCGACGCCGTAGAGGAGCCCGCTCGGGGAGTGGTCTGGCAGCACAGTCATGTTCATGGCTCACTTCATTGTGGGGATGAGGATCACTTATGTTTTCGAAAACATTGAGCTGGAACTAGGATGTTGTCGTGACATCGTCTTGTCAAGTGCTTTTTCTGGTCTGACCGACCTGACCCGGCACTGTTGCCGCATTTTCCGATCGGACCGAAGCGAGGAACGTATGGGCACGAGCGCTGATGCGTCGGACGCGAGCGGCAGCGGGACCCGCGTCAAGGCTCCGACCATTTACGACGTCGCCCAGGTCGCGGGTGTGTCACATCAGACGGTGAGCCGGTTTCTCAAGGGGTTCGAGGGGATCCGTCCGGAGACCAGGGAGCGGGTCGTGCGGGCACTCGATGAACTCGATTACCGACCGAATCTCACCGCACGCAGCCTCAAGTCCGGGAGGTCGCATCGGATCGGCGCGCTGGCGCACGAAATATCCCAGGTCGGCCCCGGCCGTATCGTGGAGGGCGCGAGCATCGCGGCGCGGGAAGCCGGCTACGTTCTCGACATCATCTCCCTGGACACCCGCAACCCCCGCGCGATCGACGAGTCGCTGTCGCTGATCATGCAGCACGACCTGGCCGGCGTGCTGGCGCTCGCCGTGACGGACGAGATGACCAGAGCCTTCGAATCCACGTCCTTCGGGGTTCCCTCATACGTGGCGTCGGAATCCGAAGGCGAGCCCGATGACCCGCGCGGCCTGTTGTCGCGAATCGGCATCCCGGCGCTGGTCGCGCACCTGGCCGGGCTGGGGCATCGCCGGTTGGTGCACGTGTCCGGGCCGATGATGTGGTCCGCGTCCCGCAACCGCTGCACGGCCTATGAAGCGGCGATCGATTCTCTCGGCTTGAGCTCGGTTGCCATTCTGCACGGTGACTGGTCGGCGGCCTCCGGGTACCGTGCGATCGCTGAGCTCAAAGAACTTCCGGACGCGACCGCGTACCTTGTCGCAAATGACCAAATGGCGCTCGGCGTGATGCTCGCGCTCAAGGAGCGCGGGTTGCGCATTCCGGAAGATGTCAGTGTTGTCGGCGTCGACGACATCCCGGAGGCCGCATACCTCGATCCGCCGCTCACCACCGTGCGCAACGACTTCGAAAGCCAGGGTCGCGCCGCGGTGGCGCAACTGCTGGCCCGGATCGAACGGTCGGCCCTGGTGCGGGTTGCGGTGTCGCCTCCCGCGCTGGTGATCCGCCGCTCGTCGGGCCCGGCGCCGATTCGGTGAGCCGGGTGAACCTCACGGGTCGGGACAGGACATCAGTGCACCAGCAACTTGGCACGTTCCGGCACTCAGTGCGATGACAGAAACGACCCCCTGACGCAGAGTCAGGAGGCCGTTTGTGGCAGGTTGGTGCGGCGTTACGCGGTGGGCGCCTGCGGGTTACGACGACGGGTGCGGCTGCGACGGCGCGGTGCGCTGTTGCCGTCGTGGTGCTCGGTGCCGCCACCGTCGTGGGTGCCGGCCGCCGGGGTGGCGGCGGGGGCATCCGGGTTGGTGCTGGTGCCAACGCGGGTGCGCGGACGGCTGGCCTGGTCGGACGAACGGGCGGAGCCGGTCCGCCCGGCGTCGGAGCGACCGCCGGAGCGGCTGTCGCTGCGGCCGCCACGGTTGGAGTCGCGGCCGGCCGCGGCACCCGGCGCGGTCTCCTTGATCGGGGTCGCACGCAGGCGGCCCTTCGAGCCGGCGGGGATGTTCAGGTCGGTGTAGAGGTGCGGCGAGGAGGAGTAGGTCTCCTGCGGCTCCGGGGTGCCGAAGTCGAGGGCCTTGTTGATCAGGGTCCACTTGGGCATGTCGTCCCAGTCCACGAAGGTGACCGCGATGCCGGTCTTGCCGGCGCGGCCGGTGCGGCCCACGCGGTGCAGGTACGCCTTCTCGTCTTCGGGGATGGTGTGGTTGATCACGTGGGTGACGTCGTCGACGTCGATGCCGCGGGCGGCGACATCCGTGGCGATCAGGATGTCCTTCTTGCCGGCCTTGAACGACGCCATGGCACGCTCGCGCTGTTCCTGGTTGAGGTCACCGTGCACGGCGGTGGCGTTGAAGCCGCGGTCGCCGAGTTCTTCGACGAGCTTCGCGGCGGCGCGCTTGGTGCGGGTGAAGATCACGGTCTTGCCGCGACCCTCGGCCATCAGGATGCGGCCGATGACCTCGTCCTTGTCCATGTTGTGCGCGCGGTACACGAGGTGCTCGATGTTGGCCTGCATGAGGCCCTCGTCGGGGTCGCTCGCACGGAAGTGGATGGGCTTGGTCA
>Ga0247806_10000419_pt1 | contig 27045 bp, 7 predicted proteins | sample UWRJL059202B1_FD_179935 | JGI IMG/M metagenome (GOLD analysis project Ga0247806, IMG submission 179935) | Plant litter microbial communities from Arlington Agricultural Research Station in Wisconsin, United States - UWRJ-L059-202B-1 | ecosystem: Environmental > Terrestrial > Plant litter >... | reverse complement strand
GCGGGGCTTCAGGAATGCAGCCCCGTTTTTTTGTATGCGCTATTGCTTAAGGTATTCCTGGAAAGGCTGTTCGTTAGTGGTGTATGATGCTGTCAGGTTCATCAGAAGATTGTATATTTGGGCCATCATTATTGAATTGCATCCATGAGATCTTCCTTTTACAATCTGGCGAAACCGAATTGCAGGTTCCTGTCAATGACCTTGTTTTTATTCTTTTGTACCGGATTTGCGCAGGCGCAAACGGCTAATTCCCAGAATTATATTTTCAGTACTACGGGTACGGGCTCCCTGCAGGATATGAGTGCGGGTACGACGCAGTTGATAGGTCCGAATGCCATTACTGCCGCAACCGCGCTGGTGGATGTCGGTTTCGATTTCTGGTTTATGGGAGAGCGCTATACACAGTTCTCTGTGAACACAAAAGGGTTGGTCAGTCTGGGGGCATTGGCTCCGACTTCGACAGAATCACTGGGTGCGGTTGGCAGCAATAAAAGATACATTTGTGCGCTGTCTTACAATACAGCGGTGGGATCTAATGGTAAAGTGCACTACAAGATTTCCGGAGTTGCTCCGAACCGGGTACTGACCATTGAATGGAAGAACATGTTGTTGGGGGTTACTGCTACGTTGGGCGATGCGACTTACCAGGTCTCTTTGTCAGAGACGAGCGGCGCAATTACCTTAGCTTATGGACATGTTGTGTTGCGTGCAGCATCGCCAGCATCGATCAATTATTTTAAGGCTGGATTTCAAAGCGATTACAGCGATAACCTGTTTGCTTCGGTGAATGTGCAGGACCATACAGTAAGAACTACAGATTCCCTGGGAGCATTTCACATGGGATCGAACGTTCCTTATACGACTCCGGTGAGTTCTGAAACAGATGGTAACCGTCGTATCTATACTTTTGAATCTACTACCCCGGCTGCACCCTCTGATCTGCTGTTCAGCAATGTTACGCAAACAGTGATGGGACTGGGTTGGACAGATCATGCCAGCAATGAATTGGGCTATGCAATCTACCAGTCTACAGATGGCGTCCATTACAATTATGTGGCACGCCTGCCACCGAACACTACGGCTTACTCTGCCACCGGACTTTCTTACGGTACGACTTATTACTGGCATATACGGGCGATATCTGAAGGCGCGTTGAGTATGCCTGTAGCAGGCAGCAGCATGACCCTTGCAGGTACTATAACAGGCATAAAAACAGTTGGCTTGGGTGGAGATTATACCAATCTTACTGCTGCATTTGCCGACATCAATGTGCATGGTCTGGCAGGAGCTACAGAGCTACAGCTTATTGCAGGATATCCGGCGACAGCTGAAACCTATCCGATCCAGACCTGTGGTGCTACCGTGATGTCAGGTTTTTCGTTGAAGATGTATCCGACAGTGCCGGGTTTAAGTATTACAAGCCAGCATGCACAGGGAACTTTACTCTTGAACAATGTGGAAAACCTGCTGATAGATGGGCGTGTGAACCAAACCGGACAGGCGGATCTTGTGATTTCCAACAACGGATCGTTTACCAGCCCTTCAGCCCTGGAGTTCCGGAACAGCTCACGGTTCAATGCGGTTCGTTATTGTGTATTGCGAAGTAATAATCAGTTGGGGACTTCAGGAACAATTGTTTTTGGGGCATCTACTTCCGGAACGGGTAATGATCATAATCAAATTGATCACTGTTTGATAGGGGACTGGGATGTTACGCCAACCAATGCGATCTATTCAGCTCCGACTGTTTCATTGGTTTATTATAACAGCGAGAATGAGGTCTCCAGCTGCGAGATCTTTAATTATTTTAATGCATCTATGGCTTCCAGCGGGATTTTCCTGGGAACCGGCAATGATGCGTGGATGATCTCAGGAAATCGATTCTATCAGACAGGTACCAGATATACAACCATCACCACGGTCCATACGGCCATGATGCTCTCCACTCCTAATACAGGCGGCCATCAGGTGCTTGGTAATGTCATCGGATATGCAGATGGTGCAGGAACGGGAGTTACGTCCTACACCGGAGGGACACGTTTTGTCGGGATTCATGTGCGGACTTCAGGAACCGCATCAGTCTGCCAGATCCAGGGAAATACGGTTACCGGTCTTTCGCTGATGAACGGCTATGAATTAAGCGAGGTCGGTATGCCTGGTGTTTTTTCCGGGATATATGTTGCTGCCGGGAATGCGGCCATAGGGACAGATGCAGCTAACGTTATAGGGGCTTCCGGCGGCTCCGGTGCAATTATACTGAATACACCTGCTGAGAATATTTTGAATTCCTATTGGGGGATTGCATGTGGAGGTGGTAATGTGATGCATATAGAGAATAATATTGTTGGGGCGGTACGTTTGCTGACTACAGGTCGATTGACAGGCATACAGGCTGCTGTTGTCCATGTGGCGAAGATCACCAATAACCGTGTTACAGACAATACAGTTCAGGACAAATATGCGTATTTCTGTGGGTTGAGTTCCAATGCCAGGTATGATACGATAACCGGCAACGTTGTAAGTAACAATGAAATTTCAGGTACGACCGGCTGGAGTAGTAGCCAGATGTATGGCATCCTGACGGGAGGTGCTAAGTTGGGTGACAATATTGCAGGTAATGCTGTACATGATCTGACCATCTCAGGGGCGACTGCGATGACAGGAAACCAAATGTATGGCATCTATGTAACGGGCAACAGTATCTCAACACCTGGTGTTTTACGTACCTGCAAAGACAATGTTATACATGGTCTTCATTTTGAAACGTCAGAAGAAACAGGGAGCTGTCTTGTTACAGGAATAAATAATCCGAATGCTTCGACATTAGATTCGTTCGCGATTTACAGGAACAGGATCTATGACCTGAGCGCAGCAGGAAGTAGTTCTTCCGTTTCGGGTGTTACTTTGCAATCAGGTAAAGTTGCGCATTTATATAACAACCTGATCGGTGACCTGCGCGCGCCTGCCGGTCACAATGCATCGTCAGAAACTATACGGGGAATCAGTTTGCCTGGAGGCCTGGGAATGGCAGATGTTCACAACAATACTGTATTGCTGCAGGCGACAAGTTCAGGCGGCGTATTCAGTACAACAGCGCTCTATACGACTTCTTATCGCCGGTTGTTATTGTGTAATAACATACTGATCAACAATTCGGTGCCAAATGGCACTGGTAAAGCAGTTGCCTTTCGCAGAAGTGCTGCTACGCTGGAAAACTATATGTCGGGTTCTAACAACAATCTTTTTTATGCGGGTGTGCCGGATGACGCACATTTGCTTTTATATGACGGCTCCGATGGATGTCAGACGATAAATGCCTTGCATACACTGTTGCAAACATGCGATGTGGCTTCCCGGACGGAGCAGACCACCTTTCTGAGCGCAGATGGTAATTCCCCTTTGTTCCTGCATGTGGACGGTTCAGTTCCTTCTTTCGCGGAGAGTGGCGGGATGCCGCTGGCTACTTCAGGTTTGGATTATGATCTCGACATTCGTCAGGGACATGCCGGGTATACCGGAGCCGGAACAGCTCCTGACATCGGGGCTGATGAATTCGAGGGATCGGTTGTGGTTTGCTCCGGAACCCCTGAGCCAAGGATTGCAGGAGCCATAACTATTTGTCGCGGTACATCTACAGAACTCGCTGTATTTGATGAAGAAGCAGGAACGGGTATCTCCTACCAATGGTCTGCGGCTGAAACTGCTGATGGTGTGTATGCAGACCTAGGAACTGAAAGCGTGCAGTCCACAGGTAACCTGGTGGCAGGTATGTATTACAAAGTGACTGCGACCTGTGCATCCAGCGGATTGACGGCGGTTTCTCCCACATACCATCTTCAATTGTATGCATCGCCACTGCTGACTGTGGGGCAGTCAGCTTCCACTTATTGTACTCCGGATGATTTGATTTTGTTGTCGGCAATAAATGGAGGTATTTGTACCTGGAGCCCTGCTGCAGGATTATCGGCAACCAATACGGCATCGGTCATTGCAAAACCTGAGGTCACAACAACATATACGGTGACCAGCCGGGATCATTACGGTTGCATTTTTACAGCATTGGCGACGGTGAATGTAGGTGCACAGTTACAGGTAGTTGCTACAGCATCTCAGACTTCTTTGTGTCTTGGAGGTAGCACGCAACTCGAAGCGATTGCCAATAGTTCTGCCAGCTATGATGTAACGGCGATTCCTTTTGCGCTACAGACTGATCCAACTGTGGGGACAAGTGCCGGGTTGGTTGAGGGTGACGATGTGGTCTCTGCTTTACAAACACTTCCGTTTTCATTTAAGCTCTACGGAAAGAACTTCAGTCAACTGCGTATCCATACGAACGGATATCTTGAATTGCGTTCCGAACCTGCTTTTGATAATAATTCTCCCTGGCAACCGCAATTATTGCCGTCTCAGATCGCCTTGCCCAATATTATTGCCGGCGTTTATACGGACCTACTTACCCTGCCCGACAGTCGCATATCAACATTTACGACAGGTGTCGCTCCACACCGGATTTATACGGTTTATTATGATAATCTCAGTTACATAAACACATCCGTTCCTTCTACAGTGTCTTTCCAGGTACAATTGTATGAAACGACAAACATCATCGAAGTACACCTGAAAGAAGTAACGGGGGGGATTTTCCCGGAACAACTTTTTAAAACAACTGGTATCCAGAATAATTCAAAGCAATTGGGTGCATCTCCTCCCGGCAGGAACCTGGCTGTTTGGTCGGTTCTACCGAATAGTCCTGAGTCCTGGCGTTTTACACCAACCCCTGTTCCTGTAACCTATAGTTGGACACCGGGAGATTTTCTTAGTGATGGAAATATTGCCAATCCGCTTGTATCCAATGTCAGTACGTCCACGACCTATTCGGTGATTGTTCAGGAGGCACACGGTTGTACGGCGACTGCAACAGCAACGATTGCTGCCGGCATTCCCCTTGGGTTGACCACCCAGGTTACACCCGCCAATGCAGTATGTGTTGGCTTGGATGCAAGATTGCGTGCACATGTGTCGTTTGGTGGGATGCCGTATACCTACAGTTGGGTGGGGCCTAACGGATTTTCTTCCACTGAGGCTGATCCGCTGTTAAGGGCAGTGACTGCAGACATGGCAGGGACTTATACAGTTACGGTCAGCGACGAGTGCGGCACCACATTGAGTTCCGCTGTTGAGCTGATTGTTCAGTCAAATCCTGTTGTCAATGCCGGTCCTGATGTAACTGTTTGCTACGGTGAAAGTATCACTCTTGCTGCTACAGGTGCGGTGAATTACGCATGGTCAGTAAATGTTGCGAATAATGCGAGCATCCCTGTCTATAATGATGGTATTTACGTTGTTAGAGGTACCGATGCGAACGGTTGCCGTAACAAAGATACGTTTAACCTCACAGTATTGTCATTACCTGCACTATCCACAGTGGCTAGTACAACAACTGTTTGTCCGGGCGACTCTGTAGTGCTTAGTGCTACGGCTAACCATCCATTTACCTGGAACAATGGTGTGCAGAACGGCGTTTCGTTCGTTCCTGTTGAGACAACCATTTATACTGTGACAACCACAGATGGAGTTTGTACAAAGCGTGCGCATATTCAAGTGACTGTATATCCCAGACCGAATCTCGATCTGTACGCCGATACCTTGCGTGTTTGCGAAGGAGAATCCATACAACTTTTGGCATATAGCTCTATTTCTGTTTTCTGGAACGGAGGGACTTACGGGAATGGTCAAATACTTTATCCGGAAGAAACTGGTTTCTATATTGCGAGTTGTCATAACGGATTTTGTATGAATTCCGATACAATGCATGTGATTGTTAATGTACTTCAGGGAGTAAGTGCCGGGCCGGATCTTATGGTATGTCCGGGCATGCCGGTCACACTGACCGCCTCTCCATCAGGTATTCCAAGCTGGAATCACGGGGTTCAGGACGGCATCCCTTTTATTCCGGAAAGTACGGCAACCTATAATCTGATATTACAGGTAGGAAGTTGTGCAGCAGCAGATGAGGTGATGGTTACGGTGTTGGCGCCACCGCAGGCTACTGTTTCTTCCCCGGATGGGTTAACGGCAGTTGCGGGTCCTTCCGGACAGGTTTACCAGTGGGTCAATTGCGGGGATGGTGCGCTCGTAGCTGGTGCCAATCTAGTTGTATTCACACCTGGCGATGCGGGTACCTATGCGGTAATCGTCACCAGCCAGGATGGTTGTTCGGATACTTCAGCGTGTCTGAACTTCACGGAGCTTGGAATTGGCGATCCTTCGTCTACCTTGCCTGTTGCGCTGTATCCAAACCCTACAAACGGGAACGTAACACTTTCAATTGGTGCAATCCCGCAAGCAGACGTAACTGTTTTCGATGCACAAGGCAAAGTGATTTCGAAACTGAAGCATATACAGGATGGGGCGACGATCGATCTCGGTGCTTTCGAAACCGGCGTGTATGTGATCCGCGTTGCGACGGATCAGGGGATACATATTACGCGCATTTTGAAAAACTAATAACTTACTAAACAGAACATGTAACGCGTTCAGGCGGGGCTTCAGGAATGGAGCCCCGTTTTTTGTGCTGTTTTGATCCGTGGGAAGCGCATATTTGACTTTAGTTGAAAGGTGTACGTATCATTTGTAAATTAACAAATATGGTATAAAAATAACGCTTTAAATCCAGGTTTTAATGGCCCATAACGCGAAATTAATTTGCGGTCAGGTACGTGTATTTCAGTTCTTAAGCTGTCCATTTCAGTCCAAAATGGTTATAAAAGGATCAGAATGAAAAATTGTTGATAAATTAATTAACAATTTTTAAGTTTTTTATTTGTTAATGTTAACGAAACATGATTTCCTGAAAGCATTGCCAGGACTGAATTTTACCGCTTTCAACAGTTAAAAAAAAGTCACGTAATCAGAAGTAAAACTTTAAAATTCACATCTCAGACGGTTTTCCGTGGTGTTTTCTATTGTGTGGCTTTGTACATTTGAAAGCTAATTATTTAATACACACGAATGAAACTTTACTTTACTAAACGAATAATCTCAACAGGTTGCTGTTGGTTATTCACACTACTGGCTGCCTTTACCCTCTTCAGGGTCGACGCGCGCGCCCAGAGTACAGCAAACTATGCCTTTGCGACAAACGCCTCAGGATCACTGGAGGACATGAGTTCGGGAACCACCCAATTACTGGGCTCGGGCCTGGATGACAATGCCTCGGCAGTTACCAACATCGGATTTGATTTTTGGTTCATGGGAGCGCGTTACACGCAGTTCTCTGTCAATACCAATGGTCTCGTGCGTCTCGGTGCAACGGTCGTAGGGACCACAGCCAACGTACAGGTCGGATCCGTAGCTACAACTGCGCTGATCTCGGCTTTCTCCCTCGACATGGAAACGGGTGCTACCGGAAAAGTACACTACAAAGTGACCGGTACGGCACCAAACCGTACATTGGTCATTGAATGGAGCAACATGCTGATCGGCTACGATGCGACGGTAGAAGACGGTGTTTTCCAGGTATCGCTTTCTGAAACCAGCGGAATGGTTGTATTGACTTATGGAAACATGGTGTACAGGTTTGTGCCTGGCACAACAACTGTTTCTGCCGGAATCCAGAGTTCCAACGTGAACAATACCTATGCAACAGTAAACATCAACACGAATGCGGTGACAACGACAGGCGGTACAACGAACTACGGTCTCGGAACCGTAGTCCCAACCACCTTGCAGGTGAGCTCGGCAGCGAATGGAAGCCGCAGGAATTACCGTTTTACGCCTCCGGCTGTTTCAGCCGATCCTACCGGATTAACTTTTGCATCTGTGGCCGGATCATCGATGACACTCAACTGGACAGACAATGCGACCAATGAGCTCTCTTACCTGATCTACAGATCTACGGACAACGTTAACTTTACCAACGTAGGACAGGTAGCGGCAAACGTAGCGACGTATGCGGCAACAGGATTGAACTTTGGCACAACCTATTACTGGCGTGTTGTGGGCATAACTGAAGGTGCATTGAGTGCGCCGGCAAGTGGTTCGCAGATGACAATCGCTCCCTCTTTCAGCGGTACGAAGACAATTGGTACCGGAGGAGATTACGATAACCTGACGACCGCTTTTGCAGCGATCAACGCAAGCGGACTTACAGCGAATGTGGATCTCCAGCTGATTGCAGGCTATCCGGCTTCCCCGGAAACCTATCCGATTCTCAGCGCCAATGCAGCTGCAACAGGTACGTATGCAATCAATGTATATCCAACTGTATCCGGTTTGTCCATCACAAGTGCGAATGCAACAGGTACACTAAGCATGAACGGCGCCGGTAACATTACGTTTGACGGCCGCGTCAATCAAACAGGTGCGGCTGACCTCGTGATTGCCAACACGAACCTCGGGACAAGTCCTGCGATTCAGCTCATCAACGAGGCGAAAAACAATACGTTCAAATACTGTATGATCCAGAGTGTGAATAACTCCACAACTTCCGGAACCATTGTTTTCGGCGGAACAACAGGAACAACAGGAAACGATAACAATACGATCGACAACTGCGATATCCGCGACGGTGCTACAACGCCGTTCAATGCGATCTATTCCGCAGGTACATCTGCAAGTGCTGACAATAGCGGCAATACCGTTTCGGCCTGTAACATCTACAACTATTATGCAGCTGGTTCCAACTCCAACGGGATTGCTGTGGCTTCCAACAGCGCTGCCTGGACCATTACAGGGAATAAACTGTACCAGACAGCTACGAGAACAGCCACGACCGGAAACCAGTACAGAGGTATTTTGATCAATACAAGTGCAGGAGGAGGTTATACGGTATCCAACAACACGATTGGATTCGCTTCTTCGACGGGGACAGGTGTTACAACCTATGGTGGTGCTTTTGCGAACCGTTTCTTCGGAGTGGAGATGTCGGTAGCGGCTACGCCGGTTTCCAGCATCCAGGGCAATACGATTTCGGGAATTGTAGTATCTACGACCAGCGGTTCGACGACATCACCAGGGATTTTCTCCGGGATCAGCGTACCGGCAGGTAGTGTGAATATCGGTACAGTAACTGGGAATACGATCGGTGCTGCAACAGGTGCAGGCGCGATTGCGATTACGTCAACGAATACATCCAATGCTTACGGGATCACAGTTTCCGGTAGTGCTGGAAATGTCGATATCCGCAACAACACGGTGGGTGCAGTAAGCTTTGCGGCTTCGGCTACCTTCATCGGGATTAACGGTGGTTCGCAGGCAAACCTGACAATGACAGGAAATACAGTTACGGGGAACGCGACAACCGGTGCATCTACGACAATTACAGGTATGACAGGAACGGGTTCGACAGCTTTGGCGGTCACCAACAATACCGTAACAGCGAATGCAACTTCGGGTACTACAGGTACAGTAACGGGGATCAGCGGAGGAACGTCGACGAATTCTGTCATTACAGGCAACTCTGTTACCTCAAATACGATCACTGCTACAGGTTCGGGAACAATGACGGCGATCAACGGTGCCGGCCCAACAACCCTGACGATGAGCACGAATACGATCACAGGCAACACCCTGAATGCAGCAACTGGTACTTTCTACGGACTGGCTTCCGGGACAACGAAGTATACCTTCGATGCGAACATGATCCATGACAATGCGATTGCAGGTAACTCTGGTGCAGGTGCGAGTGTTATGTATGGGATATATAACCTGGCTTCGCCAACGATCGAGAACATCACCAACAACCAGATTTACAATCTTTCGATTGCCGGGGCGACGACTTCGACCTCGAGCCTCATCATGGGGATTCAGTCGAATACAGTTGCTGCTTCCGTAAAGAACTTCAGCGGTAACCTGATTCATACTTTGCAGTTCAGCAACAGCGCTGCTGGTACAGCAACTGTAAACGGGATCAGCACATTGTCCGGAACAACGATCAATGTATTTAGAAACAAGATCTATGACCTGAGTGCTGGTGGTGCCGGTTCACTCGCGCACGGCGTGGTCGTGGGTTCCGGAGTAACGGTCAGCTTATACAACAATACAATTGGTGACTTGCGTGCGCCGGTAGCTACAAATACTGTAGACGCGATCAAAGGCTTGAACATCACAGGCGGCACGACAGTCAATGCTTACTACAACACGATTTACCTCGACGGTGTGAGTACAGGAGCGAACTTCGGTTCTACGGTTGTGAATGTAGTAACAGGTACAACACTGAACCTGCGCAACAACATCCTGATTAACAATTCTACACCGGCTGGTACAGGGGTCGCATCCGTAATGAGAAGGAGTACAACAACTTTGACTTCCTATGCGTCCACTTCCAACAACAACCTGTTTTATGCAGGTGCGCCGGGTGCTTCACACGTGATCATGCACGATGGTACGGCGGCTTACCAGGCGATTTCTGCCTTCCAGACATTGGTAGGTCCGACACGCGATGTGGATTCGAGAACAGAGAACGTTTCTTTCCTCAGCACAACAGGGTCTTCAGCATCATTCCTGCATGTCAATACAGCAACGCCAACCTTCGCGGAAAGTGGTGCAGTAAACATTGCAGGTATTACAGATGACTTCGATGGAGAAGCACGTGAAGGAAATCCAGGCTACGCAGGTACAGGTACAAAACCAGACATGGGCGCCGATGAATTCGAAGGATCGCCGGTTCCGCAATGTACAGGTATGCCTGTAGCCGGAACGATTACTGGTCCTGCTGCGGTTTGCACCGGTTTGGGAACAACACTCAATTTGACAAATGGTGCGACAGAACCAGGTACTTCGTATCAGTGGGCTTCTTCTGCAACTGCGGGCGGACCATACACGAGCCTCGGGACCGTTGCCTCACAGGCAACAGGCAGCTTGACTGCACCTGTTTATTACATTGTGACAACAACTTGTGTATTCAGCGGATTGTCTGCTGTAACACCGGAAATAATGGTAGGTGTGAATGCATTGCCACCCGTGGCTGTTACACCGACAAGTGCAGTTTATTGCGTACCGGGGAATGCGATTACCCTCGCGGCTACCGGAGCAGCAACCTATGCATGGACGCCAGCTACAGGATTGTCTGCAGCAACAGGAGCTTCTGTAGATGCTACGCCAGCGAATACAACAACGTATACAGTAACAGGTACGGATGCCAACGGATGTGTTGCAACGGCGACAACTGTAATTGGAAGAGCTTCAACGCCAGTCTTGACGGCGGCGGCTACGCCAGCTACAGTTTGTTCAGGTGCCAATTCCCAGTTGGAGGTAACAGCAACAATTCCGGTGACTACTTACACGGTCACTTCTATTCCTTACGCGGAACAGGCAGACCCTGGAACACCGGTCAACCTGGTTTCGGGTGATGATGCCGTTTCTACTGCACAGACCCTGCCGTTTACATTCAAATACTATGGAGCGGATTATACTTCGGTATCGATGTACTCCAACGGTTTTGTACAATTGGGCACCAGCTCATCCACAACAGCGATTTACGCACAGAGCTTACCGGCTACAGCTGCGCCGAATAACATCATTGCAGGTGTTTACAGCGATTTGAATATCCTCGCCCCAACGGGAGGACAAACGCCGGTAACTGCTTATACAACCGGAACAGCGCCCAACAGAATCTATACGATCTATTACCACAACGTGAAATACTACACATCTGCGGCAGGGAACGTAACCGGAAACATCTCGTTCCAGATCCAGTTGCACGAAACGTCCAATATCATTGATATCCATGTTGGAGAAGCGACAGGTGTTTCAACGACGACCGCAAATAAAACACTCGGTATTGAGAATTCAACCGGAGTATACGCTGCAACGCCAGCCGGCAGAAATGCGGCAGACTGGTCAGTTGCTTCGGCAAGTCCGGAAGCGTGGAGATTTGTACCGGTTGTGGGGAACTTTACGTATGCATGGACACCGGCAACTTTCCTGGACAATGCGAGCATCGCCAATCCATTGGCAACCGCAGTAACCAGCAGCACTGCCTATACAGTTACAGTAACTGAAGCAAGCGGCTGTGCTGCAACAGCAACAGCATCCGTTACTGCGGGCGTTGCGCTCACAGCAGTACCTGCGATTACACCATCCAATGCGGTTTGTGCAGGGGCGAATATTACTTTGCATGCTACGCCTGCAGGAGGAGGTTTGCCTTACGCGTTCAGCTGGACAGGACCAAACGGATTTACTTCAACAGTTGAAAATCCGGCATTGGCCGCAGTAACTGCTGCGATGGCGGGAACCTATTCTGTAACAATTACGGATAACTGCGGAGCTTCGACAACTGCTACAGTTGTGCTTACAGTCAACGCGCTGCCTGCGGTAGCGGTAACGCCTGCAACAGCGACATTCTGTACAGGTACGACGCCGGTTTCCCTGACAGCCTCAGGTGCGGCAACGTATGCGTGGGGTCCGGCAACGGGCTTGTCGGCAGTAGTTGGTACGACGGTAGATGCAAGTCCGCTGGCGACAACAACTTATACAGTAACCGGAACGGATGGAAACGGCTGTGTGTCTTTAGCCACTGCAGTAATTACATCCATTCATACACCGGCTGCATTGACAGTTACGCCTGCGGCGCCAACACTTTGTGAAAGTGATATCCAGGTGTTGAACATGACTGGAGGAACGATCGGAGGTACAGCAATTATCGGTACAGGAACAAACGTAAACGGCACAACCGGATATCCTGCGCCTTACAGCAATTACTATGGCGGAACGAAACACCAGATGATCATCAGATCAAGTGAGCTTACAGCTGCCGGACTGGTGGCAGGCGTGCCGATCACTTCCATTGCTTTTACAGTGACAGCTGTAGGGACTACCTTCACAGGAAACCTCTCTGCTTTCCAGATCAGCATGAAGAATACAACAACGAATGTGGCTTCTTCAAGCAGTTATGAGCCTGGAATGACCTTGGTTTACGGACCGGTTACACAGGCCATCCCGACTTCAGGATTCCCGGCTGCGGTGACACACAACATCACGCCATTTGCGTGGGATGGGACCAGCAACATCATCGTGGAGACTTCCTACAGCAATGCGAACTCCGGAACCACGAACGATTTCGTGCAGATGGCCAATACAGATCCAGGATTTCTAAGTACAAGCTACAACCGCGCAGACGGTGCGACGCCGGCAACTATCTTGTCGAACACAACACCTTATGGCACAACGAATGCAAGACCGAACATGAAATTGGTGGCTTCCCAGCCAACGACAATCGTTTGGTCTCCTGCTAGCGACCTGTATACCGATGCTTCAGCAACGGTAGCTTACACAGGGACTTCCGTTGCAGAGGTATATGCAAAACCGGCGGCAACAACGACGTACACCGTAAGTTCGTCGAATGGCGTTTGCAGCGTCAGCGGATCAGCTGTGCTGACGGTGAACACACGTCCTGTAGTGAATGCGGGTACAGATGTTGCATTATGTGCAGGTCAGCCGGCCACACTGACAGCAGCAGGAGATGCCGTTTCTTATGCGTGGGATCACGCAGTAGTTGACAACGTGGCTTTCACACCTGCAGCGACCACCACGTATACCTTAACAGGTACTGCGGCCAATGGTTGTACGAAAACAGACCAGGTTTTGGTAACTGTCAATGCTTTGCCAGCGGTGAATGCAGGGACGGATGTAGCTACTTGTACAGGTAGCGCAGTTACACTTTCAGGTACTGGTGCAGTAAGTTATAGCTGGAACAACAGTGTGACCAATGGCGTGGCTTTCACGCCAGGTGCTACAGATACGTATACAGTAACCGGAACAGACGGCAACGGATGTATCAATACAGATGCTGTTACCGTAACCGTAAACCCAATCCCGGTAGTGGATGCCAATGCAGACTTTACAGTTTGCCAGGGCGTAATGATTACACTCAATGGCACGGGCGCTACAACCTATGTATGGGATCACGGCATAACGGATAACGTACCATTTGCTGCTACGACGACAACTACGTACAATGTTGTGGGTACTTCCCTCGGATGTTCTTCCGCAGCAGACGTGGTGGTAACCGTACTCGCAGCTCCGGCGCTCAATGCAGGTACAGACGTAGCAGTATGTACTGGCGGATCAGTTACATTGACGGCAACCGGCGACGGTCCTTTTACTTGGGACAACAGTGTGGTCAACGGTGTTTCGTTTACACCGGCAACAACGACGACTTACACAGTAACTGCAACCAATGGAATCTGCACAAGTACAGACATGGTAATCGTAACCGTGAATGCACTTCCGGTAGTTCATGCAGGAAATGACACGGCGGTTTGTGCCGGTCAGCCAATCATCCTGTTTGGAACAGGTGCAGCAACGTATGCCTGGAATGGTGGTCAGACAAACAACGTAGCTTTTGTACCTTCCGGAGACTTTACATACATTGTAACCGGAACGGATGCCAATGGATGTGTGGACACAGATGACCGCGCAGTAACCGTAAATGCACTTCCTGCAGTAGATGGCGGACTGGATGTTTCAGTTTGTGCAGGCAGCCAGGCTGCGCTCACAGCAACAGGTGCGGGTACATTCAGCTGGGACAACGGTATTTCCCAGTCCATGCCTTTCACGCCTATGGCAACAACGACTTATACAGTCACAGTTGACAACGGAACATGTACCAATACAGATGAGGTGGTCGTTACCGTAATTGATCTGCCGGCAGTAAATGCAGGTGCCAATACAGCGGTTTGCGCAGGCAATTCAGTAGTGCTGACAGCAACTGGCGACGGTATATTTACATGGAACAACGGCATCACCAACGGCGTCGCCTTCACACCGGCGACAACGAATACATACATCGTAACCGCGACTGAAGCAAGCTGTACAAATACGGATACAGTGCTGGTTACCGTGAATGCACTTCCGGTAGCAACAACAACTGCTACGAATGGCATTACTTTAACTGCAGCTCCTGCGGGACAAACTTACCAGTGGATCAACTGTGCAACGAACACGCCTGTGGCAGGAGCTGTTTCAGCGACTTTCACAGCCACAGTGAACGGATCTTACGCGGTAATCGTAACCAACGGAAGTGGATGTAGTGATACTTCTGCCTGTGCAACGATAAGCGAAGTTGGACTGAAAGAACAAAATGCAGCGGCATTGGCCATGGCTTTGTATCCAAACCCGACTTCCGGAAAAGTATTCATCCAGATGGATGCTACCGAGCAGGCAGATATCACCGTTTACGATGCACAGGGCAAAGTGGTCTACGTCATGAACCGTGTCAAAGATGGCGCGATCATCGATCTGGGCACTTTCCAGACAGGTGTTTATATGGTTAAAATTAGCACGGAAAAAGGTACTAGTATGGACCGGATCCTGAAAAACTAAAAGTTACAAGGCGGGATATTGCAAAATATCCCGCTTTAAAATAGGTCTGCAAAGGAGTAGATTTTACCTTACAGGTTATCAGAATTTATATGTAGAACGGGATATCCACAAAGGATAATCCCGTTTTTTGTAGAACAAGGTATATGAAAGAAATGCCAAATAAATGTTAAAAAACATTGTGAATAAGGGTTAAATTCGTAGTCTTGCGGCATTATTAACTCTCTTTAACAAAGAAAATGAAGAAAATCTTTACAACTGTCCTGTTGTCTTTGCCAGTATTGGCAATGGCTGGGTCACTCAATGTAAATGTCTCTGGCTTCGGTTCAGACGACAAAATCAAATCAAACAATAATGGTAAAATGCAGGCTGCTGTTGCATGTGACGGTGACCTCGCCGCTCCTGTAACAACAAGCGATGCAATTTGCGTTGGTCAGGTAGCTGAAGTAAGCGCAGAAGCAGCTGAAACAGGAACCATTATCAAATGGTACAACGCTGCAACTGGTGGTACTGAAGTACACGTTGGAGATGTTTATTCAATCTCTGGTTTGACTGAAAACTTAACCGTTTGGGCAGAAGAAACAGAAGACGGATGCCCTGAGAATGCACGTACAGAAGTAACAATTACTGTAAATGCATTGCCAGTAGTAGTAGCAACTGTTGATGATGCGGAAATTTGTGCAGGTGACGAAGTGATCCTGACAGGAACTGGTGTTACAGGTGGTACTTATACCTGGAATAACGACGCCGTGGACGGTGAGGCTTTCGAACCAACTGCAACAACAACTTACACAGTAACTGCAGAAGATGCAAATGGATGTACAGATACGGACGAGATTACCGTAACTGTAACTACAGCGACACCAGTTGCTGATGCAGGTGAGGATATGACTGTTTGTGCAGGTGAAGAATTCCACTTCACAACAGGTAGCACAACGCAAGGTGTTCCTACTTATGCAAGTGAAGATGTTATGGGAAGCTTTTTCCCGGGTCAGCCACTGTCCCTGGAAGCATCCACAGAATTTACGCTGACTGCAACGATTGGTGCATGTACAGCAACAGACGTAATCGTAGTAACTGTAAACGAATTGCCAGTAGTAGTTGCTGGAGCATCTGCAACTGAAGTTTGTGCAGGTACAGAGATCACACTGACAGGTTCAGGTGCTGAGGAGTATGTATGGAACAACGATGTTGAAGATGGCGTTGCATTCGTGATTACAGAAACAACAACTTTTGAAGTAACAGGAACAGACGAAAACGGATGTACTGCAACAGAGGAAACAACAATTACTGTAAATGAACTTCCTGTAGCAGAGATTGCTGTAGTAGGTGACCTCGAAGGATGCGAAGGTGATATCGAAGTTGAATTGACTGCGAACACAGACACAAACATCGAATGGTCTACAGAAGAAACAGACGAAACAATCGAAGTAACTGTAGGTGGTACTTACACATTGACAGTAACAGATGCAAACGGTTGCGAAGGTACTGACGAAGTAACGATCGTAGAGCACATCGTAGCGATCAACCTCGAAGAGCAGGCAACAGCTGTTTGTACAGGTGGAACATTGTTGTTGAATGCAGACGTAACTGCAGATTCTGAAACGACAATCATGTGGAACGAAAACATAGCAAACAACACAGAAGTTACACCAACAAACGGTGAGACTTACACAGTAGTTGCTGAAGACGAATTCGGATGTACTGCAACAGAGACAATCACAGTAAGTGTTACTGCTGCACCAGTTGTAACAGTAACTGAAGGAACTGCAATCGCAGTATGCCCAGGTGAAGAAGTAACTTTGACAGCTGTTTCTGGTGCTCCATACACATGGAACAACGGTGTAGTAAACGGAACGGCTTTCGTACCTACACAAACAACAACTTACACAGTAACTGCCGGAAACCCGGAAGAGTGTACAACTGAAGTAGATGTAGTAGTGACAGTTCACAACGCGATTGTTCCGGCTACAACTGTAAATGGATTTGTAATTACAGCTACACCAGCTGGTATGTCTTACGAGTGGTACGATTGCGCAAGCAACGAAATCATCAATGGTGCTGAAGAAGCAACTTTCACAGGTGTACTGGACCATTCTTACAAAGTAGTGATCACAAACCCTGTAACAGGATGTGAAGGTACTTCAGCATGTGTTGCAATCACTTCAAATGCAATCGCAGAAAATACAGCTGAGTTGGGAATCACTTTGTTCCCAAACCCAACAACTGGTAAAGTATTCGTCGCTACAAGCGACTTGGTACAGGTAGCAGTTTACAACGCACAAGGTGCTTTGGTAGCTACTTTCAGCAATGTTCAGAACGGTCAGTCGATCGATATGACAAATGTTGAAGCAGGTATCTACATGATCCACGTGGCAACTGCCAAAGGATCTGCAGTAAGCCGTGTAGTTAAAAACTAAGCGACAACCGCAATATTTGGAACGGGATCCTCGAAAGAGGGTCCCGTTTTTTTGTACCGTTAATTTTGGTTTGTCGTGGGAAAAGGAAATATAAACTGGAATTCGCATAAGTGACAAATAAGCCTGGTCTGCTGCTTACACATAACCTCAATTTGGCAGCGCTATTCACCCGTACCGGCGAAGTCATGCAGTATTCCAGCCCTGAAATTGAAGGTCATTTTGCAATCGCCGAATAAAATTTTCATCCCAACCCAACCAAATCCCTAACGCTTCGTTACTTAACAAAAAAAAGATAGCCGATTAAGTCTGTGTTATTTTTTAATGAAATATAGTTTAAGTGTGATACGGACAGGACACCGCTGTTAAAATACATTGTCTTTGTGTATTAAATTGGTAGACTTGTGAAAGTATTAACTCTCTATTAAAACTAGAAAATGAAGAAAATCTTTACAACTGCCCTGTTGTCTTTGCCAGTCTTGGCAATGGCCGGGGTGATGAACGTAAATGCTTCCGGGATCAACTCGGATGACATTTCAAAAAATCCCGCACAGGGAAAAAATAACTCCGCATTGCCTTGTGCTGCTTATCCAGCTCCAACAGCATCAGCAGTTACGATTTGTGCGGGTGAAGTTGCAGTATTGACTGCAACCGGAACCGGGGCTGCTGAGCTCATTTGGTACACATCTGCCACAGGCGGTACCGCTGTTGATAATAACGCTACAATAACAATCGAAGACCTCACTGCTACTACATCTTACTGGGTTGAAGAAAATGAATTGACAGGATGTCCTGAAAATGCACGTACAGAAGTAATTGTTACAGTGAACGAATTGCCGGAGGTAACTGCAACGGCAAGTGCTACATTTATTTGTGGTGGTAACGAAGTAACACTGACCGGTGGTGGAATCACTGATGGAACTTATTCCTGGAACAACATGGTTGTGGATGGAGAAGCTTTTGAGCCAGCTGAATCTGCGCGCTTCCTCGTAACAGGTGAAGATGAAAACGGTTGCCAGGATACAGTTTCTGTATTTGTTTCAGTCTATAACATGATCGGTGATGCTGGTGATGACTTTACAGTTTGCCCAGGTGTAAGTTTCCAGTTGTTCCCTGTTCCGGGATACAATGGAGCTCCTGCTTACACAGGCGGTTTGAATGAAGAATCATTCGATCCGGGCTTTCCTCAGACGATCACAGAAGAAACAACTTATACATTGACTGTAACTGCTGGTGCTTGTGTTACAACAGACGAGATCACCGTATCCGTTCACGATGTGGTTCCAACAGTAAGCGCAGGTGTTGACCAGACAGTATGCGCCGGAATTGAAGTAACTTTGCAGGCAACAGCAGAAGATGCTGAAGACATCGAATGGGACAATGACGTAGTGGACAATGAAGCGTTCACACCAACTGAAACAGCAACATATATCGTACTGGCAACAGCATTGAATGGTTGTGAAGATACAGATACAGTAACTGTTACAGTAAACTTCATGCCATCTGCGGATGCAAATGAAGATACAACAGTTTGTGCAGGGATGACTTTCACATTGCCTGCTGCAACTTACGATGCTTCCCCTGCTTACTCCGATGGTGTAAATGCACCATTTAACCCAGGTGTTCCACAAAACATCACGACAGAAACGACTTACACGCTTACAGTAACTGCAGGTACATGTGTAGCTACAGATGAGATTACAGTATTTGTAAACCCAACGCCGGTAGCAACAGCAACACTGACAGGTGTCGCAACTTTGAATGCAGCTACAGCACCAGGTCAGACTTACCAGTGGATCAACTGCGCAACAGACGCACCAATTGCAGGGGCAACCGCAGCGACTTACGAAGCAACAGCGAACGGAAGTTACAAAGTAGAAGTGTCCAATGGCAATTGCGAAGCAACTTCAGCTTGTGTAAATGTAACTACATTAGGCGTTGCTGAAAACACAGCAGACCTCGGGATCACTTTGTACCCGAACCCGACAACAGGTAAAGTATTCGTTTCGACAAGCAACAACGAAACTGTAGCAGTAACAGTTTACAACGCACAAGGTGCTGTCGTAGCTGCTTTCGGCAAAGTACAGAACGGTGAAGTAATCGAGCTGACAAATGTAGAAGCAGGAATCTATGTGATCCGCGTAGCAACTGCACAGGGAACTGCTGTCAGCCGCATTGTTAAAAACTAAGCGACTTGTTCATCATATTCCGGAACGGGATCCTGCAAAGGGTCCCGTTTTTTGTTGCCTGACATCGGTGGTCGATAGTTATACCCCAACTCCATAAGTCAACCCGCTTACAGTGTACCTGAAATCGAAGTTCCTACAGTCGTGGATGTTGCGGCAATATTAAATTTCAGGCCACCGCCAACCAATCTTTCTACCCTTCGTTCCTTAGGAAAAAAATAGCTTGCGAATAAATTCCAGGCGCTTTTTAATGAAAAATAATTTAGTTGTGATACAAAGTAAACTGCGTTGTTAAAACCACCCGGGATTTGTTGCCGAATCAGTAGACTTGTAGAAGTATTAACACTCTTTAAACTAGAAAATGAAGAAAATCTTTACAACTGTCCTGTTGTCGTTGCCTGTCCTGGCAATGGCCGGGATGACGAATGTAAACGTCGCCGGTAACGCAGGCGACGCCAAAAATCCCGCACAGGGAAAAAACAGCTCCGCAGCTCCTTGCGCGACTTACCCGGCTCCAACTGCATCTCCGGCAGCTGCTTGTCCAGGTATTGGCGCTGAGCTGACTGCCGTGGGTACAGGTACTACCGATCTACAGTGGTTCACAACTGCTACAGGCGGCACACCAATACACACAGGCGCTACACTAAACATCGAAAACCCTACTGCTACTACAACTTACTGGGTCGAAGAAAATGAATTGACAGGATGTCCTGAAAACGCACGTACAGAAGTTGTGCTGACAGTGCATGAAGTAGTGCCGGCAGTGGTATCTTCTGTATCGGGCGACACTGTATTCTGTAACAATGTTTACGATGTAGAGATTGAATTAACGGTTTCGGCTGCTGCTGGAAGTACATTTGCATGGGGCGGTGAACCAACCCTGACAACACAAAACGTAACTTACTCTTCAGGAGGTATCTATGGCGTAACTGTCACAGATGCGAATGGCTGTACTTCTTCCGATGAAATTTGGCTTCGCATGAGCTATATCGACTGGTTGACTGTAACCAATACGGCGATCTGTGAAGGTGAAACAGAAACAACAATTGTTGCTGTTTGCGAGGCTGCAGATGCTTTCGAATGGGCTACCGGCGAAACAACGGCTGAACTGACGGTGTCTGAAATTGGTCACTATTCAGTAACAGCGACCAACGAATATGGTTGTGAAGCTACTTACGATGCAGAAGTATTTGCTTCTGAATTGCCGGAAGTAAGCGCAGGTGATGACCAGACAATCTGTGGTACACAGGTAATGCTGATGGCATCTGGTACGGATAACTACGTATGGGACAACGAAGAAGAAACGGAAGGTTCTGTCATCATTGTGACTGAAAGCGGTACCTATACCGTAACAGGAACAGACTACTACGGATGTTCTAATTCAGATGAAGTGGTTGTCGTGATCAATGAAGCTCCTGCAGTTGATGCAGGTGCATACCGCGAAGTGTGCGCAGGTACAGCGGTAACCCTGACTGCAACAGTAGAAGCGGGTACCGACATTGTATGGAACAACGACGTAACAAATGGTACGGCTTTCACGCCAACAGAGACAGAAATTTACACGGTAACTGTAACGAATGCCAACGAATGTGAAGCAACAGATACGGTAACGGTAAAGGTTAATCCAATGCCGGTTGCAGTAGCAGCATTGACTGGTGCAGCAACTTTGAACGCATTGCCTTCAGCTGGTCAGACTTACCAGTGGATCAATTGCGCAACCAACGCACCGGTTGCCGGCGCAACGGCATCTACTTTCGTGGCAACAGCCAACGGAAGCTACAAAGTGGTTGTTTCAAACGGTGATTGCGATGCAACTTCAAATTGTGTAAACGTAACCACATTGGGTATTGCTGAAAACACAGCAGACCTCGGGATTACTTTGTTCCCGAACCCGACAACAGGTAAAGTATTCGTTTCGACAAGCAACAACGAAGCTGTAGCAGTAACAGTTTACAACGCACAAGGTGCTGTCGTAGCTGATTTCGGCAAAGTACAGAACGGTGAAGTAATCGAGCTGACAAATGTAGAAGCAGGAATCTACGTGATCCGCGTAGCAACTGCACAGGGAACTGCTGTAAGCCGCATCGTGAAAAACTAAGCGACTTTTAATTTTTTTTCCGGAACGGGATCCTACACAGGGTCCCGTTTTTTTGTGCCCCCTTTCGATACAAAGGACTTTCGCTTTTGGACTTATGGGTATGTTAATTTTACATGAAGGATTGTTTTTGTTTAATTTATAATCCTTTTTTCCAGATATTTGCATACAAAAATCGAATAAAAGCTTATGAAGACTTTTTATGCAAAACATTTTTCTTCGATCTCGAAGAAACCACAAATCAAGCTGTTAGTAGCTTTCGTAGCGCTGCTTTGGCAGGCACAATCTGTGTTCGGGCAAGTGCCGATGGCGACCACCGGTTCTTACACGCAGGATTTTGATGCATTGCCGGCAACGGGAACAGCAGTATGGGCTGACAACAGTACGCTGCCAAGCTGGTATGCTGCGAGAACAGGTACAGGTGCAAACATTGCTGCCGGGGATGGCTCTGTAAATGCCGGGAATCTCTATAGTTTCGGAACTGGTGCTGCGACAGATCGTGCGATTGGTACACTAGGCTCAGGTTCTGCGGGACATTTTGCTTACGGCCTATTGCTACAAAATACTTCGGCAAGTACAATCACGGCGATGTCCGTCGCATACACGATGGAGCAATGGAGAGTTGCGGCTGCAACAGCCAATACATTGTCATTCTATTATAAAGTAGTCAGTACACCAACGGTTGCGCTGACACCGAATACAAACACAGGCTGGACAGCAGTTACAGGTTTAAATGGTACAAGTCCGATATTGTCCGCAACAGCAACAGGATTGAATGGTAACGATGCAGCGAACAAAGTAGTAATCGGCAGTACAGCGCTGACAGGACTTTCCATTCCTGCCGGACAATATGTAATTATCAAATGGGACGATCCTGATCATGGTGGCGCAGACCAGGGACTTTCTGTAGACGACCTTACCGTTAACTGGACCGTATCTGCAACCTGCAATACAACTTCGACAGTCAATGTGACTGAATGCGACAGCTATACAGCGAATTTGCAGACATTTACGACTTCAGGTACCTATACGCAGGTGATTCCGAATGCAGCGAACTGCGACAGTACAATCACCCTCAACCTGGTCATTAAACCATCTTACACAGGTCCGCGCGCAGTAACGATCTGCACAGGCGATTCCTATACATTTGGTACGCAAACCCTGACAACAGCAGGGACTTATACAGAAGTATTTACACGCGCCAACGGTTGCGACAGTACCGTAAACCTGACGCTCTCTGTCACAAGCGCTTTCAATGAAACAGATGCAGTAGCCATTTGTACCGGCGATACCTATGTATTCGGAACGCAGTCGCTGACAACAGCCGGCACCTATACAGAAACTTTCGAGAGCCAGGCTGGTTGCGATTCAACAGTAACATTAACTCTGACTGTCAATACACCAACGAGCGCAACAGTACCTATGCATACCTGCGGCCCGGTAACTTACCACGGAACAGAGTATACACTTGCGGGAACTTACACAGTCGTAATTGACAACGCAGCCGGCTGCGACAGTACGATCACCCTGCAATTGACAGTGGGTGCGCCAAGTACACATGCCTTCTCTGAAGAAGCGTGCGGAAGCTATACCTGGAACACACAGACCTATATGGCATCTGGAACGTATACACAAACATTCCCGAACGCAACGGCTTGCGACAGCACGGTTACGCTGACACTGACAATTACATCCATACCGCCGATGCCAATGACAAGCAACGATACAACCTATTGCGGCAATGAAACATTGGTGAACATGACGGTAGGCGGAGCTTTGGCTTCAGCGCCGATGATGATTACCGGTGTGGTAGATGCAACTTTGCCTGGCGGTTTGCCGAAATGTGTGGAAGTATATGTCATTGAATACATTGCCGACCTGAGCATCTATTCACTGGCAGTTTCCGCCAATGGGGACGGGCCAAGCGCAACACCTGATTTTACGTTCCCGGCAGGAGCAGCAACAGCAGGAACACACATACGCATTGCAACAGAATTTCCGAATTTCCAGAGCTTCTTTGGCATCGCAGCGGATTACACAAGCGCCGATTTTCCATTGATCAACGGAGATGATGCGATTGAATTGTTCCGTTCCGGTGAAGTAATTGACGTATTTGGTACTGTATCAGAAGATGGTTCAGGAATGCCATGGGAATATACAGACGGATGGGCTTACAGAAATACGGGATCCACACCGAACAGCGGTGTTTGGAATGCGAACGAATGGACATTCAGTGGTGTCGATGTTTTTGAAGGTCAGTTGACCAATGCAACGGCAACACCGGCTTTCCCGATCGGAACATTCACAACGAGTCCGGCAGATGCTGAATACACCTGGTATGATGATTCAGAGCTGACCAATGTAATCGGGACAGGTGCTACAATGATGCCTTCCCAGACGCCAGGCACAACGACTTACTTTGTAACGCAATCAGTCAATGGCTGCGAGTCCGATGGAAGAGAAGTACTTGTAGGCATTTATCCTACACCGGCTGTACCGGTAATTACGGCAAATGGCCCATTGGCTTTCTGCCCGGGTGGAAACGTTGTTTTGACTTCTTCCGCAGCAAACGGCAACGAATGGCAGAACGATGCAACTTCACAGTCCATTACTGCAACCACAGCAGGAACATACGAAGTAACCGTAACGGATCTCAACGGGTGTTCTGCCGTTTCAGCACCGGTAACAGTAACCTTGAATGCAGCTCCGGTAGCAACAGTCACAGCGAATAACACAACATTGACAGCTGCACCGGCAGGACAAACCTACCAATGGATCAACTGTGTCGGAAATGCACCGGTAGCAGGCGCAACAGCCGTAACTTTCACGCCGGTAGCCGATGGGTCTTATGCAGTAATTATCACCAATGCGGGTGGCTGTGCAGATACATCTGCCTGCATGACTGTAGATGTACTGGGTATCCAGGAAAATAAAACGGATGCAGCCCTGAGCTTCTTCCCGAACCCGACAACGGGCAAAGTGACTTTCACGATGCAGTCAACAGACGCAGTGCGCGTAACTGTTCTGAATGCCCTCGGTCAGGTGGTAACGACAATGAACGATGTGACTTCCGGAACGGTTATCGACCTTTCAGCAGCACAGAACGGTGTCTACATGATCCGCGTAAACAATGAGAAGATCTCGAAAGTTTTCAGGATCGTTAAGAAATAATTCCTGATTACAGGAACAGGAACGGGACGGCATACAGCTGTCCCGTTTTTTTGTGCGGTAAATAGGGGTTGCTCAGAGCGGGCTTCACCTGCCTGCATTCCGGGAATAATCGTATATTTAACCCCAAATTATTCCCATGAGCAAGATCTTAATTATCGACGACGAAAGAAGTATCCGCAGGGCATTGCGCGAAATCCTCGAATTTGAAGGCTTTGAAGTGCACGAAGCAGAGAATGGAAAGGAAGGACTGGAAAAAGCCCTGGCTGAAACGTACGATATTATCTTCTGCGACATCAAAATGCCGATCAAGGACGGAATCGAAGTACTTGAGGAAATCCAGCAGGCGAAGCTCGATGTACCGGTCATCATGATCAGTGGTCACGGGAATATCGAGACAGCAGTAGAAGCGATCAAAAAAGGCGCTTTTGACTTCATCGAAAAACCGCTCGACCTGAACCGCATCCTCGTAACGATCCGCAATGCGAAAGACCGCATCATGCTCGTCGAAGAAACAAAAGTCCTGAAATCAACCGTCAAACGTTTCAAAGGATCTTCCATCATCGGCGAAACAGACGGAATCGTGAAGATCAAGGAAATGATCGAAAAAGTCGCTCCTTCAGATGCGCGCGTATTGATCACGGGTGGTAACGGTACCGGGAAAGAGCTGGTGGCACGTTCGCTGCACGACAATTCCAACCGCCGAAAAATGCCTTTCATTGAAGTGAACTGTGCGGCGATTCCTTCCGAGCTGATCGAAAGTGAATTGTTTGGACACGAAAAAGGGGCGTTTACATCTGCTGTAAAGGATAAGAAAGGAAAGTTCGAACTCGGGAGTGGCGGAACGCTTTTCCTCGATGAGATCGGCGATATGAGCGCTTCTGCACAGGCGAAGGTATTGCGTGCGTTGCAGGAAAATGTAATTCAGCGCGTAGGCGGCGAAAAAGACATCAAAGTGGATTGCCGCGTAATAGCAGCAACCAACAAAGACCTGAGAAAGGAAATTGAAGAAGGCCGTTTCCGCGAGGATTTATTCCACCGCCTGGCGGTCATCCTGATCCATGTACCGTCCTTGAACGACCGCAGAGACGATATCCCTTTGCTGGCGGAACATTTCCTGACAATGGTATGTTCCGAGCACGGTGTCAGCCGCAAATCATTTACGCCGGATGCTTTAACGAAATTACAGGAAACCGACTGGTCTGGAAACATCCGCGAATTGCGCAACATCATCGAAAGGCTCGTGATACTCTGCGGACAAGAGATCACCGGCGCAGATGTACTGATGTTCGCCAATCCGAAAGCATCTTAAAACAATTCGACAGAGTAAACTTATAAGATTTATCAAGATTGAAAAAGGGGCGTATTTCGCTCCTTTTTTGCATCCGGATAAATTGTGCCAGCGACTTTGAAGTTAATCGTCAGCTCTATTTACAAATCTGTGTATCAACCCTGACAGCTCACGGGTTGTCTCCCGCCGGCTATAAGCAGTCAATTCCGGTTTGGACATTCGTTGTGTTGTACGTTGCCGATAAATCTGTGCAATGAAATCCGCCATTTTCCGCGTATCTGTGGGCGCGAACATGCCTGCGTCAACAATGCCGTTCAACAGGTTCGCCGCATCTCCTGTAGTATCGCCAATCGCGAGGATCGCATTGCCGGTTGCGAGGTATTCCATCATTTTGCCCGAAATAAGGATGCGCGATTCGGCAATCAATGCAAGGCAATTGGTCAGCAGGTCCGCGTCAAACATCAGTTGCAGCGCCTCCCGGTGACTTAATTTACCCACGTATTGCGTATTCAGCCCTGCAATGGCCTGGAAAGCACCCACAATGGCCGGAGCAACATCGCCTGCCAG
>Ga0247806_10000418_pt1 | contig 27059 bp, 22 predicted proteins | sample UWRJL059202B1_FD_179935 | JGI IMG/M metagenome (GOLD analysis project Ga0247806, IMG submission 179935) | Plant litter microbial communities from Arlington Agricultural Research Station in Wisconsin, United States - UWRJ-L059-202B-1 | ecosystem: Environmental > Terrestrial > Plant litter >... | reverse complement strand
GACAAAAAAGATGACCTGCTGCTCGTTGACATCTGCCCTAATCTTTCCGGCCTTTTTGCCGTTCGAGAGACTTTGGTGAAACAGGCTTTCCCACTGATGGACCAATTTCGCGAGCGCTTCGCTGAAAACGTCATTCAACGGCGACATTTCCTGCGTCAGGTTCCCGGCAGGACAACCGTACCGGACTTGCAGGAAAGGATTGTGCATCAACAGGTTTTCGATCACCGCATAGATGTCGTGCACCGGATCGTCTGAGTTTTCGAGCTGCGTGACGAAATCTGCCTGCATGGCCGCAAACATGACCTCGTTGATCACGGCGAGCCCCATCTCGTCCTTGTTTTTGAAATGGTAGTAAAACGCGCCTTTCGTCACCTGTGTCGTCGCAATGATGTCATCGACGCTCGTGGCCTGGTAGCCTTGCCTGTAGATGAGCTCAAATGCTTTTTCAAGGATCATGAGCCTGGTGGATGCCGATTTTTTCATGCGGTGCGAATGGTGTGAATGGGGCACAAAAGTACGGAGATTTCAGGCGAAAGCAAAAGGTCGTATGCGTCCTGCATTCCGGCTTCCGATCAAGCTGAAAGCTGATTTATGTCAAATTCATTAGCTTTGCAGCAGTCATGCACACAAAACCTCGAACAAAAAACCTTTAAAACCTACACATCATGCAAAGAAAAACCATCCAAACCAATTATTTACAAACCCTGGACTGGTTCAACAATCAACTTGTGGACTGGAATTCCGCAGGAACAGTTTACACGCCCGATGGGAAAAGCGTACAATTGCAGCAATACCATTTCAGCGGCATTTTCGATACATCGATCACCTCCGCCTGCGGTCGGTATGTGCTGCTTTACCAGAAACTCGGTACGAAAGCGCTTTTGTTGAAGAACGGCGAAATCCTGCGGGAAATCAACCGCAGCTATTACCACGCAGAGGTCTACGAATTTCCGGCCGCATTTTTTACCCGGGATTCCCAAACGTACCTCGCGCATTGCCCCGAAAAGTATTGCCGGATCGATTTTGAAGACGTCGAAACCGGGGAGATCATCACGCGTGCTTCCGCAAGAAACCCGCAGGACTTTTTTCACTCGCGCCTGGAGGTCAGTCCCGACCAAAAATCCCTGTTGAGCAAGGGCTGGTTCTGGCATCCTTTCGATGCAATCGAATGGTTCGATATCGAGGCCTGCATTGCGAATCCCTGTTTGCTGGACCGGGGGAATGATATTTCGGATGTTACGGCGGAGCTTTGTTCGGCGAGCTTTATTGACAACGACCACATTCTTGTGTATGCGAGCAGCGAAGAGGCGCGGGATGACGAAGCCGTGGAACCCATTCTGCCACGCGACCTTGCGGTCTGGAATTTCAAGCAGGATCAGATGATCCAAGCTATCCAGGTCGATGCGCCAATGGGCAACGTATTTTCGATCGACCGGAACACGGCCTGGGACTTGTTCGAATATCCGAAAATCGTCGACCTCGCGACCGGTGAAATCCTAGAAAAAATGGAAGGAATTTCATCCGGGAAACAAATGTCTTCGATTATTCATCACCTCGAAGACCTGCCCAAAATTGCCTACAACAGCCAGACCAAACAAGTAGCGATTGCCAAAGGCAAGGTGATAGAAGTGCTTACGCCGGACGCTTATGCTGAGGAATAAGTAACCAAAAGCATTCCCGACACTTATATTTCCATGAAAAAAACCGTACTCCTCCTTTTCCTGCTGATGCATTGCCTGGTCCGCGCACAGGACCTCCCGTGGTATTTCAACACGCTTTCTTTCCGGTCGTGGGCCATTGAAAATGATGTGCGCTCCCTGCTGCTGCCGATCTGTTTTGAACCGGATGAAGATGCAGGTTACAGTTTCTCTCACCAGACGTATTTTGAGAGCGATTACTTTGTGCAGAAAAGGTATGTATCGGAAAGAGGCTATTTCGTTCAGTATTTCCTGGATACTGCCGGTTATGTGGAGAAGGCGGCCTCCATGGAGATTGAAATAAAATATGCGGCGTCAGCTGCATCTGATACGGTCAGGCAACGCGTACGTGCGCTCATGGAAGGGATCGCTGTTGGCAAAAATCCTGCTTTTAAAGTCGACACGGTGATTGCCAGCCCATACATGGGTTCGACCTATTACCAGCAGGGAAAGCGGAAGGGCAAGGGGAGCAGCATCAATGCCGATGGCAGCGTCAACGTGATCGGTGAAAAAATTACCGACCGGTATGGAGTTACTTACCGAGAGAATGTGCTGAATGTCTACGATTCCCTGCTTGGATTTCATTTCGGATACGATAAAAATCTGCTCAAGATCATTCATTACAGCGAGAATGTGCCAGTGACTGTCTGTTCCTATTTGTTCATGGGCGATTGCTACGATCCGATCAGCACGCGGGAAAGGTTTGTACCGGTCTCTGATTCGATTGCCATCCTCATGTTCAGCGGCGTCATGAATTTAAATCCCTGTTATTTGCAGCCGGTGGATACTGTTTTTTCCTATCCTGTTTATACTTTTCGCAAATCGGTCGATCCGGGTGCCGCTGGCTTAGCACAATACGTAAAGAATGTTGCAGCGGCACATACGGCACAGGTTCTGCAATATGGTTCGGGAGAGATCAGAAAGGATACATCTTACATGCCATTGGTCATGAACCACGTGTTTGACTACAAGTCCGGAGGTGTGCAAACCCGGGTACATTCCCTGACCTGGGACAGCCACGCAAAGCCATATGACCGCGCTGAAATTTACCAGTACCATGAAGTGTACCGGAGTGGCAAACAGTTGCGTGAAACCATCCGCACCAGGCAGGTCTTCTACAAAAACGGCGCTTTGAAGAAAACGGAATATGCCCGGTATGATCTGAAAAAGACCAACTGGGTGCTGATCGGGACTGAGAAATATGCGCCTGACGGCCGGCTTGCAAGTATCGAAATGGATCACCTGGAAATCCCCGCCATACCCTGGGCGCAAATGGAACGCGCCGATCTCGGGTTCCTGGAGCTATTGCAAACCCTGAGGGGAGAAATCTCAGTTGTGCACAAGGATGGAGAACTCACGATCTCTACGGATGAAGAAACCGTACTGCGCGCAGGGAAAAACGAGCTGCTGATTGACAATATACCTGTTTACGAGCGGGTTTATTCCCATTACGGCTACCGGGACAACGCCTGTAAACGGTATTGTACGTATGTGTTGAAGGTCGTGCGGTAAATCCATTCGTAGCTCACGGCTACATGGTTTCACATTGCATTACTGTTTCGGTTCCTGCCACGAGGCCTGCGCGCTGGATTTCCGCCAGATAAATCCATCGATCACGTAATGCGTGATTTGTGGCAAAGCGAGCAGCGGAATCAGCAGAGACTGGACCCAACCGGCAGCAACGGGACGCAGGAAAGAGAAGAAACCAAAGAAACTACCATGGTCCTGCCAGATGAAACGGTCCCAGAACCCTTCCTCGATACAGGCAAACAGGATGCAGCAAGCGATGATGATGATCCAGCCTTTCGCGGAAAAGATCCAGCTCAGGATGGACGATTTCGTATGGCTTTTATGGCCATGAATCCAGATCAAAGCCATGTACGGAATGCCGTGCGCAACGACATTCAGCAGCGTGAACGACAAACCTCCGTTCAGGACAACGATCCCGATCGACCAGTTCAGGGCGGTTGCCAGCAGGATCAGGTTTTTGGGCCAGTTGAAAAATCCCTTTTTCCATTGAACCAGGAAAGAAATAATCATCCCCGAGAACAAAGCGAAGAGGATTCCCTTGAAAAGCAGGGCAAGGAAGGGCAGATCGATGAACAGGAAATCTTTGTCCGTAAACCAGACGAAATTCTTCGGTCCTTCCAAATGCCAGATGATGACCGGAACGATCGTAAACAAATAGACCAGCCACGTATCGGTTTTCACAATCCAAGCGGGAACGGCTTTCATGCGCTGATAGATTTTGATGAACCCATATTGCTGCCTGATGAAATGAAAAACCGCGAGGTAAGCCAGGATGCGCCAGAACCATTCACCGGAGACCTGTATCAGCAGTACGCCGGCAAGATAGGCCAGCAGCGGGATCAGTACCAGCAACCTGCGGTTTAGTTTCCGGGCTTCCGGATAAAAATAGGTTCGGAACAAGGTCGAATAGACATGCGCGACATCGATGCACAAAACGAGTACGAGCCAGTCGATGAGCGACGTATCCCGGTTGCCGACAAAATAACCCGGGAAAATCAGCAGCAGGATGATCCCGATCCAATGGGGAAAGAGGATGAAAGCACGGTCGGTTTTTTGAGTATGTATCCACATCTCAACGGAGCTTTAAGAGTTGGTTGGCAACGCGGTAGCCGATGTCAAAAGCTTCTTCGAACAGGGAAAACCCGATGTCGTCTGTATGCGCAAAGTAAATGCTGCCGGCCATCGGCTGCTGCTGGATTTCGCGTTGTGGATTGGTCACATAGCGGATGCCCGGCGAAACCATGCCGTGTCCCCACAGGCGTACTTCCATGTACACGAGGTAGTTTTCAATGCCCGGATAAATGGAGCGCAGGTCTTCCAGTATTTCCTGTTTCAGCGCATCGTCCGCTTTGTGCAGGTAAGCCTGACGCACTTGTTTGGCTTCCGCCTGATCCAGCGGTTTGTAAAACGTCAGCAAGGTATTTCCATTCGGGCGTTTCAACTGCTGATTCAGATTGTGGATGTAACCGAGGGTTTCATGCTTAAAAATGACATTGTCCCAGGCCAGCTGCGCGCCACTGAAATCGGAAAAAGGTTCGAGCTCGACCGTCGCGACATACCACGGCTGATGCGTCGGTATCAGCCAGTCCCGCTGTTCGATCTCCCCCAGCAAATAGGGGCGGATGTGTCTCGGCGCAGCGACAATAATGTGTTGCGCTTCGTAGGTAAAAGTCTGCCGGGTTTGCCAGTTGAATGTGGAGACCCGAAAGGTTTCAGTACCTGTTTTCCGGATCGATTGTACCATTGTATGGGTCTGGATTTGATCCGGGAATTTTTCGGCCAGTTTTTGGGCGAGGTAACCGTTTCCTTCCGGCCAGGTCAACAAAGCATCCGGCGGTGCATTCCTGCTGATGGCTTTCCGCGCAGCGAAATAATGGATACCGGCGAATGCAGAAACCTGCGTCGGGTCTTGTCCATAATCATCGCGGCAGCAATAATCCAGGTACCAATCCAGCGATGGCACGCGGAACTCATTCTCCGTTAAATACTGATCGAAAGAAAGCTGGTCGAGGTGCATCCAATTGTGGTTTTGGCTCGACAGGCTTTGCGGGATGTAAAAAATGTCCTTGCCGTCGGCTCCTTTGGAACTCCTGAACTTTTCCATTTCCAGGAAAAAGCGGTCCCACACGGGTTTTTCACCGGGAAAAAGCTGAACGAGGCTTTCGACGATGCCTGCGTGCCACTTGCCGTAGATGAACAAGCGGTCTTCCGGTGCGTGGCAGAGCTCCATTTCATTGTAATATGGAATCCCGTCGTGCGAAAAGTGGGAGATCGATCCGATCTCGTGCAGGAAGTCCAGCAAGGGCTGGTTCTCCCGGTTTTGAATCGGCAAATAGTGTGCGCCTTGCGGGAATTTTCCTGCTTTCGTTTCTCCGGATTGTGCATTTCCGCCGATTTGCGCTTCCATTTCGAGGACGAGAAAATCCATTTCCTGCGCCTGGTGCAGGTGATACGCTGCTGAAAGTCCACTGATGCCGGCGCCGATAACCAGCGTTTTTTGCTGAATCACGGTTGTGTTTGCAGGCGCGACGTGTTTTCCCCGGACAGCATGCGCGATTTCAGCCGGGATGCCGCTGCGCTTAAAGACCCATTTCCGGGCCGGATCGGCACAGGCGGTCACGAAGCGGAGCTGACTGAAAACAAGGCTGCCCAGTGCCATCTTTTGGATAAAGCTCCTTCTTTTCATGTCACTGGAATTGGTTCCATTCGACTTCAAAGTAATGCACGAGCGCCTGGTTGTTCAGGCGATTGATTTCCGTCGTGCGGTAAGCCACATCTTTCGGGAAATAGCACATCGATTCGAATGCATCCGGCGAGAAAAAACGCAGGTTCTTAGGCATCCTGGAGAAGTCGGGAGACAACATCTGCTGCTTAGACGCAATCACATATCCCCAATCGCCGAAAGAAGGTATGAATGTATGGTAGGGCAAAATGCGCATACCGTTGATCTGTAGGGTATTTGCGATACACCAGTAAGATTTGGGGGCAACATAGGGAGATGTCGACTGTACGACGATCGCGCCGCTTTCCTTCAGGTGTTTGCCTACGGCAAGGTAAAACTGGTCGGTGTACAATTTCCCGAGTGAAAAATTCGAAGGATCCGGCAAATCGATCAGGATCACATCAAACATTTGCTGGTTTTGTTTCAGCCAGATAAATGCATCCTGATTCGTGATCTTTAATTTCGGACTGAACAGCGAAGAGTCGTTCAATTGGTTCAGTTGCGGGTTGCGCCTGAACAATTTCGTCATCTCCGGATCGAGGTCCACCATTTGGATTTTTTCGATCTGCGGATATTTCACAAGCTCGCGTACCGCAAAACCATCACCGCCGCCGAGGATCAGGATGTTTTTCGCATCGGCCACCAAACTCATCACCGGGTGCACGAGGGCTTCGTGGTAGCGGTATTCATCCGCCGAATAGAATTGCAGGTTTCCGTTCAGGAACAGCTTCGTTCCTTTTTTATCGGCTGTGAGCGTGATGCGCTGATAAGGTGTGGATTTGGAATAGATCACGTTTTCCTCATAAGCCAGGTCTTCGGTGTACCGCAGGATCTGATCACCCAGCACAAACGAAACCACAAGCACGAGCAGGCTCAAAATGCCAGCGGCCTGAAAGGTGCGGATGCGCTGGATCTTTACATGCCGGTTAAAGATCAGCAGCAGCGCAATGACGATGTTCAGCAAGCCGAAAAAGAGCGAAGTTTTGATCAGGCCCAATGTGGGTACAAAAAACAGCGGAAACGCGAGCGAAGCTAACAGCGCACCTGCGTAATCGAACGAAAAAATGTGCGAGACAAGGTCCTTAAAAGCGAATTCGTCCTTCAGAATGCGCATCATCAGCGGGATTTCGAGTCCGACGAGGATCCCGATCGCGCTGATCAGCACATAGATGAATAGCTGAAAAGATTCCAGGTGATTGAAAAGCGCATAGAGCAGCGTACTGCTGAATCCGCCCAGCAAACCCACGAGGATCTCAACAACGATGAATGTTTCGATGATATTTTTCCTGACGAATTTGGAAATATACGAGCCGATTCCCATCGAAAAGAGGTACACGCCAATGATCGTTGAAAACTGGGTGATCGAATCGCCGAGCAGGTAACTCGCCAAAGTTCCGGCAATCAGCTCATAAATAAGTCCGCAGGTCGCAATGACTGCAACCGAGATCAAAAAAAGTATCCGCATCAGAAATTAGTGGATCGCTGAAGCAATGATGATGGCAATCGAGAGCATGAATGCTGCGGCCATGATCGCAATGGCCGTATTTTTTTTCTCAACAAGCTCTTTCCACAGGTTTTCAGGTGTGATCCTTTCAATGATCCAGAAGGAAATCACGAGGATCGCAACGCCGATAAAGGAATAAAGGATGGAAGCAACTACGTACTTCATTTGAATTAATTCGTTCATGTTATTTTATTTATGGTGGTAAAAATAATTGACTCGTGACCCGCGGTTGTGTTTCACATCCTGTGTGTTGATATCATTGAAGAATGAAACGCCGATATAGTTGAGCATAAAAAACAGCAGCAGTGCACCTACGAAAAAGTAGGTATTGGCCCTGTAGCGGAAAAATGTCTCTAAAAATTTTTGCATGGGGCTTATTGTTTGAAAGTATCGTATTCCTCACCGCGCTTTTTGTGGTTGAAATAATCGCCGATGAGCGCGAGGGTGATGTTGATCAGCGCGATGATCCCGACGAGCACCCAGAAAATGGACCAGCTTCCTTTTTGGGAGGTCAGCCTGAACTGTACGGTCTTCGGAACGGAACCAACCGCCTGTTTCGGCGTTGCTTCGAGCACATAGGTCCCGGCATCGACATACTGGATATTTCCATTAATCGTTTTATCGCCTTCCGACCAGTGTTCGCCGCCTTCATAACCGCTGTAAAATTCGGTTTCCATTTCGAAATAGCGTTCTTCCCCGGTTTGGGTATTGAGCAGCGCCATCTCCGCATAGATCCAGTCGTTGGCCATGTTGTAGACAGAAGCTTCGATGTTGAGGATGCTGTGGTCATAAGCTACCGTAAAAGGGCGCGAAGTAATCGTATTCGGATTTTCGGTCGAAACTTCTAACCTGCCTTCGTTGATGGATTTGCGCTCAAAAAAAGTATCCCAGAATACCATTCCAAAGGCCATGCAAAGCACGAGGAGTATGCTCATCAGGCGAAAAGATCTCGGGTTTAACGGAAAGTAAAACGGCTGATGGGCAACATAGCCAATGCGCTTCGGCATCTTCACCGCGGGCGAGAGATTTTTCTTCAGGTCATTCGCATACAGGTAGATTCCCTTGTAAAAGCGCAGGTTTTCATCCTGCTTGTTTTCCTCCCAGATCAGTACTTCGTCGAAATTGACAAATTCCCTGACCTTGTTCTCATCGTCTTCATAAAAAGGAAAATTGAAACAGCCTTGTGCATCGAGGATTTGAGCCGTATAGTGGTGCTGAAAGTCATATTCGACTTTCTGGTAGGTCATGTTGTACCTGTTTTTGACAGATCCTTTCGGGCGTACGATGTCGGGCAGATAAGTGATCACTGTCCAGTGACCGTTGTAGCAGCTGATGTAAATATTCGGCAGCGTTGCATGTGTCAGAAAATATTCGATCCAGACCGCGGCGCTGTCCTCTTTTTCCCGCTTGACGACATAACCGGTGATTGTGTAGCTTTCCTTGTTCCATTGGAAGGTTGTTCCGAGGGGCAGTAAAAACAGGTCTTTGACTTCCTTCAGCAGGTTTTTACGAAGTGCGAGTGGCTCAGACGGTTTGTAGATTGACCGGCAATTGGAGCAAACGGTGCAGCTTTCCGCCTCTTCAAAAGGAAAAAGATTAGCTGTGGAACAAGACGGACAGGAGGCCTTCAGAGTTTTCAATTGTATTTTGTTGGTGAGCAAATATAAAAATAATTAGGTGTGTAGTATTTAATGGCTTGTAAAATCGGAAATTCTGTGATCATACAGCAGCCGGGAAAGATGAATTCTATATCGGGAACAAGCTATACAAATGGTTTATGCAATACATGCTGATCAGGGAAAACGTAGGTTGAACAGGGTAAGGTGCGTTGCGGGCGAATCGTCTTAAAAGCCGGATGGTTACGAGCTAAACATACATAAAAAATCTAAAAGCGCAGACTTGAAACAGGATATTTTTGTCGGGATTTTCGGCCTGAGCAAAAAATAAACGGGTGCTTTATGCCAGAAACAGACTATCCGCTCACTTTTTGCCAAATGACAAAAAAATCCGTTTCTTCCTGAAATACCTTTGTTGCATGGAATTAAAAGACACAAAAATGCGTAAAACAGTATTAGTAACAGGCGCTTCTTCAGGCATTGGAAAAGCAACGGCCATTTATCTGGCGCAACAGGGTTACACGGTATATGGAGCAGCACGCAGGATGGACAAAATGCAGGAACTGAAACCCTATGGCATTCGACCTGTCGCGATGGACATTACGGTGGATGACAGCATTCGAGCGTGCATCAACGGCATCTTGCGGGAGGCGGGACGCATTGATGTTTTGATCAACAGTGCAGGTTTGGGGTCCTACGGCGCGCTCGAGGATGTGCCGATGCACGAAGCCCGGAACCAGATGGAGATTAACCTCTTCGGGGCTACACGGTTGATCCAGCTGGTATTGCCGGGCATGCGGAAAAACAAGTTCGGAAAAATTGTCAATATATCCTCGATCGGCGGAAAAGCCGGCCTGCCGATGGGAAGCTGGTACCACGCCGGAAAATTTGCGATTGAAGGATTGAGCGATAGCCTGCGTAATGAGGTCCGCCAATTCGGAATTGATGTCATCGTCATTGAGCCGGGAGGAACAAAGTCGGAAATGGTCGGGATCGGTTCCAAAGACCTGATGCGTGTCTCGGGCCACACGGCATATGCGTCCCTGGCGAAAAGCCTGGATAAAATGTATGCAACGATCGAAAAGAACGCGACAGCACCACTAGTGATCGCGCAGCTGATCCGGAAAGGAATTGAAACAAAAAGACCAAAAACGCGGTATATTGGAGGCAGTATGGCGAAAACGATGTTGTTCCTGCGGAAAATTTTATCCGACCGCCTATTCGACAAAATGCTGATGCGCCAAATGAAATAAGCTATGGAATTACTGATCAATTATTTATTGCAGTTCGGGCAGCTGAACCAACAGCAGATCCACCTCATCCAAAGCAGGATCGTGGAGAAAACGGTCCAAAAGGACGCGTATTACCACGAGGCGGGAAGAATTCCGCGGGAAGTGATCTTCCTGACAGAGGGAATTATGCGGGTTAGCTACTACAATAACAAAGGCGACGAAATCACGAAGTATTTCATGGAGGAAAATAATTTTGTGGCCGACATCCACAGCTACAATCAAGGTATTCCGTCTACCGAATATGTGCAGGCGATTACGGATTGCCGCTACCTCGTGTTTTCGAAAAGTGTGCTGGATGAATTGTCGATGACCATTATCGGCTGGGACCTGATCATTTCAAAAATAACGGCCAAAGCCCTTGCGGAAAAGGTGAACAGGATCAGTCCCATGCTGACCGAAGATGCCCAGGAAAAATACAGACTGTTCCTGAAGAATTTTCCGGCACTTGCCAACCGGATCCCTTTGTCGCAGCTGGCTTCTTATCTCGGGATTACGCAATCGTCGCTGAGCAGGATCCGGCGGAATGTGCGCTGATGGAGGCTCCCGGCCTGATTCATGTGGGGGCACAGTTTGCGGTTATTATTCCTGCTCCTCCCAGCTTTGCTGCATCGCTTCGACCACCCTTTCTGAAGCAGCCTCGCAAAAATCCAGTCCGGAATAATCGGGGTTGTAGCCGCCGATGTAGGGAACAGCGAGGATGTAGATGCGCTCGTTCAGCGCGCCGTACTGGTCGAGCACCTGGAAATAATCATTGATCATGATGCCCGGAACTTTCAGGAAATAGTCGCCCTTGTCTTCTTCCACACGGTCTGGATCCGTTTCGCGTAATTGGATTGCATTTTCTGGCGTGCGGAACTTCAGCCGGGCCGGGGCGACGGAACCGTCCTTACACAGACTTTTGTATGGGAATGCCTCGAATGGAAAGTGTTTTTGTCCGCTGCAATCGATAAAAGTGTTGTAATGGGTCGCATGCGGCTTTCCTTCCTCGTCTGTATATTTTACGATCGTTCCGCCTGCGGGATGTATTTCGAAGGTACTGTCTGCGCCTACGGCCTTCAATTCAAGTACGCCGGCCTCCTGCAATGCGATCATTTCCCGGGCGGAGCTTTGCGGCACCGAAGCGATGATGACGGAGATCAGCGGCATCAGCGTTTTTTGAAGGCGCAGCATGTCTTCCGCAGAAAAATATTTGGCGGGATAGTTCATCGCAAAGCTCAATTCGGAAAGCAATTCTTTCCAGGGGATGGATTGCCTGCGGTGGATGGATTTTTCTGCTTCGGCAAATTCGGATTTCAGCAACTGGAATGCATCGATGCGCTCGCGCAGGTCCATGCTGTTGGCTACGAATGTTTCCATGTCCCAGTCCCGGATGCGCGCATACAACTCCGGGTCTTTTTCTTTGAACAAATCTTTGAAATTGCGCTCGAAAATGAAATCCAGCGGGATAAAACCGTCGTTCTCTGCACGCAGGGCTGAAATTTCTTCCTGGCTCACCAGGGTGTCCGGAGAAGTGCCGGGCTCGTCGAGGTGGAAGCGCACCGCCGGAAGCAAACCGCTGCGCGAGTGCAGCACGAGCCTGAAATCAGGGCATTCCTCCGACAGCTCGAATACGAGCTTGTCATTTTTGTGAATGAAGTTCCCGTTGCTGCGCGCAAGCGTCTTCAGGGCGTCAATCGCGGTCAGCGATGCGCCTTTGATGCAAACCGGGTAATTGGCTGTGAATTCCAGTTTCGCAGGCGGGTAGGGGGCATCGAACCATCCCGGTATACGGCCTTCGTTGCGGCGTGGCCAATGATGGCCTATCGCAATCACGATGTAGTCAAAATGCCGTGTAGTTCCGGCTTTGGATGTAACGGCCACCTGCTTGCTGTCTGGTAAGTTTGCGATGTCTTCAACGGTCGTCTGGAGCAAAATCTCCGTTTCTATGCCGGCATCTGCAGCCTGCTGAACCAGCAGCTCGAACTGGTCGGTCAGGTATGCGCCGAAAAGCAGCCGCGGCAGTACTTTAAAAGCATGAAAACGCGGCAGGTCGATGTCGAACGCTTCCAATGTCGCTGCAGGGAGCTTTTCCAGCCACGCGCTTACGTTTGAATGCAGTTCGGGGACCTCATTTTCGGAGATGTTGGTAACGTGCTCGGGGTTGGCGCCAACGGAACTATAGGGCATGCCGGCGCCCAGGCGTTCCCTGCTTTCGAAAATTGTGATGTGGAGATCTTTCCTTCCAGAGCGGACCAGTTGTTTCATTACAAAAAGCCCGGCCGGACCTCCTCCGAGGATCGCAATGTGTTGCTTCGTATCTGCGTTTGTCATGATGCCATAAAGTATGGGACCAAAGTATGTATAAGACAGATTTTAACGTTAGCGTAGGCGGAGATTTTATAATTAATTAAGAGTATTTGATTGGTCACCATTATATGTGTGCATTCATATCCTCATCCAACGGAAATACATCGCTTGCAACCCTGAATATTTACAACAAAAACCGGAACATGGGCTTCATCCTGCGTAAGCCGTGCAAACAGAAATTGTTTGCACAATTCCCGGAAACATATAAAGTGTTGTTTATCAGTGTAAAAGCGCTTTGGTTTGTTCTGTTTGCCCGACACTGATGCATAAAGATGTCTACAGAAGACCCTCCAAAAGCTGCTTTCGGGCAATTAATGGCTACCTTCGCGGCGCCTTTAACCCCAGTATGGACAAGGCTTAAACGTTATTAATGATTTAAGTATGATTAAATTTTACACTAAATTCGTTTGCGTCTGCATGCTGCTCGTCAGCAGTGTCATGCATGCACAAACCGCCCTCGATTTTGACGGGGTCAATGATTATGCCTACACCCCAGCGCTCACGCTTCCAGGCAACGACAACTTCACGATCGAAGTCTATGCGCAGTATAAAACACCGACCGCTAACTACCAGGGCCTGGCTTGTTTCAGTGTATCAACCGGACTGATGGCACACAATGGCCGTATCATGTATATGTCCAACAATACGGCCGCAGAAGTAGCTGTAGATCTGACAGATGGACAATGGTATCATTTTGCGGTGGTGAGAAGAGCAGGGAACTGGGAAATGTACATCGATGGCGTCTTTTATCCCACGCAGCAACTGGCTGCACCTAATATACCAGCGCAGACATACTTTTTTATCGGAGGCAGAAACAACGGCGAATGCTGGAATGGGGCCATCAATGAGGTCCGCGTGTGGAGCGTAGCCAGAACGGCTGCTGAAATTTCGGCGTACAACTGCATCAATGGCAGCGAGCGCGGGATCTATCTGCACTATACGATGGACAATGGTGCAGGAAGCACAACGGTGACTGATCACGGGCCTTTTGGGTTTGACGCTACTTTGAGCGATGATATGGATGCCACTACCGACTGGATCGCTACGACTTCTGCTTGTCAGGATGCAAGTTGCGGACTGGATATCTTAGCATTTACCCAGTCACCGGTCTGCATCAGCGGATCGGCCGACCTCGTGAGTACAACCTCCGGGAACAACATCAGGTACACACTGCGGAATGACGCAGACGACGCAGTCGTCGCAGGGCCGGTAACCGGAAACGGCGGTCCTGTTTCCTTTGCTACAGGAACTATCGCTGCTGAAACCAACTACAATGTGCTTGCTGAAAGAGGTGCCACTGTAGCAGGTGCACTTGATTTTGATGGCAACAACCAAAATGCAGGCAGTACAAATTTTGAATTGGATGTTGTTGATAATCTTACGCTTGAAACCTATTTTCAGTACAGAATTACAAATTCTCCACTTTCCTACACGACCATTTCAGGATTTGCAGGAATTGTTGAGATCCTGATAGAAAGCAGCAGCAACAGGATCATGGGGTCCATCAACAACGGTTCCCCTGTTTATACAAATACGTTCCTGACTCCTGGTGAATGGTATCATGTGGCTGTGGTCAGAAGAGCAACCGTCTGGGAAATTTATTTGAATGGCGTCAATATCACGGTTGGAAACAATGCCATTACTCCGGAATTGTTGCCATACCGCTATTTCTCATTCGGCGGAAGAAATGGGGACCAATATACCAATACCACTATTGATGAAGTCAGATTCTGGAACGTAGCCAGAACAGCAACAGAAATCGCAGACAACCAGCTCAACGACCTCGCAGGTAACGAGCCTGGATTGGTCGCTTACTACCCGATGGAAGACGGAACAGGTTCTACGACGGTTTACGACCAAACCGGAAACGGGCACAACCTGAACCTGTACAACATGGATCCCGCAACGGACTGGGTAAGCAGCACGGGTCTTACGGCGGCGCATTACTGTACTACCGAGATGAAGCCGATTACTGTAAAGATCAGTCAGCCAAATACAGGGATCCACACCGTTACCGCTTGTGATCTTTATTTCTTCAACGGCCATTTCTATGCGGAAAACAACAATACGGCGACAGACACACTTGTGAATACTGCGGGTTGTGACTCTATTGTCACGCTGAACCTCACGATCAAACACAGCACAACCGGAACAGATGTTCAGTCTGCCTGTGATGCTTACGAGTGGATCGATGGTATTGTCTACACTGAAAGCAACAACACGGCAACATTTGCATTGGAAAACGCGGTAGGTTGCGATTCAGTTGTTACACTGAACCTGACCATCCGATACAGCACGACTGGAACGGATGAACAAACTGCCTGCGATTCTTACGAGTGGATTGATGGCATAGTTTATACGGAAAGCAACAATACAGCTACATTTGCATTGGAAAATGCGGTGGGTTGCGATTCGATTGTTGTCCTGGACCTGACGATCAATCATTCAGCTACCGGAACGGATGTTCAAACGGCCTGTGATACTTACGAGTGGATCGACGGTGTCGTTTATACGGAAAACAACAACACGGCAACCTACATGCTGGAAACTCCTGCCGGATGTGACTCCGTGGTGACGCTGAACCTGACGATCCATACGGTAAATACGGACGTTACGCAGGAAGGGGCGATCCTTACAAGCGCTGCGACAGGTGCTGTTTACCAGTGGATCAGGTGTGAAGACAATACGCCGATTGAAGGCGCAACTGCGCAGACATTGATTGCCCCAGGTAGCGGAGACTACGCAGTGATCGTTACACAAAACAATTGTGAGCAGACTTCCGACTGCTTCACAGTTCATACGGTTGGAATTGCAGACCTGGAAGCAGCAGCCTTTAACATGTACCCGAACCCGAACACAGGTACTTTTGTGATTGAAACTGCGCAGGCCATGTCCGTTTCCGTGATCAGCCCACTTGGTCAGATCGTCGCAACACAGGAGCTTGCAACAGGGAAGAACACGATCTCACTGCAAAACATCGCAACAGGAATCTACATGATCCGCACAATAGACAAAGCTTCAGGTGCAAGCACTGTCAGGTCGTTCAGTGTGACCAGGTAAGAACCCATAACACAAATGACAGAAAGTCCCTGGATGTATGCTATATCCAGGGACTTTCTTTTTATACCCATGCATGGCTTTCCCTCATCAATTCAGTATTTCTCCTTTTTCCGCTTCGATCTTTGCCAGTCTTTCGCGCCACATCTGGAGCTCCTCCGGGGTAAGCCTGACCCAATCGGTTATTTCGCCCACGATTTTCAAAGGTGCTTCGCTGCGGTAGGAGCGCGTTGGATTCCCCGGGAATTTTTTGTCCGTCACATTCGGATCATTTTCAAAGCTCCCTGTGGGTACAACGATGTAAACGCGTGCGGGACCATCTCCTTTGCCGAGCTCTGCGGCCAATCCAGCTCCTTGCAACAGGGCGGTGAAATAAATGTGGTTCATGATCACTTCCGGGCGGTAATTGGACCTGAACCCTGCGGTCAGTAAATCCCCGACCTGCAAATCGGCTTTCGTCCCGTGGTAAAAGGGCCCGCTGTCTGAAATAGCTGTCCCGGTAGCTGCGTTCGTTTTGTTTTCCATCTGCATGGTGGTGTTTTTAAATGTCAGGTTGACCGATCCGTACAACGATCGGAAAGAACCGTTTGAATTCGGCAAACGAAGATAAAAAATCTACATAATAAATCCTGGGATCAGGTTGAAATCAATCGGATTTCCTCAGCCATCCCAATGTTCTCCCATTGTCCACTTTAAACCGACCGCCTTCCACGACGAGGTCGATCCAGATGCGCGCATGTGCCCCGGGTCCGGGATTTTGCTGTATGATCTGTATTTCATCCTCTTTCACATCTGAGACAATCGCAACGTGTCCGTAAGGATTCCCAAAGTGGCCATCGAAAATGATCAGGTCGCCGATCTGCGGTTTGGATTTACCTGGATTGTTGAATTGCCGCAGGTTGCGGGCCGCGTTTAGGGCACCGTCTTCCACCGAAGGGTTGAAAAAATCTTTCGCGTTGCCATAGCTGTCCGGCATTTTGTGCTTGTAATGTTCGTAATAATACCGTTTTACAAACTCAACGCACTGGTATTTCAGTCCCAGGTTGTAACCGTCGCTCGAAACATTTCGTCCCAGTACATGACCGACCTGGCCATTGTAATAAACTTTCACATGATTCAAGCTATCGATTTCCTGTCCGATTTCATAATCGTGCAGGTTGAAAAGCGTGGCTTTCCATTTCCAGGAAGCGAGACCTATCAGTAAAATGATGCATAGGATGGTCAGCGTTTTTTTCATAGCAGGGTTTCTGTAAGATCAGGCAAATAGAATAATAAAATGCAAGTCAATATAAATGTCGAATCAAAATCATCATTCTGCGATAGCATGTGTGCTCAGGCCATGGTTGCTTAATATGTAAACAATGGACGTAAAATGGCACCCCCTGCCTGCCCGTAGTTTTTTAAATCCACCCATATTTACAGGATTTAAGGAATTGTCCATGCCCATCTTCCTGGAATGGCGTCTGCCGCTCCTGACTTCACTTTGTGTTGCATCGGCTTTCAGCAGCCGGAACTCGACTAAAATGGTGGCAGTATCATCCGAACAGTCCCATCGTTCTGTAGATACTGTCTGATAACCGGCCTTTTGAATAATTAATTCATGCCAACCCAACAAAACCGGCCATGGAGGAGTGTCCGCCGACACAATGAGGGTATTTGTATCTGCTTCATGGACGATCAGCAAGGTGAAATCACGAAGGCTTGTTTGTGCTGTAATATCAAGTGCCCGAACAGACATTTGGCGCTGAGCAACTGATATAAAAGGGAAAAGTGATACAATTACAGCAAAGAAGCAAGTAGGATACTTCATAAAAAAATGATTGACGTCTTTTGAACAGTTAAGCAAAATTAATATATTTTGAGTGAAAATATACGTTGCTTTTCCGATTCATTTATCGAATACTTCGTTCAGCACCATTTTATTGCCTAGCAATCGTTCAACGCTTTGCTGAGCTTGTACCAATTCACTATTTTAGCCTTATTAAACAAACGCAGGATGAAGAAAATCTACCTTTTTACCTTTTGCATCGGGATTTCGCTGCTGATGCAGGCGCAGATCGGCAAACAGGACCGCGCAACCTTGCTGGATATCATAGGCCGGGAATTCGTGGTTTTGCCGAACAAGCCCGCTTATCCTTATGTGTCTTTCAACAGCAGCTGTACCGTGCAGCCATCTGTGACGCGCAAGTACGACACGACCGGCATCTACTTCCACAACGAGTACCTGCTCTTCAGGCATCCGATTGCGTATAAACAGGGGAGTGAGGTACTGAAACTGATGAACCCTACTTATGTGACGGTGGCCGAATACCTCGAATTTCAGGCCTATGTCAGGGATTCGGTGGCGCGGGAAAGAATTTTTAGCCGTATTCCCGACGATGACAAGGCTAACAAATATATCCGGTATGAGAGCAGTTATTTTGACCAGACAAAAGCACAGATGCTTGTTTCCCAACCGTCCAACAGAGATTTCAACCGGAGCTTGTTCCCCCTGAACTGGAATCAGCCTATTTCGTACACGTCGGCGGAGCTCATGCCTTTACTGGCAGACATGTATTATCCGCAGCCTGAGCGTTTGAACCTGATCCGGGATTTTGATGCGCGGAAGCTGGTGTACAGGCATACCGATCACTATGAACAGTTTCAGACGATGGAATGGAGCGCTGTCGTACAGCGTTTTCCGCCTCTTTCCGAATCGCATTTTCAAGACAAGACGTTGGTGCTACAGGAGGTATCAACGATCAGTGATACCTACTACTGGTCTGCCCGGTCGCAATTTGACCGGGATGAATTCTCTATTCTCGGACATCTGTACAACCAACAACTGAAGGAAGAGCCTGTAATTGGGATTACCGGCATGCAGGCCAATGCTTTTTGTCACTGGAAACAGGAACAGATCCAGCAACAGCTGCATAAAAAAAAGCTGCCCTACAAGGCAGTCGTTACAACCCCGCTTTGGGAGGAAGTTCCATCCGAAGCTGCGCCGGAGCTAACGATCCCGGCCAGGGATTACACAGCTCAATGGAAAATAACAGCAGCGGCATACCTGGAATTCATTGCTTCCACACAGGATTCCATCCTCCGGGGAACTTTGTTCCGGAAAGTACCTGCGGATGTGGACGCGGCACAAATGCTTGCCTGGCCGACCCCTTATTTCGATGAAGGCAGTCTTGCGGTTGTCGATAAGCTGGCGTTTGATGATTACCGCGGACGCGCGTGGTACAATCGGTATGTTTTTCCGCTGAACTACCGCTACAAAATCCGCCCGGGCAGTTTCGGCGGATTGACGGACAGCATACTGCATTCAGATGGATATCAGCATCCGGTTTTCAGCTACTTCTATTTTGATGCCCGTGAAAGAAGTATCCAGGGTCAATTTTCTACGACTCCCCGACATGGCAGATCAGATCCGGAATCCAGACGGGATACGCTAAGGTTATTGTTTGAAGAGCTGGGCCCTGACGGCGAACCCATCGGCAAAGACCAAATGTATGAATACTTCAATGTACTGGGCCAGTCCAGCGGCGTCAGGTACTACGAAAACATGGCCAGGCTGATCCGCACTCAATCGGTTGCCATACTTCCGGAAGTTCCGATCACAGACGCGGATACCAAATCATGGGTACAAGGCATCAGCTACGCACAGGCGATCGCCTTTTATTACTGGAAGTATCCTTTGCAAGCGCAAAACCCATCCGGGGGATGGCAGCAGTTTGTACTTCCTTCAGAGGAGCAATTCCGCCAGGTGCAGCGCGGTGAACAGGTGATTGTCCCTGCCCGGAAAGTGGCTTATCCGACACCGGTGTTCAGGTATGTGGTGCATGTGTATGCGGATTAGCGGGCAGCAGTCGAACCAGCGATAAGCACCTCAGTAAGAAACGATCTTTTGCTGATACGATGAACCGTTGGTAAGCTTAAGCGGCTTTAATAGGAAATGGTAATGATTTCCCCTTGTTTGTCCAACAGGAGGATTTTCGGGTCATCGGAAGTGATCTTATCCCGCGGGCCGATATGGTACATCCCAAACATTTTGGCATCTACGTGCAGGTGCTTTTCCAGCATGTCCATTACGAGCCAGGCCGGTACAAATGCCCAATCCATGTCCTTCACTTTCGCAATCGTATCCGCACTTTCGGTATCTCCCGAAAAATAGATGCGCTTATTGTGCCACGTGATCAGGTAGGAGTAGTGATTGAAAGAGAAACGATGACTGGTGTTGAATGCCTCAATGGAAAAGCCGGACAGGGAATCATTCAGTTCCATTAATTCCTTCACATTCCAGGGTCCGTACTTTTTGCCGCTGCGCTTTCTGAGCAGGCGTCCCGAATAATGGTCCGAATGCTTGTGCGTAAAAATAAAAATGGAATTTTCCCGGATGTTCTCCAGGGCGGATTGATCGTATTCCATGTAGTGGTGGGCGCCCGACTTATACGGAAAATCCACGTAAATATTGGTCGTTCCATCCGTCAGGTGAAGACCACAGTTCCCAATGAATGCAATTTTGATTTCACCCGGTTGGGCAAAAAGAAAACCCTGACAGCAAATAAAAACGATGAGTGGTAACACGCGGTACCTGTAGTAATTGTTCATGGTTTCGAAAGTAGCAAATTACTTTGGTTGTGCGTAGAAATAAAGTGATTAAAGGTTGGTGATGGATATTGTTTTGTTCAGTCCCAGCTTTGTGTTGGGTGCTGTTACGTAATGGGCTGGTTTGTTGAAAATACAAAAGGCAAACAAAAGAAATAAGTATTGCAAGCGTGCTGCTTTCTAGTGAAAATTCCTTCCCTTCGGCAATACTTTCTTTACAGATTCTTTCGGGTTTACACTTTTACTACCCGGGTTCGTTGGTTGCCCATTCCGATCAGCAAGCTCAAGCCCAGCCTTCGCAGAAGCCGGTATTTTATCAAACAACCCCGACATATTCATACACCGCTGTACAACCACATGAATCACCTCGCCTTCGATCTGCACCTTCCCTTCGACCATCAACAGCTTAGCTTGCAGGATCTCCTTGCGGTACTGCTCAAACAGTTTGCTGAACACGACCAGATTGGCTACACCCGTTTCATCTTCCAGCGTAATAAACAAAATGCCGCTGGCTGTACCGGGACGTTGGCGAACCAACACCAGTCCGGCAACCTTGATCTGCATGCCGTCGCGCAATTCCTTCAGCGACGTGGCGGGCGTAACCCCAAACATAGCAAGCTGCTGACGGACCAAACTCACCGGATGTGCTTTCAGCGACAAAGACGTAGCCGCATAATCCTGGAAAATGTGCTGCGACAATTCCATTTGCGGCAACTGGACTTGCTGTGCTTCGGTTTCGTCCTGCTGATTGGAAAACATCCCCGCCGGGGCGCTTTGCAAAGCCGAAACATCCCACAAGGCTTGACGCCTGTCCAGACCAATGGACCGGAAAGCATCCGCATCGGCCAGTCTTTCCAGCGCCAGAATGGACACGCCAGCTTCGAAGATCATCTGAATGCTCGTGTATCGCGGATTGCGCCCTGATAATAACAGTTCTGCATCGTCTTCTTTGAACCCTTTCACCTGCCGGAACCCCAGGCGCAAGGCACAGAAATTGACTGTTTTCTCTTCCAGCGTATTGTCCCAATCCGAATGGTTTACATCCACCGGGCGTATTTCAACACCGTGTTCGCGTGCATCGCGCACGAGTTGCGCGGGTTGATAAAATCCCATCGGCTGGCTATTGAGCAAGGCTGCAGCAAAAATATCCGGGTAGTAGCATTTGATCCATGAAGAGATATACACCAGCAACGCGAAACTGGCTGCGTGGCTTTCCGGGAAACCATAAGCACCGAAACCTTCCAGCTGACGAAATACGCGACGCGCAAAATCTTCTTCGTAACCGTTGCCAACCATTCCCTCGATCAGCTTTTTTTCCCAATCACTGACTTTGCCTTTGGCTTTGAAAGTCGCCATACTGCGTCGTAATCCATCTGCTTCTGCGGGCGTAAAACCCGCTGCGACAATCGCGATTTCCATTGCTTGTTCCTGGAACAAAGGAACGCCTAGTGTGCGCCCCAAGATTTCCTTGAGTTCTTCCGAAGGATATTCCACAGGATCTTTTCCTTCACGCCTGCGCAGATAAGGATGCACCATGTCGCCCTGAATCGGTCCCGGGCGCACGATCGCGACCTCAATCACCAAATCATAAAAGCACCGTGGTTTCAGCCGGGGAAGCATCGACATTTGCGCGCGGCTTTCGATCTGGAATACACCTATTGTGTCCGCGTGGGAAATCATGTCGTACACCTTCGGGTCGTCTTGTGGAATGTTCGCCAGCGTGAAGTTTAAGCCATAATGCTGTTCGGCTAAATCGAAAGCTTTCCGGATGCAGGTGAGCATCCCAAGTGCCAGCACGTCTACTTTCAGGAAACCCAATGTTTCTATATCGTCTTTGTTCCACTCGATGTTCGTGCGGTTGGCCATGCGCGCGTTCAATACCGGGCAAAGCTCCGTGAGCTTTCCCTGCGTGATTACGAAACCGCCCGTATGCTGGCCCAACTGGCGGGGAAAACCGATATACTGGTTCGTAATCTCCAACACCTTGCGCAGATGCGGATCGTTGGCATCAAAACCTTCCGAGGTGGCGGTCTTTCCCTCATACCATTCCTCCGTAAGTTCGTAGCGGGTTGCCGACAGCACGCCGATGGCGTCGGTCGATAATCCCATGGCCTTGCCCACATCGCGGATGGCTCCTTTCCAATGGACCTGCGTAACTGTAGCGACGATCCCGGCCCGGTCGCGTCCGTACTTGTTGTAGATGTACTGCATGATCTCTTCGCGTCGTTCATGCTCAAAATCCACGTCAATGTCGGGCGGTTCATTGCGGGCGTCACTCATGAACCGGGCAAAGAGCAGCTTAAATTTTGAAGGGTCGACAGACGTTATTCCAAGGCAATAACAAACGACTGAATTGGCTGCAGAACCGCGTCCCTGACAAAGGATCTTTCTTTCGTTGGCTTCACGGACATAGTCGTACACAGTCAAGAAGTAGGAAGCATAATTCTTACGTTCCATGAACTCCAATTCCATTTCGATAGTCTTTCGCACCGATTCAGGAATATGGCCGTTAAAGCGCTCATTTGCACCTTTCCAGGTGAGGTGTACCAATTCTTCCTGCGGCGTGCGCCCGTCTGTCGTGATCTCTTCGGGATATTGGTATTTCAGCTCATCCAATGAGAACTGGCATGCATCAGCCAATTCCTGCGCCCGTTCGATCGCCTGGGGATATTGTGCAAAAAGGCGTTGCATTTCCTCTGCTGGTTTCAGATATCGCTCGGCATTTTGGTGCAGGCGAAATCCTGCCTTCTGAATCGTGCATTTCTCGCGGATGCAGGTCAGGATGTCCTGAAGTTCCCGCCGTGCCGGATTGTGGTAATGCACATCGTTCGTAGCCACCAACGGAATTACCAACTCTTCTGAAAGTTGAGCGAGGCGAAACATACGCTTCGCATCGTTGGCAAGGTAGGAACGATTCGCTGCCAGGTACAGGTTTTTTCCGAGCTGCTGACGGTATTCCTGTAAAATAACATGAAAAGAAGCATCAAACTCAAAAGAAGCATTCAGTGAATCTGGCGGGATCGCAACGAACCGCATGCCTTGCGAATACTTGTAGATATCTGCTTTGTATAAATGGCAACTGCCTTTTTCAGCCCGCAGGTTTCCTTCCGAAAGCAGTGTGCTCAAACGCGCATAGGCAGACAGATCGGTCGGATAGGCGATTAATGGCGAACCGTCCAGCAATTCCAAACGGCAACCGATAATGACGCGCAGAGAATGAATCCGGCCCGCAGCGTGTGCACGTACAACACCAGCCAGCGTATTGCGGTCGGCAATTGCGATGGCATCGTATCCCAGCTCTGCCGCCTGCTGTACCAATTCCTCGGGGTGTGAGCCACCGCGCAAAAAAGTGAAGTTGCTCGTAACCTGTAATTCTGTATACTTCATACTTTTTAAGCAAAAAATCCATGAATATACCAGCGCGACCTACCGCCGTCGACGTGCCCCGATCTAAACAGCCAGTATCGTTTTCCTTCCTCGTCTTCGACGCAATAGTAATCCCGGAACTCTCCTTGCTGCATCCACCATTCCTGCTCCACGCGCTCCGGTCCGTCTGCCTTTTTGATCTGATGACGTTGTCCTTTGTAGAAAAACAACATCGGCGGATAATCCGGCAATGGAACTGTAACATCTATCACGTGAGGTATGGGCAGCAGGTGGATCGGGCGTGGCTGGTCTGTACGCCATTCGATCTCCTTCCTGGCATGTATCGAAGCTGCCAACTGATACGAGCGTTCCGGCCAGTAATGTTCGGCAGGCAGATAACGGTGGATCACGTTTGTTCCGCGTTTGCTGATGATCTTGTCCAGCAGTTCGGCAACGGCAGCGGTGTCGGCAGTATCTGTTTCTACCCATATTGCGGTCTGATCGAATGCGATGGACTCTACGGCATTTGCTTCCAGTTCAAATAACTCGAATCCGAGGTCGGGCTGGAATTGGCCCGTTTTCAATTCAAAAAGTTTCATCAAATGCGCTGCATTGCGGGAAGGTAGATTCGTGCCTACACTTACTTCCTGCACATCACCGTCCACGCGGTGACAGCGAAACGTTGCGCTTCTCAATCCTTTCCCTTCGGCCGCCAGGCGATTGCACAGCAACTCCAGCAGTCGCCCGAGACCTATTTCGATTCCTTTGGCCGTGCAGATGGGTTCGGTACAGGTTAAACGCTCGAAGTACTCCTTCGGTGGCTGCACCGGTTGCACGAGCTCCATTTCAAACCCCGACACCTGATCCAGCCGTTGCAGCAAAGTAACCCCAAACCTTTTCCGCAATGCTGTTCGCGGCAGGTGGGCAAATTGACCGATCGTGTTCAAGCCCAATTTTTCCAGCTTTTCCGTAACCGCATTTTCCAACCGCAACGCCGCAGCCGGAAGATCCAATAGTGCCGACAGCTGTTCCCCGGGAAGAACGATCGTCTGATTCCTGCCATAGCGTGAAACTGCCCACGCAGCTGCGACAGTATCGGCCATCGCTGCCCGGACATGATAGCCAAAATTTCCCAGCCGCCCGAGTATGTGCGCCACATACGGTGCGTCGCCCTGCCAAAGGTGTGTGCAACCGCTACAATCCAGTACAATCCCATCGGGAAGGTCGATCGCCGCGGCAGGTGTAAAACGCATGCACCAAAGTGCCAGCGCTTCCAATAATTCTTCGGCTTTTCCGGTCGGGTATTCAACGACTGTTATGTCCGGGAAGATGGCCCGGCAGTCTGCGACAACCATGCCCGGGAAAATTCCTTTGGAGTGCGCGGCTTTACTCGCTGCTTTAATCACCATGCGACCGCGCTCGGGAGCATACAGGATCAGCGGCGCGTCTTTCAGTGCGGGCTTTTGCCGCGCCATCCAGTCCGTGACGAGAAAGGGGAACCATATTGTTACAAATCGCCTACGCATATTTCGCCGCTCCCGGTTTGGTGTCCGTGTTGGACCTGGTTTTTGGAAAATGTTCAAATCCGATGGGTGTCCAACCCAATTCCCACGATCCCGGGCGTCCGTTTCTGACCTTGGCTAATTCAACCTGCCATTTGGGGAACCCGATGCCTGGCAATCCCGGTTCAATGATCCCGGGTAGGGGATGGATCTTCCAGCGCGCAGCGCAGGCAGTTGTATTTTCGCTTTTGGGCAGCACGCGGTGAATAAATCCGGTAACCTGGCTTTCTTCAATCGTGAGTTGCAGCCGCCTGGACTGTGCAAAGGTCAGTTCCCTTAATTCTCCGACAACAGCAACCAAAGCGCTGCACCGCAGGCCTTCTTCTACAGCCCACAATACATCTTTGTCGTTTTGCAGGTCTACGAAAATCACGCATTCAGGATCGACGCCGAGCAGTTTCAGCGCCGGGGGAAATATCACGCGTCGTGAGCTGACCCAAAGGCAAAATCCCTTTCGGTTCATCAGGCTGTGCAGCAGACAGGATAAAAATCCGCTGGTGGCCGCAGCTGCTTCTGGCTCCAGGCTTGTAAATTCGTGTATTGCTGCTCTCGGGAAAGCTCCTCCCGGGAATGCCATTTCAATATTACCCAATCCAATCGAACGGCGGTCGCTGCCGGGCTTGTTGACTCCCTGCATCGCCAGAATCCGCGTACGCAGCTCTTGCACAATATCTTGCTTCGTCGGTTGGCTCATGATGATTAAAATAACACGGGTATTTTGATTAAATATTAATCAAAAGTACGCCTAAATTTTAAGTATCTGAAATTTTTTAAGGTATCTTCGCAGCCATACATTACGCGTAACGGGCATAATCTTAAAAACAGGAGCAGGCAGGTGGGTATTTGGCAATGATTAGAAAATTAATCCAATTTTTTTAAATCTGCTCCAATTTCCGCGCGCATGAAATTTGCTGTATCAATCCATATCAAAAGTCTCCATACATATGAATCAGCTCGATCTCTTTGGTAACCTGCAAGGCTACAATTTTCCGCAGGAACTGCTGGAATACACGCCTGCATTTCTCACGCCTGCAGAATCGGATATGCTCCTGGAAAAGTTTATTAAAACAGTGCCCTGGCAGCAAACCGAATTAAAGATCTTAGACAAGGTAATCCCGACGCCACGTCTGATCGCATGGTTCGGCGACAACCAAAACAGCTACCAGCTGGCAGGCAGAATGATAAAAGTGCTTCCCTGGACCAGCGAGCTTTCCAGCCTGCGGGAGCGCATTGAAAAAGCAAGCGGACATACATTCAATTCTGTGCTGCTGAATTATTACAGGGATGGCAGCGATTCCGTATCGTGGCATCGGGATAAAGAAAGCGAGTTGGGCGACCGTCCCGTCATCGCATCCCTGAGCCTCGGACAGGAAAGGAACTTTGATTTTCGCTCAGTCGCCGATCACAAGCTGAAATATGCACTCCCGCTTGCGCACGGTTCACTGCTGTTGATGAAAGGCGACCTGCAAACGGGATGGGAACACCGAATTGCAAAATCTGCAGCCATCAAACGCCCAAGGATAAACCTTACCTTCAGGCTGGTCAGGACATGGTAGTTTACAGAGGATGAGATTTCAGAAAAGGGCAGGCAATTTTAAAACGCCCGATTTGTCACCTGTGTGCAGGTCGGTGTAACTAATGCCCGTTGTAAAGCGGGTATTTTGTATTGATGTGCGCGAATCGGTCGAAAAGGCGAACCAAAAAAAACTACTCAACAGGATAAATTACACATCAAATCATCGATTAACCTCCTTTCACAATGAACCTTTATCAAACATCA
>Ga0247806_10000416_pt1 | contig 27077 bp, 10 predicted proteins | sample UWRJL059202B1_FD_179935 | JGI IMG/M metagenome (GOLD analysis project Ga0247806, IMG submission 179935) | Plant litter microbial communities from Arlington Agricultural Research Station in Wisconsin, United States - UWRJ-L059-202B-1 | ecosystem: Environmental > Terrestrial > Plant litter >... | reverse complement strand
GTCTGGAATCGGCAGGAAGATCACTTTGTCGAAGTGATAGGCCCCTTTGTTCCAGTAGTTGTTGAAGCGCTCCAGCACGATGCGATCCTGTTGCACCCGCTGCACGAATTTGTACGGGCCGGAGCAGACCGGCTTGGAGGCGAAGTCACCCTGGGCGGCTTTCGGCGCGAGCATCATGCCGGCGCGGTCCGAGAGCTGCGAGACAAGGGTGGCGTCCGCTTGCTTGAGCTTGATGGCCACGGTTTTCGCGTCAATGACTTCAACGCTTTCCACCGAGGCCAACTCGCTCTTGCGCAGCGAGTCGGGCAGGGTGCGGGCGCGGTCCAGGTTGAACTTCACCGAGGCGGCATCGAAGGGCTCGCCGTCGTGGTAGGTCACGCCTTCGCGCAAGGTCATGGTCAGGGTCTTGCCGTCTTCGCTCCAGTTCCAGGCGGTAGCCAATTGCGGGGCGTAGGTCAGGTCCGGGTTCACATCCACCAGTTTGTCGCACAGGGCGGTGTAGACCAGGCGGCCGGAATAGGTGCGCGAGCGATGCGGGTCGAGCACATCAGGATCGTCCTGAATGCCGATGCGCAGGGTCGATTCGGCGAAGGCGGCGTTGGCGGCCAGCAATAACAAGGTTCCTGTCATGACGCGTGCGATTTTCATGGCTGGCTCTCCACTGCAAGGGATTGATGGTTCTTGAACAAATTCAGGCGCTGGGTATAAGCCGCGCTCGGGGTTGGCAAAATCAGGGTCCCCGCACCGGCGTTGGCGATTTCGCGCCAGAAGTGGCACGCCACCTGCCGCTCGGCCTCGACGGTTTCCATCACCGGCACTACTTCTTTGCACAGGGCGCGGGCGTGGGGGCAGCGGGTGTGGAATCGGCAACCAGAAGGCGGACTGCTCGGGCTCGGCATGTCGCCGCCCAACAATGGGCGTGGCTGGCGCAGGTCCGGGTGGCTCACCGGCACGGCGGCCATCAACGCCTGGGTGTAAGGGTGCAAAGGGTTTTCGAACAGCCCGTTGACCGGCGCCAGCTCGACGATTTCCCCCAGGTACATCACGGCTACCCGGTCACTCATGTGGCGAATCACCGCCAGACCGTGGGCAACAATCACCAGGGTCAGGCCGAACTGATGCTTGAGGTCTTCCAGCAGGTTGACCACTTGCGCCTGCACCGAAACGTCCAGCGCCGAGACCGGTTCATCACCCAGAATCAGGCGCGGATCGGAGGCCAGTGCCCGGGCAATGCCGATACGCTGACGCTGGCCGCCGGAAAATTCATGGGGGTGACGGCCGCCGTGTTCAGGGGCCAGGCCTACGGTGCGCAGCAGCTCGGCGACTTTGGCCTGACGGTCGCTGCGGCTGGCATCGCTGTGCAGCCAGATCGGCTCACCGACAATGGACTCTACGGTCATGCGTGGATTGAGCGAAGCAAACGGGTCCTGAAAGATGATCTGCAGTTCACGACGCACTTGGCGGAGTTTTTCCGGCGCCAGATTGGCCAGGTTGCGGCCTTCATAAATGACGTCCCCCGCCGTGGGTTTGAGCAGGTTGAGCAACAGTCGGCCAAGGGTCGATTTGCCTGAGCCGGACTCACCTACCAGCGCCAGTGTTTCACCTTGGCGCACCGACAGGTTCACTTGATTGACTGCCTGCACAGGCGGTTTCTTGCGCTGGAACATGCCGCTTTCCACGCCGAAATGCTTGCTCAGGCCGATGCCTTCGAGGATGAGTTTGTGGCTGACGCGTTCAACGATCTGTCGTTCTGAGATGCTCAAGCGCTGACTCCCACATGCTGTTCCAGAGGCGCACGAATGCACGCGGCGAAATGTCCGGGCGACAGCTCAAGCAGCGGCGGACGCTCCTCGCGGCACGCCTGAATCACAAATGGGCAGCGCCCGGCAAAGCGGCAACCGGTGGGCATTTCTGCCGGTGTCGGGACGCGGCCGTTGATGGTTGCCAGACGGCCTTCACGAGGGCCAATCGACGGCATCGAACCCATCAGACCGATGGTGTAGGGGTGTTGCGGATCATCGAACAGGGTTTTCACCGGGCCGCTTTCCACCACACGTCCGGCGTACATCACCATCACATCGTCGGCGACTTCAGCGACCACGCCCAGATCGTGAGTAATCAGGATCATGGCCGTGCCGGTTTCGGCCTGCAGGTTGGCGATCAGCGACAGGATCTGCGCCTGAATGGTCACGTCCAGGGCGGTGGTCGGTTCGTCGGCGATGATTAGGGCCGGATCGTTGGCCAGCGCCATGGCGATCATTGCCCGTTGACGCATGCCGCCGGACAGTTCATGGGGGTAGGCGTCCAGGCGTTGCGCGGCGTCCGGCACGCGGACTTTTTCGAGCATTTGCAGAGCGCGCTGACGGGCGTCTCTGGCTGATAAACCCTGATGGCGCATCACGCTTTCGGCGATCTGTTCGCCGATGGTGAACACCGGGTTAAGAGAGGTCATGGGCTCCTGGAAAATCATCGCCATGCGATTACCGCGCACATCCAGCAATCGCTCGGCGGACATACCCAACAACGCTTCATCGAGCAGGCCGGAGGCACTGGCCGCGACTTTCGCGGTGTCGGGCAACAAGCCCATCAGCGCCATGGACGTCACGCTTTTGCCGCAACCGGATTCACCGACGATGGCCAGGGTCTTGCCGCGTTTGACCGAGAACGACACGCCGTCCACGACATTGGCGGGCGCGCCGGAAAAGCACACGGTCAAGTCGCTGACACTCAAAACCGTGTCGGTGGCCTGGGCTGTGGCGCTCATAAACTTGCCTCCAGATCTTGATTGATGACGTTATCCAGCGCTTGCTGCAGCGCACGTAAATGGCCGCGCATGGCAGCAGCAGCCTTGATCGGATCACGGCTTTCGATGGCGCCGACGATGTCGTCGTGATCGTGGCTATAGGTGTCGAGACGGTCCGCGTTTCGGGCCCGATGACGCAGGTCGCGCCAGGCCGGGTCGAGACGGATCGCGTCGAGCATTTCGAAGATGTCCAGCATCAGCCGGTTGCCTGCGGCTTCGGCGATCCCGCGATGCAAGGCGCTGTCCCACAGCTCGATACCTTCTGCATCGGGATGCTCGGCGACCTGCTGGCGTGAAGTGCGTTCGGCCAGACGGCGCAGAATCGCCATTTGCTCACCATTGGCCCGCACCGCCGCCAGGGACGCCAGCGCGGGCTCCAGATGCAGGCGAGCTTCCATGACCTCACTGAAATTGGTCCGCCCGGAAAGCTTGGCAAAACTCATCGCAGCGCTGGGTGGGGTAGGGCCGACAAAGGTGCCTTTGCCTTGCCGCCGCCAGATCTGCCCTTCGGCTTCCAGCACCGACAGCGCCCGCCGGATCGCCCGGCGGCTGACGCCAAAATCGGCGGCCAGATCCCGTTCGGTCGGCAACGCCCGCTGGGGGAACGCCGCATGCTGGGCGACCATTTGGCGCAAGGCATCCAGCGCCATCTTCGAAGAGTTATCAATGGTTGTGTCTGGGTCGAACCTTTGCATCGTGGTCACTCACAGCAGACCAAAAAAGATGTCCCGATTTGCCCGCAGGCAGGTATTCGGTACGCATGGGCTGGTGCAAGAGCGATGCCAATGGAAATTGGTTCACGCCAAAACGGCTGGTTTTTGTCCCGTCATGGCGGGCAGGCAGCAACCTATGGGCCAATTAACAAAGGTTCGGGCGCGTGGTTCAGGAGATGAGCGGTGATTGGTTCAGGGACGCGTGAACCAATTAGGGCTTTGACCCGCAGGTGGGGATTTTTTGGGGCGCGGATGCTTTGTGTTGGGGCGCAGAATCCTGTGGGAGCAAGCTTGCTTGCGAAGAGGCCGGTGCAGACGAATATATTTCTTGAGGCAGGAACACTGCCTTCGCGAGCAAGCTCGCTCCCACAAGGATCTATGAGCCTGGGGTCCTACTGGGTTTCAGGCAACCAGAGAGTCTCCTACATAAGAGTCGCATTCCAGCCTATTACCACCCCCGCCCCGAATTCACCCAGAAATTCACTGACAGCGACGTGGTAACCGATTCCACCTGATGAAACCAACCCTCGGGCAGAAACAGCAAATCACCTGCCTGCAAAACGATGCGCAGGAAATTCACGTCTCTCGCGGCGGGGTAGCGTTGGTAGTCGGGGGCGTCGGGGTTGAAGTCGCAGCCGTCCAGGCCGCCTTTCGGAGAGGTGGACCAGGTGCCCAGTGCCGGGCGGTGGTGTGGGGCAGCGAGGATGAAGGATTTCTGGCCCCAGACCTGGGCGAAGAGGTTATCGGTGTCATCGCGATGCAGCGGCGTAAGCGTGCCTTTGGGGCCGATCCAGATGCGTGGCGCGATGTACAGCGAGCGTTCGAAATAGGGCGGGTAATCGATTTGCGCCAGCAGCTGCGCTGGCAGGATGTTGTTGCCCATGTATGCCGGCGGCTGGCCGTCGGCCCCTTTGCTGGCGGGTTGTTCCAGGGATGCGATGAAATCGGCCATGGACGTGGAGCGAAAGTCGCGATCAGTAGAGAAAGTTTTCTTCACGTAATCGCCATGCCGGGTAATGCCTTGCAGCTCGGCGAAATGGCTCAGGGATTGCTCCCGACTCATGTTGAACAGTGGCCAGTCTTGCAGGGCGTCGCTGATGATCAGCGGAATGCCTTCGAGCAAGTAGTTGGTCCTGAACTCACTGACGGTGACTTCGCAGCGGGGTCGCCGCTCCACGCTGAGCTGGTTGGGCAGGCTGGCGGAAACCTGTTCGCTGAGGCGCGGTGGTGTCGGGTAGCGCTGGTTCATGTCAACTTTGGCGGGCTTGTCATTGCCACGCCGGGCGCTGTCGATGATCTGCGGCAACAGCGTCGCCAATCCCATGTTGCCGCCGATTTTCAGACGACCGCTGGCGAACAGTTCTTCCACATTCGCCACGCCGCTCATGATGCCCAGGAAGTCGTTCGTGCTGACTTCGATGGTCACGTCCGGCCGAGCATGGCGGCCGTTTTCGGTCACGGTGCGGGCCTGCACATCCGACCAGATAGCCTGCTCGGTGCCGAAGATGAACTGGAAAACACCTTCGATACCGACCGAGCCGGCATTGACGAACAGCTTGGACAGAACGGGCTGCAGATCCACGGTGGGGCACTCTTGTTAGGGTGGGGGTGTAGGAGGGACGAATTTGGAGGTTTGAGATTTATGGCATGCCTTGACTGTGTGTCTACCTCATCGTCCGAGTGCGGCCCAGACCAAGCACCGCTCCCACAGGGGATCGCGGTCTTCTGTGGGAGCGGTGCTTGGTCTGGGCCGCACTCGGACGATAAGGTCGACACGATTCATCAGACGAACTCGTTAATTTTCCCCCCACCCCATCCGTTTTCTGAGGACTGGTCGAGCCTGCGGCTCCCAACCTTCTTATGACGGATGCTTCCAGATGAACGCACAAGACGCCCTGAAACTAGCCCGCCGCTTCATTGAGTTGCCGCTGCAAAAGCGTCATTTGTTTATCAAGGGGTTGCGCCAGGAGGGGGTTGAGTTCTCGCTGTTCCCGATCCCGCAAGGGGTGGCGGCCGAGGATCGGGATGCGCTGTCTTACGCCCAGCAACGCATGTGGTTTCTCTGGCAGCTCGACCCGCAAAGCGCCGCCTACAACCTGCCCGGCGCGGTGCGTCTGCGCGGGCATCTGCACGAGGTGGCTGTTGAGCAGGCATTCGCCAGCCTGATTGAACGTCACGAAACCCTGCGTACCGTGTTCGAACGGCGCAGCGACGACAGCCTGCATCAGGTGCCGTGCGAGGTGCCACTGGTCATTGAGCGTGAAGATTTCAGCGAGCTGTCTGAGGCCGAGCGCGAAGCCAGGTTGCTTGATGAGGCAAGGCAGCAGGCCGCCCAGCCTTTCGACCTGGGTTGTGGCCCGTTGCTGCGGGTCAAGCTGCTCAGGTTGCGGGCGGACGAGCATGTGCTGTTGCTGACCCTGCACCACATCGTTTCCGATGGCTGGTCAATGAACGTCCTGATCGACGAGTTCACTGCATTCTATGACGCCCATCAGCAGGGCCTCCCGGCGCAGTTGCCGTCACTGACCATTCAGTACAGCGACTACGCCTTGTGGCAGCGGCGCTGGCTGGAGGCCGGGGAGCAGGCGCGGCAGCTGGAATATTGGCAGGCACAACTCGGCGACGAGCATCCGCCGCTGGAATTGCCGTTGGATCATCCACGGCCAGCCGTGTCCAGCTACCGGGGCGTGCGCCAGGAGTTTGTGGTGGATCACCAACTGGTGGAGCAGCTGCGAGGCCTGGCTCAGCGCCACAACATCACCTTGTTCATGCTGCTGCTCGGCTCGTTCAATGTGCTGCTGCATCGCTACACCGGCCAGAGCGACATCCGCGTTGGCGTACCCATCGCCAACCGCAACCGCAATGAGGTTGAGGGACTGATCGGCTTCTTCGTCAACACCCAGGTGTTGCGCACCCGGTTGGACGGCCAGAGCCGTGTCAGTGATGTGCTGCAAGCCGTCAAACAGGCGGCGCTGGGTGCCCAGGCCCATCAGGATCTGCCTTTTGAAAGACTGGTTGAAGCCCTGAAGCTGGAGCGCAGCCTGAGCCATACGCCGCTGTTTCAGGTGATGTACAACCATCAGCCGCAAGTGGCCGATATCAGTTCGATCAAGACTGCATCCGGGCTCAGGCTTGAACCGGTGGAAAATCAGGGCCGTAGCACTCAGTTCGACCTCACACTGGATACCTGGGAAAAAGGCGGGCGGCTGCACGCAGCGCTGACCTATGCCAGCGACCTGTTCGAACCGGAAACCATCGAGCGCATGGCCCGCCACTGGCTCAACCTTTTGCAAGCCATCGTCCAGGATCCGCAGCAATGTGTCGGCGAGCTGTCGATGCTCGATGCCATCGAATACCAGACCTTGATCCACGACTGGAACCACAACGCCCTCGACTATCCGAACACGCAATGCATCCATGAGCTGATCGCTGCACGAGTGGCTACGCGGCCCAACGCGCTGGCGCTGATCGATGGTGAACAGCAGTTGAGCTACCAGCAGCTGGATAGCCGGGCCAACCAGTTGGCGCACAAGCTGATCGAGTTGGGCGTGGGCCCGGAAGTGCGGGTCGGCGTGGCCATGGCTCGCAGCAGTGAGTTGATCGTGGCCTTGCTGGCAGTGCTCAAGGCCGGTGGCGCTTACGTGCCGCTGGACCCGCAATACCCCGCCGAACGTGTGGCCTACATGCTGGAAGACAGTCAGGCGTTGGTCCTGTTGACCGAGACCGAGGTATTGGCCGGTTTGCCTTCGACCCAGGCAACGGTGGTGCTGCTGGATGATGCCAGTTGGTTGACCAGCTATCCCGCGACCGCGCCGGTGCTGAAACTGTCGGCGCAGAATCTGGCGTATGTGATCTACACCTCCGGTTCTACCGGCAAGCCCAAGGGCGTGGCGATTGCTCATCGCAACGTCGCAGCCTTGATTCAATGGTCGCAGCAGGTTTATAGCCGGGATGATCTGCAAGGTGTGCTGGCCTCGACGTCGGTGTGTTTCGACCTGTCGGTGTGGGAAATCTTCGTCACCCTGGCCAGCGGCGGCTTCATTGTCCTGGCGGATAACGCACTGGCGTTGCCCGAGTTACCTGCCCGGGAACGGGTGCGCTTGATCAACAGCGTTCCGTCGGCGATTGCCGGTTTGCAGCGGCTTGGGCAAATTCCTCCCGGCGTGCGGATCATCAACCTGGCCGGCGAACCCCTCAAGCAGGCGTTGGTGGAGGCGCTGTATCAACTGCCTCATATCGACCACGTTTACGACCTGTATGGCCCGTCGGAAGACACCACTTATTCCACATGGACTCGCCGCGCAGCGGGTGGCACCGCAAATATCGGCCGGCCCCTGAGCAACACCCGCAGCTATCTGCTGGACGGCAACTTGCAGCCGGTGCCCATTGGCGTCCCCGCCGAGCTGTATCTGGCGGGGGCAGGGATCACCCGGGGTTATCTGCTGCGTCCCGGTCTGACTGCCGAGCGCTTTGTGCCAGACCCGTTTTCCACCGGCGAGCGCCTGTATCGCACCGGTGATCTCGCGCGCTACCGAGCGGATGGCGTCATCGAGTACATCGGCCGCATCGATCATCAGATCAAGCTGCGTGGTTTTCGTATCGAGATGGGAGAAATCGAAGCGCGGCTGCTGCAACATCCAGACGTCAAAGACGCCGTGGTACTTGTCCATGAGGGCAAGACGTTGGTGGCTTATGTCGTCTTGCGGGCCGCGTCCGACGACACGCAAAACCTCAATCAACAGCTCAAGAATCATGTCCTGATGACCCTGCCGGACTACATGACGCCCAGTGTGTTTGTTCAACTCGAACAATTGCCCATCACCCCCAACGGCAAGCTGGATCGCAAGGCTTTGCCCGCCCCGGATACTCAGCAGGCTCTGGTTTTGAGCGCTCCCGCTAGCAGCCGGGAAATCGTCTTGGCCGAGATCTGGCAGCAGTTGCTGGGACTTGATCAGGTTGGGCTGGACGATAACTTCTTCGAGCTGGGCGGCGATTCCATTGTCTCGATTCAGGTGGTCAGTCGTGCCCGGCAGGCGGGCCTGAGCCTGACGCCGCGTGACCTGTTCCAGTATCAGACCCTGCGCGGTCTAGCCGAGGTTGCCGTGGAGGAGCTGGCGCCTCTTGTCAATCGAGAAACCGTCAGCGGCGAAGTGCTGCTGACGCCGATTCAGCACTGGTTTTTCCAGCAGCCGATCCCACAGCGGGAGCACTGGAACCAGGCCGTTCTGTTGAGTGCCAGACAAGCCGTGGACGTCCCGGCACTGACCCAGGCCCTGGACTGGCTGGTGCAACAGCACGACGCCTTGCGGTTGCGTTTCAGTGGTAACGCTGAAGGCTGGCAGCAGCGGTATGCCGACCGCAGCCCGGTGGAGCTCTGGCAACGTACCGCTGACTCTACCGATCAACTGCGAGAACACTGCAGCGCAGCGCAGGCCAGCCTGGATTTGCAGGATGGGCCGTTGTTGCGCGCGCTATTGGTGGACATGGCGGATGGCAGTCAGCGGCTGTTGCTGGTGGTTCATCACCTGGTCGTGGACGGTGTTTCCTGGCGGGTGCTGCTGGAAGATCTGCAGCAGACTTATGGGCGACTGCAACGCGGCGAAACCCTCGTCATCGAACATAAAACCAGTTCTTGTCAGCAGTGGTCGGCACGCTTGGCTGATTACGCTAACAGCCCCGAACTGCAAGCGGAGTTGGCTTACTGGCAGGCGCAGACCCAAGCCACATTGCAAGACCTGCCACGGGACCACCCCGAAGGGCGGCAAACCAATGCTCAGGCCAGTCGCATCAGTTTGCGTCTTGATGCACATCGCACCCGGCAGTTGCTGCAACAGGCACCGGCGGCCTATCGCACCCAGGTCAACGACCTGTTGTTGACCGCCCTGAGTCGGGTCATCTGCCGCTGGACCGGGCAAGAAGCCACGTTGATCCAGCTGGAAGGCCATGGCCGCGAGCAATTGTTCGACGACGTTGACCTGACCCGAACCGTGGGCTGGTTCACCAGCCTGTACCCGTTGCGACTGGTGCCTGCGAGTGACGTGGCGGGTTCGATCAAGGCCATCAAGGAGCAACTGCGCAGTGTGCCGAACAAAGGTATTGGCTACGGCATTCTGCGTTACCTCGCCGCTGGCAAGTTACTGGAAACCGGCGCCCAGCCGCGTATCACCTTTAACTATCTGGGCCAGTTCGATCAGCAGTTCAGCGAGGAGGCTGTGTTCGCTCCCGCCATGGAAGGCAGTGGAGAAGGGCAGAGCAGCCAGGCGCCGCTCGCCAACTGGCTGAGCATCGAAGGTCAGGTGTTCGGTGGCGAGTTGCTGATGGAGTGGAATTTCAGTCACGAAATGTTCGATCCCGCGACCATCCAGCGCTTGGTTGACGCCTATGCCGATGAACTCAAGGCGCTTATCGAGCATTGCTGTGATACGCAAAACCGTGGCGTGACCCCGGCGGATTTCCCCTTGGCGCGACTCACTCAACAACAGCTGGATCAACTGCGGCTGCCTGCCGATCAGATCGAAGATATTTACCCGCTGTCGCCCATGCAGCAGGGCATGTTGTTCCATTTTCAGTACGCGCCGGATACCCGGCATTACATCAATCAGATGCGCCTGGATATTGAAGGCCTTGACCCCGAGCGCTTCCGCCAAGCCTGGCAGGCAGCGCTCGATGCTCATCCGGTTCTGCGCACGCAATTCCTCTGGCAGGGCGATCTTCCAAATCCCCTGCAAGTGGTCCGCAAGCAGCTCCGCGTGCCGTTCGTTGAGCATGACTGGCGTACTCGCGATGACCTTCCAGAAGCGCTTAACGCACTGGCCGACGTCGATCGGCAACCCTTCGATTTGAGCAGGGCGCCACTGTTGCGTTTGCAGCTGGTGCGCACGGGGTCGACCCACTATCACCTGATCTACACCCACCATCACATCCTCCTCGATGGCTGGAGCAACACTCAGCTGTTGGGGGAAATCCTGCAGCGTTATCACGGTGGTTTTCAGTCTGGGGTGTCGGCCGGTTATGCCGATTACATTGGCTGGCTGCAGGCTCAGGACCCAAGCCTCAGCGGGGTTTTCTGGCGCGGGCAATTAGCTGATCTCGCAGAGCCCACGCAACTGGCGCAACGCTCGGCGACAGTGGCTGTCGAGCAGCATGCCGATCATTACCAAACGCTGGATATTGAGCAGACCCGCCGCTTGAGCGAGTTCACCCGGCAACAGAAAGTGACGGTCAACACGCTACTGCAGGCGGCCTGGCTGCTGTTGTTGCAGCGCTATACCGGACAGGCCAGCGTGTGTTTCGGTGCCACGGTCTCCGGGCGTCCGGGGCATTTGCGGGGTATCGAGCAGCAACTGGGTCTGTTCATCAACACCTTGCCAGTTATTGCCAGTCCGCGGGCCGAGCAGCGGCTGGGTGACTGGCTGCAGCAACTGCAAAGCCTCAACCTCAACCTGCGCGAGCATGAACACACGCCACTGGCCGAGATTCAACGCTGGGCACAACTGGAAGGCGGGGCGCTGTTCGACAGTTTGCTGGTGTTCGAGAACTACCCGATTTCGGCGGCGCTGGAGCAGGGGGCTGGCGCGCAGTTGAGATTCGGTGAAGTGCGCAACAGCGAGCAGGCTCACTACCCGTTGACCCTGGCGATTGGTTTGGGCGAGCAGCTGTCGTTGCATTACAGCTACGCGCTGGGGTCTTTCGATGAGGCGCTGATCAGGCAGATAGACGGGCATCTGCGAGCGTTGCTGCTGGGGATGGTCGAGCAGCCGGATGCGCTGTTGGGCAGTCTTGGCTTTGATCAGCAGGCAACGCTGGAGCAATGGAATCCGCATCGGGTTCGCTTCAACATCGAACACAGCCTTGCCCAACGCATCGAGGCGCAGGTGGAGCGTTCGCCGGATGCCATTGCACTGAGCTTTGACGGCGAGCAACTCACTTATGGCGAGCTCAACCAACAGGCCAATCGTGTCGCCCATCAACTGATCGCTCGCGGCGTTGGCCCTGAGCTGCGGGTAGGGCTAGCGGTGGAGCGCGGTCTGGAAATGATCGTCGGCCTGCTGGCCATCCTCAAAGCCGGCGGCGCCTACGTGCCGCTGGACCCGGCGTACCCGCAGGATCGCTTGAGCTACATGATTCAGGACAGCGGGATTCGCTTAGTGCTGGCGCAGGCCGGTGTTCTCAAGGATTTGCCGTTGGGGGATGAGGTGGAGATTCTGCTGATTTCGCCTGACACACCGCAGCGCCTGAATCGCGGGCAAGCGCGCTCCTACCTGGAAATGCACTCCAATCCAGACACCTCTAACCACTGTAGGAGGACCGGGGTGGCGCTCCACCTTGCTCGCGATGGCGTCAGCCCGGACGATCCGATGCTGGCTGACACCCCGCTGACCCGTAGGAGCGCGCTTGCCCGCGATGGCGTCAGGTCAGACGAATTAGCTGAGACTGAAACACCGCATCGCGAGCAAGGTGGAACGCCACCCCGGTCGTCCTACAGGGAAATGCATTCCAATCCAGAGGTTCGGGTCAACCCCAACAACCTCGCCTACGTGATCTACACCTCCGGCTCCACCGGCCAGCCCAAGGGCGCGCTGTTGACCCACGCCAACGTGCTACGTCTGTTCGAGGCCAGCGCCGAGCATTTCAGCTTCGGCGCGGACGATGTGTGGACGCTGTTCCATTCCTGCGCGTTCGACTTCTCCGTCTGGGAAATCTTCGGCGCGCTGTTGTACGGCGGCAAGCTGGTGATCGTGCCCCACGCGGTGAGCCGTTCGCCCGAGGACTTCCACACCCTGCTGATCGAGCACAAGGTCACGGTCCTGAACCAGACCCCATCAGCCTTCAAACCCCTGATCAGCGTGGCCTGTGCAGCGCAGCAAAACCTCGCCCTGCGCTACGCGATATTCGGCGGCGAAGCCCTGGATGTGCCGAGCCTCAAACTCTGGCTCGATCACTTCGGCGACCAATCGCCCCAGCTGATCAACATGTACGGCATCACCGAAACCACCGTGCATGTCACCTATCGAACCATCACCACAGCAGACATAAAAAACCCTGGCAGCCCGATTGGCGCACCGCTGGCCGACCTCTCCTGGTACCTGCTGGACGCCAATCTCAACCCAGTGCCCAAAGGCTGCATTGGCGAACTTTACGTCGGCGGTCCGGGTCTGGCTCGGGGTTACCTGAATCGTCAGGACCTTACCGCCACACGCTTCATTCCCAACCCGTTCGCCGAGAGTGGCAGCCGTTTGTATCGCACCGGCGACGTGGCCCGCTACCGCAGCGACGGCAGCATCGATTACCTGGGGCGCAGCGATCATCAGGTGAAGATTCGCGGCTTCCGCATTGAGCTGGGAGAAATCGAAGCGCAGCTGTTAGCGCAACCTCAGGTTTGTCAGGCCGTGGTCTTGGCACAAGACACCCCTGGCGGTCAGCAACTGGTGGCGTACGTCGTCGCCGACGAATCGATCCGAGAAAACCTCAAAACCGCCCTCAAGGACAACCTGCCGGACTACATGGTCCCGGCGCATTTGATCTTCCTGCCGAGCCTGCCCCTGACCGCCAACGGCAAGCTGGATCGCAGGGCCCTGCCACAACCTGACGCCAGCCATCTGCAAGGTGAATACGTCGCCCCACAAACCCAGCTGGAACAGCAAATCGCCGCCATTTGGCAAGACGTGCTCAAGCTGGAACGCGTGGGTCTGACCGATAACTTCTTCGAGCTGGGCGGGCATTCGTTGCTGGCGGCTCAGGTGATCGCCCGGATCAAGCATCAACTGTCGGTGGCCGCCGGTTTGCGTGACCTGTTCACTGAGCCGCAGCTGCAAGGTTTTGCGGCGCGGCTGGCAGGGCAAAACAGCGAAACTGTCGATTCAACAAGCGTGGAGCTGGTCGCGGCAGAAACAGGGTCAACGGCACCTTTGTCTCTGGCCCAGCGACGCTTGTGGGTGGCCGAGCAGTTCAGTTCCGGCAGCGGCGCTTACGGCATGCCGTTGGCGTTGCGCTTGCGCGGCGCGCTGGATATCGAGGTGTTGAAAGACAGCTTTGTCGCCGTTATCCAGCGTCATGAGGTGCTGCGCACGAGTTACACGGCCGATGACGAAGGCGATCCGATTGCCGTCGTTGCGCCTCGTGTTGCCTTTGAACTGCCGATGCTGGACCTCAGCCACGTGCAACGTATGGAGCAGGAAGCACGGGTGGCCGAAGCGACGCTGAACAACACCCGGCAAGCCATCAGCCTTGAGCAGGCGCCGTTGCTGCGCGCTCAGCTGTTGCGGCTGTCGGCCAGCGAGCACGTGCTGCTGTATTCCATGCATCACATCATCTCCGACGGCTGGTCCATGTCGGTGCTGATCAGTGAGTTGGTCGAGCACTACGCGTCTCTTGAACAAGCAAGCGAACCGCGGTTGCCGCCGTTGCCGGTGCAGTATTCAGATTACGCCCGCTGGCAGTTGCAACTGGAGCGTGCTGGCGTGCTGGCCGAGCAGGGGCGGTATTGGCAGAAGGCGCTGGCTGGCAGCTCGGGCGTTCTGCCGCTACCCATGGACTTCCCGCGTCCGGCCCATTCTTCGTATGCCGGTGCCAACCTGCAATTCAGTATCCCCCGGGATTTGCGTCTCAAGCTCGAAACGTTGTCCCGAGGCGCGGGCGTGACGCTTTACAGCACGCTGCTTGCCGCATTTCAGGTCCTGTTGCATCGAGTCACTGGCAGCGACGACCTGCTGGTGGGCGCCGATGTCGCGGGTCGTCAGCGCCCGGAGCTGGAAAGCCTGATCGGCTTCTTCGTCAACATCCTGCCCCTGCGTTCGCGGTTCGATGCCGAACAGTCATTTGCATCGTTCCTGGCCGCTACCCAGGACACCGCCCTGAGTGCTTTCGAGCAACAGGATTTGCCACTGGACATGATCGTCGAAGCCTCAGGCGTGCCCCGGCAGCGAGGCGTCAATCCATTGGTGCAAGTGCTGTTCGTGATGAACAACCTGCCGCTCGCCAATGCCGCCATCGAGGGTATTGCCGTGGAAGTGCTGCCCACTCTGGGGGGCTATTCGAAATTCGACATGGCGCTTTTCCTCGATCAGAACGACGGGCAGTTGCAGGGCACCTGGCAATTTGCGAGCGACCTATTCAAGCCCGAACGCATCCAGCAACTGCTCGACAGTTGGCTGGACGTTCTCGATCACATCGTGCGTGACCCAGCGATCAAACTAAGGGAGATCAGCGTGGCTAGCCATAGAGCAGAGACCAGAGCAGGGCATAACGCAGGCCATGACGCAGTGTTGCCTGTCAGCACTCAAGTACCGGCCAAGCCGAAAGTCGACAAGTTGAGTTCGTTTCTGAAGAAGCCCGGCAAGCCGGTGAATCAGAGTGCGACGCCGCTGTTCCGTGAGTCGCCGATGGTGCCCGGTCAGCCGTTTCCGTTGTTAGTGGAGCCGGTGGATGCCGGGCTGGATTTGATCGAGTGGGTCAAAGCCAACCGGCCGCTGATCGAGCAGAAACTGTCGAAACACGCTGGCCTGTTGTTCAGGGGTTTTCAGCTCAATGACATCCACGCTTTCGAGGCTTTTGCCGAAGCGGTGCAGCCGGGGCTTTATGGGCAGTACGGCGATTTGCCGAAAAAGGAGGGCGGCAAGAACACCTACCGCTCCACGCCCTATCCGGAAAAGAAAATGATCCTGTTCCACAACGAAAGCTCGCACCAGGATCGCTGGCCGCGCAAGCAGCTGTTCTTCTGTGAGCAACCTTCGCCGGTGGGCGGCGCTACGCCGGTGGTGGATTGCCGCTTGATGTATCAGTCCTTGCCCGCTCCGTTGCGCGACCGCTTTGAAAGTAAAGGGCTGCTCTACGTGCGCACTTTTGCCGACAAGCTGGACGTGTCTTGGCAGCACTTTTTCAAGACCGAACAAAGGGCCGAAGTCGAAGCCCGCTGCGAGGCGGCAGGCATTCAGTGGCAGTGGCTGGATAACGACGAGCTGCAAATCCGGACTCCGTGCCCGGCGATCATTCGTCACCCGGTGACCGGCGAAAAGAGCTTCTTCAATCAGGTGCAGCTGCACCATATCTATTGCCTGGACCCGGATGTCCGCGACGACCTGCTGGCCCTGTTCGGCGAACAGCGCATGCCCCGGCACGTCTATTACGGCGACGGCTCGCCCATTGAAGACGCGGTAATGCAACAGATTGGCGAGCTGTATGAGCAATGCGCGGTGCGTTTCGACTGGCAAAAAGGCGATGTGATCCTGCTCGATAACATGCTCGCCGCTCATGCCCGTGACCCGTTCGAAGGGCCGCGCAAGATTGTCGTCGCCATGGGCGCAATGATCGAACGCGGCGCGCTGCAACAGACAAAACATCCGCTGATGGAACAACAAGGGACTGATGCATGAACACCCTCAATGAAGTGACGACTGACGTTGGCCTGGCATTACTGGCTGAGCAGCAGGCCTGGGTTCAGGCCGCACGGGACGGAGCAAGCTGGGGCGAGACCGGGCATTTTCTACGGGTCGAGGTGCAAGGCGAGCTAGACCCTGAGCGGGTCCGGACAGCCCTGGATAACTGCCTGCAACGGCTGCCGTCGCTCACCACTGCGTTGCGTGCGGTGCCCGGTTATCACGGTTTGCGTCAGTTTGCTGGAGAGGGTACGCAGCCGTTGTTGATGACGATTCACACCCTTGAAGAACCGCCGTCGGTGGTCGAGCAACGCTTGCAGCAGTGGTATGCCCGCCCGTTTCGACTGGAGGAGGGAGTGTTTGTCCAGGTGTGGCTCCAGCGTCTTGAAGCCGGCCACTGGCAATTGCTGCTGGGGGTCGCCCGGTGCGTGGCCGATCAGGGCAGCTTGATGATTCTGTTGGGCGAATTGATCGTGGCCTACGAGCAGGGTCCGCAGCCGGTCGATGAGGAACAGGCGCAGTTTGATCAGTACCTGGAATGGCGCAGCGAGGTGGTGCAGGACGAAGATGCCGAGGCAGGCAAAGGCTATTGGCAGGCGCAGTTGAAAGCTGGGCAGGGCATTTCCCCTGACTTGCCGGAGCGTCTGCGCAATGGGATTGAGCGTGCCCGCTGCCGATCCTTGCCAGCCGAGCTTGATGCTCAGATGATCGTCGGTCTGAATGCCTTGGCCGCAGAACAGGATCGACCTGTCGAAATGCTGTTGCAGGCTGCATGGTGGTTATTGCTGGCGCGGATCAGTGGTCGGCAACGCTTCACCGCTGCCTGGCGCCACGATGCAAGGCATGACTATGAGTTCTTCGCTTATTCGACCGGGGTGTTCGAGAAAACCTTGCCGGTCAGCGTCAATCCGGACATGGCGCAGCCGTTTAGCGCCTGGCTGAATCTCTTCGCCGGGCAATTGCAGGAACACATCACCTGGCAGGAATACTGTCAGGACGTGACGCCACTGTCTTTGGCTTATGGCTTTAGTGTGCAAACGGTTTTCAACCCGTTCGAATCACGCGGGCTGAAGTGGACGGCTGCACCGGTGGATGCGGCGGCCGCGCCGTTTGAAGTGGTGCTCAACGTGCTGATGGATTCGCACCCGGTGTTCAAAGGGATGCGCCTTGACTACCAGCCGGGTCGTCACGCTGACAGCGCCATGCAACGGCTGCTGGAGCAGTACCAAGTGCTGCTTGCAAGCATCGTCGCCAACCCTGAGCTGGCCTCGGGTCAATTGAATCTGCTGGGTGAACAAGAGCGCGGAACACTGCTGGCGCTTAATCCGCAGCCCATGGATTTCTCGGCGCAAGGGTTGTTGCCTGCGATCATCCGGCAGTGGGCGGTGACCACGCCGAACGCCGCTGCGCTGATGGTTGACGGGCAGCCCCTCAGCTATGCCGAACTTGATCAGCAGGTCGCGCAACTGGCGGCCGGATTGAGGGCCGAGGGTGTCAGCCAGGGTGGGGTGGTTGCCATCGCCTTGCCGCGTTCTGTCGCTCAGGTGGTTTCAATCCTCGCCAGCTGGCAGGCCGGGGCGGCTTATCTGCCGCTTGATCCTGCCTGGCCACAAGCTCGCCAGCAGCTGATCATTGAGCAAGCCGGGGCGAGTCTGGTACTGGGAGAGTTGGGGGCGCTGGACAGCATCGGTTGCAAAGCCATGAGCTTTAGCGAGGCGCTACAGCGCGGTAGTCAGAGCTTGCCAGTTGTGGCGGCGGTCAGCCCTGAAGACGTCGCTTATATCCTGTTTACGTCGGGTTCCAGCGGTCTGCCCAAGGGCGTGGTGGTGGAACATCGGCATTTGCTCAATTACACCGCCGGAGTCTCCCGTCAGTTGGGCCTGGATGCCTGTCGGCATTTCGCGTTCGGCGCCACGGTGGCCGCAGACCTGGGCAACACCACGCTGTTTGGTGCGCTGTACAACGGCGCAGCGCTGCATATCGCTGATGACGTGACCATGCAGGATCCCCAGCTTTTCGCCGACTTCATCCAGAGGCGCAAGATCGATTGCCTGAAGATTGTGCCCTCGCATCTCAGTGCCTTGCTGGATGCGCCTCCGGCGACATTGCCCGCTGTGCTGGTGTTGGGGGGCGAGGCCATTTCCGCCGGTTTGGTGGAGCGGATCTTGCAACTGCGCAGCGATTGCCGGCTGTTCAACCATTACGGCCCCACCGAGACCACGGTCGGTGTGTTGGTCAATCCCGTTACCCTGGCAGATGCTCAACTGCCAGGCATTGGCTTGACTCAGGTGCTGCCGAACAATCAGGTCTACATCCTTGATGCGCGACAGCAATTGGTGGCCAGTGGCGAGCTGGGTGAGTTGTATATCGGAGGACATCAGTTGGCTCGGGGCTACCTGAACCCGATCCCGGGCGAGGATCAGGTGTTTATCGACAATCCGTTCGTTCCCGGTGAGCGTTTGTATCGCAGCGGCGATCTGGCGCGCTATCGGGCCTGCGGCGGTATCCAGCTCTATGGCCGTCGGGATCAGCAGGTCAAGGTTCGGGGCTTCCGTATCGAGCTGGCGGAAATCGAAGCGCAGATCCTGCAACTGCCCGAGGTCAGCGAAGCGGTGGTGATGTTCGATCAGGTGTCCGGCGACCCGGTGGCCTATGTGGTTCCGGCTCCTGGTGTTGCGCTGGACGATCTGACTTCGCTCAACGCTCAACTTGCACGGCGTTTACCGGCGGTCATGCTACCGGGACGTATTCAGCCGCTTGAACGCATGCCTCGGCTCGCCAATGGCAAAGTGGATCGGCAGGCGCTGCAAGCTTTGCAGCCCACGCAGTCAACGCAGGCCTATGTTGCGCCCCGTGATGCGCTTGAACAGCTGATCGCCTCACGCATGGCGCAATTGCTGGGGCAGGAGCGGCTGAGTATCGATCAGGACTTTTTTGCGGCGGGCGGGCATTCGTTACTGGTGATCAAACTGGTGGCGGGTATTCGCAAACTGTTGCAGTGTGAAATCCAGCCGGGATGGGTCTTCGACAATCCCACGCCCGCTGCGCTCTCGCTGGCGTTGCGTAGCCTGGAAACCACCCCCGGCCAACTGGAAAAAACCGCTCGTGCGCGTTTGCAACTGGACGCCATGAGCCCTGAGGAAAAGGCGCAAATGCTCGAAAAAGCCCGGCAGGGGGCGTGAGCTGGGCCTTGTATGAACGGCAACAGGCTGCGAACAGCGGTGTGTCAGACATACCGCATTCGTCGCCTTCGTAAATTCCGACGACCTTCATCGAGCAAGATAGAAATTATTTGACTGAGATGATTTTGTGGGAGCGAGCTTGCTCGCGAAGAGGTCGGAACTCCCAGGCATCTATCTAAACCCGGATACCGCCTTCGCGAGCAAGCTCGCTCCCACAAGTCCACGGATTGCTGAGCTCATGTGCTGGTTTATTCGCGTTATTAACAATATTTTCACATCCCACTAATTTTCATCGCTCCGGTTCGTTTATTGGGAGTTCGATACGTTTTCACTGCCCGTTTATCTCACGGGTGTGCGCGCCTGTGCGCTGGTAGCGATCAAACGCTTATTTCCGAGGCCAGTGATCCAGCAGAGACCGCGGCCTGCCAAACTTAACGTTCCAACCGGGGTGATACATCGCATGAAATCCACAGACAACATACCCGCATGGCGGTTGTTGAACATACCGAAGACTGGCTGGCGCTCTTCTGCGTCGGCTGTGGTGCTGGGCCTTGCGTTAGGTGTCAGTGCCGGCGCATTCGCCGAGGTCCGCGCGGTGAATATTCCCGCCCAGCCGCTGGATGCCGCGCTCAACGCATTGGGCGCGCAGACTGGCTTGCAGGTGTTGTACCGCCCTGAAATGGTCAGCGGCAAAAAGTCCGCCGCAGTCAAAGGTGATCTGGAGCCTGGCGCAGCGCTGGATCTGCTGCTCAGAAATGCCGGGCTGGATTACCGGATCGAGAACAACACCATTTACCTCAGTGAAAAGAATGCGCCAATGGCCGCCATGGAGTTGGGTGAAACCACGATTCAGGGCCAGGGTATGGGGATGGCTACTGAGAATTCGGGGTCTTACACCACCGGCCTGACCAGCGTCGGCTCCAAGACGCCAACCAGCCTGCGTGAGACGCCTCAATCGATCTCCATCGTCAGCCAGCAGCTCATCGCCGATCAACAGATGACTGATATCAACGATGCCATGCGCGCTACACCCGGCATTACTGTGCAGAACAACACCTTCCGCACAGCCGACATCCTCTCTCGTGGGTTCTCGATCCAGAACTTCCAGCTCGACGGCGCCGCGCCGATGGCGCAGGGCAGTGCGGTCGGCAGTTTCTATTCGTCCAACGTCTATGACCTGGCCGAGTTCGACCACATTGAAGTGCTGCGTGGTTCGGCCGCGCTGTTCGGCGGCACCGGTGATCCGGGCGGTCTGGTCAACATGGTGCGCAAGCGTCCAATGGATGCGTACCAGCTCAAATTCACTGCATCGGCGGGCAGTTGGGACAACTATCGCCAGGAACTGGACGTCACCGGCCCCATTGCCTTCGACGGCAAGCTGCGCGGGCGGATGGTGGTGGCCAACACCGACCGGCAGTACTTCGTCGACAACCGCAGCACCGAGAAGCCGTTTGTCTACGGCGTGCTCGAAGCGGACGTCACTGACGACACCATGCTCACCTTCGGCGTGCGCTACAACAAGGCTCACGAAAACGGCACCCAGAGCTCGGTGCCGCGTTATGTAGACGGCTCCGACCTCAAGCTGCCGCGTCACACCGGTCTGACTCAGAACTGGGCGTACACCGATGCCACCGGGCGTGAAGTCTTCGCCAAGATCGATCACAAGTTCAACGATGACTGGAAACTTAACGTTTCCTACACCGACCTGTGGGATGAAGGCTACTTCAAGAGTGCAACCTCAAACGGTGCCGGGGTCAACCCGACTACCGGCGGCGGTCTGATCTGGTACGGCACCCAGGTCAAGCAGGAAAACCAGCAGCGTATGTGGGACACCAATCTGTCTGGCAACTTTGAGGCCTTCGGTCTCAAGCACTCGCTGGTAGTGGGCGCTGACTATCAAGACATCACCAGCCGCTGGCTGGGTACCGGCCGATTTGCGGCCGCGGGTCAGCCGCTCAATGTCTTCGATCCCGACAGCACGCCGTTTCCGGAGCCGGCGGACGACTACAACTACAGTCGCGACTACAAACCCAACAACCAGACTCAGTACGGCCTTTACGGCAGTCTGCGCCTGCAACTGGCCGAACCGCTGCACCTGATCCTTGGTGCCCGGGTTCAGCGTTACAAGTTCGAGCAGACTTACCAGACCCGGGTTGGCACCACTTGGACGCCTCAATCCGACATTTCCATGCGTGCGCCGACCAAGGTCACGCCTTATGGCGGTGTGGTCTATGACTTGAACGATGAGTGGTCGGTTTACGGCAGCTACTCGAAGATCTACAAACCGCAGATCAACCGGCTGCAAGGTCCGTTGCCGGGTACGCCGATGGAAGCACTGGAAGGCAATACCTTTGAAACCGGTCTGAAAGGTGAGTTGTTTGGCGGGGCAATCAATACCAACTTCGCGCTCTACTACACCAAACGGGAAAACGAAGGTGTGCGTGACAATAGCTACCCGGTCAACGACTACGCCTTTTCGGGCAGTTGCTGTTGGGTCAGCAGTGGCGAGGTCGTGAGCAGGGGCATCGATCTGGAAGCGTCGGGTGAAATCCTCCCGGACTGGATGCTGATGGCGGGCTACACCTACAACATCAACCGCAACAAGGATTCCAGTGCGCCACTGAGCACGGTGACTCCCAAACATTTGTTCAAGGTGTTCTCTACCTATCGCCTGCCCGGCGTGCTGTCGGACTTTAAAATCGGCGGCGGTGTGACTGCACAGAGCTCCAATTACCTGAGCGGGACGGTTACTTACAACGGTGTGACCAGCAACTATGACTTCGATCAGCCTGGTTATGCGGTCTGGAGCGCGCTGGCCGAGTATCGGGTCGATGAACATTGGACTGTTACCTACAACGCCAACAACATCTTCGATAAAAACTACTACGCCACGGTGGGTTCGACGTTCCCTACCAACTGGTACGGCGACCCTCGTAACCACATGCTGACTTTGCGCGGTACCTTCTGGTAACAGCGCCAGAAATAAAAAGGGGAGCCCACCGGCTCCCCTTTTTTATTGCGTCGATTTAGTCAGTCAGCCACTGAAGCCTTGGGTGCCATTGGCTCCGGCTCGTCCTTCATCTTGCGGAAGTAAGTCGACAGCAACGCGCCGGAGATGTTGTGCCATACGCTGAACAGCGCGCTGGGCACGGCGGCCAGTGGCGAGAAGTGCGCACTGGCCAGGGCGGCGCCAAGGCCGGAGTTCTGCATGCCGACTTCCAGGGCCAGGGATTTGCGCTGGGGCAGTGGCAGCTTGAAGACCTTGCCGGTGAAGTAACCCAGCAGAAATCCGAAGCTGTTGTGCAGGATCACCACGGCCATGATCAGCAGCCCGGATTCAGCGATCTTCGCTTGGCTGGCGGCAACCACGGCGCACACGATCATCACGATGCTGACCACTGAAATCAGCGGCAGCACATCAATCGCGTAGGTGACCCGCGCGCCCAGCAAACGCTGAGCGACCACGCCAAGCACGATAGGCAGCATCACCAACTGCAGGATTGACCAGAACATATCCATGAAGGACACCGGCAACCAGGCAGAAGCCAGGAACCAGATCAGGGTCGGCGTCAGCAGCGGAGCGAGCAGGGTGGTAACGGCTGCGATGGCCACCGCCAAAGCCAGATCGCCTTTGGCCAGCCATGCCATGACGTTGGAAGACGTGCCGCTCGGGCAGCATCCCACCAGAATCACGCCTACCGCAATTTCCGGCGGCAGGTGAAAGACTTGGCACAACAACCACGCCACGCCCGGCATGATCACGAAATGCGCCACCACGCCCAGCGCCACACGCCATGGATGCCGGGCAACTTCAGAAAAGTCGTCAAGCTTGAGCGTCAGGCCCATGCCGAACATCACCAGCCCCAGCAGCGGCACGATCAGGGTTTTGAGGCCGATGAACCACTGAGGGAACACGAACGCCAGAATGGCGAACAGCAGCACCCAGTACGCAAAGGTATTACCGACAAATCGACTCAGGGTTGCCAATGCACGCATGGCGAGGGTCCTTTTTTATTGGGTTGAGGTGGTTCCGGACTACCTTTGTGGGAGCGGTGCTTGCCCGCGATAAGGCTGAACGCGGTTCACTCTAGATCGCGTCCAGCCTTATCGCGGGCAAGCACCGCTCCCACAGGGGGGGACCAGGTTCTGCGTTAAATCCCCTGCGGAATCTCTTCACCGCCCAGGGCTTCGAACAGCTCCGGCAGGAACTCGCCGAAGGTCAGCATCATCAAGGTGAAGCTGGCATCCAGTTGGCCCAGCGCTTCGTCGCCACCGTCCTGTTCAGCCTGATCCTGCAACAGATCTTCGAATTTCAGGCGTTTGACCGTCATCTTGTCGTCGAGCATGAAGGACAGCTTGTCCTGCCAGGCCAGGGACAATTGAGTCACGACTTTGCCAGTGCTCAGGTGCAGCTGGATTTCGTCGCTGGTCAGGTCCTGACGCTTGCACCGCACGATCCCGCCATCTTCGTGGGTGTCGCGCAGTTCGCACTCGTCCAGCACAAAGAAGTTGTCGGCGGCTTTTTGCGTGGTGACCCACTCGGTCATCACCGCAGTTGGCGCGGTTTTGACCGTCAGCGGACGCACCGGCAGGGTGCCGATCACTTCACGCAGGGTCGATAGCAGGTCTTCGGCGCGTTTAGGGCTGGCCGAGTTGACCAGAATCAGACCCTGTTTAGGCGCGATAGCGGCGAATGTCGACGAGCGACGGATAAAGGCACGGGGCAGGAACGCCTGGATGATTTCATCCTTGATCTGCTCGCGTTCCTTCTTGTAGACCTTGCGCATCTGTTCGGCTTCGATCTCTTCGACCTTTTCCTTCAGAGCGTCACGCACAACGCTGCCAGGCAGAATACGTTCTTCTTTACGCGCACTGATCAGCAGGAAGTCGCCGCTGACGTGTACCAATGGTGCATCTTCGCCTTTGCCGAAAGGCGCAACGAAACCGTAAGTGGTCAACTCCTGGCTGGCGCAGGGGCGTGCCGGTTTGGTCGCCAAGGCAGTTTCCAGTGCTTCGGCGTCAAAAGGCAGATCCTGGGTCAGGCGGTAGACAAGCAGGTTTTTGAACCACATGAGGTGAATCTCTCCTTCCATACAAAGGGGGGCATTATTCGCTGCAATCACCCTGCGGCCAACCCTGCGCTAAGCCTTTGGAAGGATTATAAAAATTATTTAAAAAAGTGCTTGCCAGAGGTTAGGTCGCTCCGTAGAATGCGCGCCACACCGAGAGTGAAGGGTGATTAGCTCAGCTGGGAGAGCAGCTGCCTTACAAGCAGCGGGTCGGCGGTTCGATCCCGTCATCACCCACCATCTCGCTCTAAGTGTTACGCGCAGCGGTAGTTCAGTCGGTTAGAATACCGGCCTGTCACGCCGGGGGTCGCGGGTTCGAGTCCCGTCCGCTGCGCCATATTCAGCTTCAAGGCCCTTGAACTCCTTGAAGCAACAGAAAGCCCGCCTAGTGCGGGCTTTTTGTTGTCTGCGATTTTTGTATGGATGATTGTTGCGCCTTGTGGAATTCATTCGCGAAGGCGGTATTCCACCCATTGAAATCTGTTGAATATACCGGCCCCTTCGCGAGCAAGCTCGCTCCCACGGATCCTGGTTTTTTCAGACGTGCCGTAGTTCTGTAGGAGCTGCCGAAGGCTGCGAACAGCGGTGTGTCAGGCCAATCTTCTTCGCAGCCCTCGTAACCTCGGTCAGCTCCTACAAGTCATCCGCACCAGCCGGTGACTCGCTATTGATCTGCCCCGCTTTTGATCTGCTTTTGATTTTGATCTTTGGCGCCCCGTCAAACCACGCTTGCCGGAATTCGATATTGAGGCGGCCCGCCGAATCAATGTCGGATTACGGGCATGCCGAGCCTAGGCGAGGGACCGAGTGGTGGGGCAAGAGCGTTTTGCTTACTTTTGACTGGGCCGGCATTCCGGCTCTATCAAAAAGTGAGGCGCCGTAAGGGCGCAACCCATAGCGGCCGTTACCGCAGTAATGGATATGTAAAAGCTGTATCGGTTCACCCACCAAAAAATCCAAACTGTACTGCTCATCCCTCCTATAGCTGTAGCCAAAACCCCACCCGCCCGCATGCCAGAATGACTACCTAAATACAGCTAGACATGCAGACCTCTCATGACCCAGCGCGAAAACCGAGGCATGGCCCTCGGCCTCCTTGCCGTAATCATCTTCAGCCTGACCCTGCCCATGACTCGCATCGTCGTCCATGAAGTCAACCCAATCCTTGCCGCGCTGGCTCGCGCCCTGTTCGCAGCAGTACCCGCGGCAATCCTGCTGCTATGGCGCCGGGAAAAACTCCCAACGCGGCGCCAGCTCAAAGGCCTGTGCATGGTGGTACTGGGCGTAATCCTGGGTTTCCCCATGCTGTCGTCCTGGGCCATGCAAACCTTGCCTGCTTCTCACGGCGCGTTGGTCAATGGCCTTCAGCCCATGGTGGTTGCACTGTTCGCCGCCTGGTTGTCTCACGAGCGACCCTCAAAAGCGTTCTGGATGTGCGCTGCACTGGGTAGCGCCCTGGTGCTGGGATACGCAGTGATTCAGGGAGCGGGTTCGATCAGCCTTGGCGATTTGTTGATGCTATTGGCCATCGTCATGGGCGGGCTGGGTTATGCGGAAGGCGGGCGCCTTGCCAGAGAAATGGGCGGCTGGCAGGTGATCTGCTGGGCATTGGTGATCGCCAGTCCGCTGCTGCTGGGCCCAGTCGCGTGGCTGGCCTGGCAGCACGAGGGTGTCATTTCCACTCAGGCCTTGTGGTCCTTCAGCTATGTCACCTTGTTTTCCCAGTTCATTGGTTTCTTCGCCTGGTATGCCGGCCTGGCCATGGGCGGCATTGCCCGGGTCGGCCAGGTCCAGTTGCTGCAAATATTCTTCACCATGGCATTTTCGGCACTGTTCTTTGGCGAGCATATCGACACCCTGACCTGGGTCTTCGCGGCGGCGGTGGTGTGTACGGTAATCCTGGGTCGTAAAACCGCAGTACAGCCCGCATTGGTGCAGGTGCCAGCCCGCTAAGTGTAGGCAAGAGCTGTAAGAGTCCTGTTTCAGGCGCGTGGGAATTTTCGTCGCGAGCCTGAACCGGGACTGAACGGTGGCGCATGCGGGCAATAAAACCTTTGGATACCTGAACTTATCTGCCTTTTCTGCCTCTCATGCCGGTAGCCATTGATCGCGGCAGCCTGATAAGCTCGCGGCTTTACTCGTTTGCCCTATTGGCGCATGAACAAGGAATCAGCATGAAACAGCATCGGTTGGCAGCGGCGATTGCCCTGGTCGGTCTGGTACTCGCAGGTTGTGATAAGCAAGCCAGCACTGTTGAGCTCAAAACTCCGGCCCAGAAAGCGTCGTACGGCATTGGCCTGAACATGGGCAAAAGCCTGGCTCAGGAAGGCATGGATGACCTGGACTCCAAAGCCGTAGCCCAAGGCATCGAAGATGCCGTCGGCAAGAAAGAACAGAAACTGAAAGACGAAGAATTGGTTGAAGCTTTCGCTGCACTGCAAAAGCGTGCCGAAGAGCGTATGGCCAAGATGAGCGAAGAATCTGCCGCAGCTGGCAAGAAATTCCTCGAAGAAAACGGCAAGAAAGCCGGTGTAGTTACTACCGCTTCCGGTTTGCAGTATGAAATCGTCAAGAAAGCCGACGGCCCACAGCCTAAGCCGACTGACGTGGTAACTGTTCACTACGAAGGCAAGCTGACTGACGGCAAGGTGTTCGACAGCTCCGTTGAGCGTGGCAGCCCGATTGATCTGCCGGTAAGCGGCGTCATCCCAGGTTGGGTTGAAGGCCTGCAACTGATGCACGTCGGCGAGAAGATCAAGCTCTTCATCCCGAGCGATCTTGCCTACGGCGCACAGAGCCCTAGCCCAACGATCCCTGCCAACTCGGTATTGGTATTCGATCTGGAACTGATCGCTATCAAAGACCCGGCAGCAGCGGGCGCACCGGGTGCAGCCGACGCTGAGGAAGAAGAAGAGTCAGCAGCACCCGCTTCCAAG
>Ga0247806_10000415_pt1 | contig 27117 bp, 21 predicted proteins | sample UWRJL059202B1_FD_179935 | JGI IMG/M metagenome (GOLD analysis project Ga0247806, IMG submission 179935) | Plant litter microbial communities from Arlington Agricultural Research Station in Wisconsin, United States - UWRJ-L059-202B-1 | ecosystem: Environmental > Terrestrial > Plant litter >... | reverse complement strand
GTTCGGTGGCGAGGACCTCCTCGTTCTGTCGGCTCGCGACGTTCTCGCGGTCGTCGTTCGCTAGTCACACCCCATATCGTTGAATCCCGGATGGCCTCGGCCATCCGGGATTTTTCGCGTCCAGAGGAGCCAGCGTGCACACGAGACCGACCCGCAGGCCGGCGAAGTCCGGCCTGATCTTCGCGATCAGTGCCTACGGCATCTGGGGAGTCCTGCCGCTGTATTTCCTGGTGCTCGCGCCCACGGAGGCGTTCGAGGTCGTGGCTTGGCGGGTGCTGTTCTCTCTCGTCTTCTGCGCAGTTCTGATCGCCTCGACCCGTGCCTGGCGTCCGCTGCTGGTCGCCCTGCGCACCAGGCGCATCGTGTGGACGATGGGCCTGGCCGGTGTGCTCATCTACATCAACTGGCAGACCTTCATCCTCGCCACGCTCAGCGGCCATGTCGTCGAGACGGCGCTGGGGTATTTCATCAACCCGATCATCACCGTGCTGCTCGGCGTGCTCGTGCTGCACGAGCGGCTGCGGGCCGGCCAGTGGGCCGCCGTGGCAATCAGCCTGGTCGCGGTGGTGGTGCTCAGCGTCGGCTACGGCCGCATCCCCTGGATCTCGCTGATCCTGGCGTTTTCGTTCGGCACCTACGGGCTGATCAAGAAGCGGGTCGGCGGTCACCTGGACGCGCTGTCCGGACTGACCCTCGAGACGATGTGGCTCACCCCGGTCGCGATCATCCAGCTGGTCGTCGTGTCGATGATCTCGGGGCTGACCTTCGGCACCGTGTCGCCGCTGCACACGATTGCCCTGATCGGCTCCGGCGTGCTCACCGCGATACCGCTGCTGTTCTTCGCTGCCGCATCCCGCCGGCTTCCGCTGACCACGATGGGCCTGGTGCAGTACGTCGCACCGGTGCTGCAGTTCATCGCCGGTGTGGCCATCCTCCACGAACCGATGCCGCCCGAGCGGTGGCTGGGATTCGGCCTGGTCTGGCTGGCGTTGATCGTGCTGACCGTCGACATGGTCGCCGCTGGGCGTTCCTCGCGCCGGCCGGTCGTCGAGCCTTTTTAGGCCCCGCCAGCCGAATCCGAGATCGGAGCCCGTTTCGTAACGATTTGGTCGCGTTACACGCCTGTAACACGACCGCCTTGTTTGACGTCCTTCTGGTGAATACGTTTACACCACGGCAACGATCGTTTGCCAGCTCTCTTTCGATTCCCCTTACCCTAGGAGCAACATGAGCGTATTCGCGAAGGCCTCGGCCTCCCGCTCGGCACGCGCGGTAGTCACTGGCGTCGCCATCTTCGGCGTCAGCGCACTTCTGCTCACCGGATGCAGCACCGCAGCCGAAGAACCGGCCGCATCCGAAGCACCGGCAGCCGACAGTAGCGACGTAACCGCCATCGAGGCCGGCGACCGCGATCTGAGCCTGAAGGTCGGCACGATCCTCCCGCAGAGTGGCACCCTCGCATTCCTCGGCCCGCCCGAAGAAGCCGGTGTCAACCTCGCCGTCAAGGAGATCAACGACGCAGGACTCGGCATCGACATCGAAGCCCTCCTCCGCGACTCCGGCGACACCACCACCGACACCGCCACCGTCTCCGTGACCGACCTGCTCTCGCAGGACGTCTCGGCCATCGTCGGTGCGGCATCCTCGGGTGTCTCCAAGACCGTCATCGACCAGATCACCGGTGCCGGCGTTGTGCAGTTCTCCCCGGCCAACACCTCGGCGGACTTCACCGACTACGAGGACAACAACCTGTTCTGGCGCACCGCGCCGTCCGACATCCTGCAGGGTGAAGTTCTCGGTAACCTGATCGCCGAAGACGGCAACAGCACCCTGGGCCTGATCGTGCTCAACGACTCCTACGGAACCGGCCTGGCCGAGTACACCACCACCGCCTTCGAGGCGGCCGGTGGAGAAGTCGTCGCGACCTCGCTCTTCAACGAGGGTGACTCGAACTTCGCCGCGCAGATCTCTGAGGTCACCGCAGCGGACCCCGACGCGATCGCGATCATCTCCTTCGACCAGGCCAAGGTCATCACCCCGGCCCTCGTCGGCGGCGGCTTCCCCGGCGACAAGCTCTACTACGTCGACGGAAACCTGGCCGACTACAGCGGGGACTTCGCAGCCGGCCTCGTCGAGGGCTCCAAGGGCACGCTGCCCGGCCTCGACACCGCGACTCTCGGTGACTTCACCGACCGTCTGCTCGAGATCGACCCGAGCCTGACCGACTTCAGCTACGCGGCTGAGTCGTACGACGCCGTCATCCTGATCGCGCTGGCCGCGTACGCAGCCAACGACACGTCGGGCGAGGCCATCGCCAGCTACCTCCAGCAGGTCTCCGGTGGCACCGGTGAAGGCACCAAGGTCACCGACTTCGCAGCCGGTGCTGCGGCGCTGGCCGAAGGCGAGCAGATCGACTTCGACGGTTACTCCGGCCCGATCACGTTCGACGAGAACGGCGACCCGACCGACGCGACCATCGGAATCTACGAGTTCGACGCCGAGAACAAGTACAGCCGCATCAACTAACACCCGCTCACCAGAAGGGCCCCGGCAGCTGCCGGGGCCCTTTTGCGCGTCCGCGCCATGCAACTGTTGCCCGTCCGGACTTCTGCGCCCGGTACGCCGGACGCAGAAGTCCGCTTCGGCAACAGTTGTGCGGCGGGCGGGTCAGGCCCGGGTGAGGTGCAGCACGAGGGCCTGGGCGGGCCACAGCGGCGGGATCTGCAGGCCGACGGTGCCCAACACCCGGCCGCTGAGAGTGACCTCGCCAGCAGACAGCCAGCCCGGTGTGGCGAAGCCGTGCAGGGTGCGGCCGATCTCCCGGCGGACCCGAACGGTGTACCGGGTCTCGGGATCCAGCCCGTGCAGCCGGATGTGCTCCGGCAGGGAGTCCTCGGTGGTGGCCACGCTCGCCACGGTGTAGACCGCGGCGCTGAGGTCGGGCAGCACGGCACCGGTGAGGCGCAGGGCGGCATCGCGCAGGTCGCCGTGCACCGCGGTGCCGGTGTGGATGATGTGACGCACCTCCTTGTACAGGCCCGCGAACGCCGTGATCGTCGCCAGCTCCTCCTCGGAGCACTCCGCGATGTTCCACTCGAAGCCGGCGGAGCCCATCAGGCTGGTCGCCAGCCGGTAGGAGAGGTCGGTCGCCCGGCCCGAGCTGTGCGCCACCGTCGGGCCCACATGGCCGCCGACGAGTTCGGGCGGCAGCAGCAACTGCGTCCAGCGCTGGATGTCCTGCCGCTCCACCGGGTCGTTGGAATCGCTGGCCCACATCCGGTCGGCGACCGCCATCACACCGAGGTCGGACCGGGCGCCGCCGCTCGAGCAGGACTCGATCTCGAGCCCGGGGTGCCGGCTCTTCAGCTCGGCGAACAACCGGTAGGCGGCCTGGGTCTGCGCGTGCACCCCGTACCGGCCCGCGTGCACGGCCTCGATGAGGTCGCGGTTGTGGTCCCATTTGATGAAGTTGATGCCCAGCTCGGCCACCAGCGCGTCCATCTGGCCCAGAACGTGTGCGTACGCGTCTGGATTGGCGATGTCGAGCACGAACTGGGTGCGCCAGGACAGCTCGGCCGGGAAGTCGATCGCGTCCGGGCGGTGCAACAACCAGTCCGGGTGCGCCCGGGCCACGTCGGAGTCGAGGTTCACCATCTCGGGTTCGAACCAGAGACCGAACTCCATGCCGAGGCCGTGCACGTGGTCGGCGAGCGGCCCGAGACCGTCCGGCCACACGGCGGGATCGACCAGCCAGTCGCCCAGCCCCTTCGTGTCGTCTCGTCGCGCCATGAACCAGCCGTCGTCGAGCACGAACCGTTCGATGCCCACGCCGGCGGCGACATCCGCCAGGTGCAGCAGGTTCGCCGGGTTGTGGTCGAAATAGACCGCCTCCCAGGTGTTGAGCACCAGCGGGCGCGCACGACGCGGATGCTGCGGACGGGCCCGCAGGTGGCCGTGGAACCGGGCCGCCAGGCCGTCCAGGCCTGCACCGGACCAGGCGAAGTAGGCGACGGGGGTCTCGTAGGTCGCCCCGGGCGCCAGCACGATCTCGCCGGGGCGCACCAGTTCACCGGCGCCGAGAACGGTCACGAACTCGGGGCCCCGGTCGGTGCGATAGGTGGTGTCGGCGCTCCAGCCGAGGTGCACCGCCCACAGTTCGCCGTCCCGGTCGGCCGGCGGGTTGATCGAGGCGATCAGCATGGTGGTGGAGTCGTGGCCGCTGCGGCCGCGTCGGGTCTGCCGCGTCACGGTGCCGCGTGGAAGCTCGGTGGTGTGCGGCGCTTTCTCTCGCGTCCACCGGCCCGAGAACGAGGTGACCCGGTCGACGGCCTTCGGCGCCGGCAGGGTGGCCTCCAGCCAGTCCACGGCCAGCTGGCCCGACGCAGTGTTCGTCAGCTCGTGCCGCACCGTGATCACGCCGCCGGCCTCGATGCGGAACCTGCTGGTCAGCTGGAGGCCGGCGGTCTCGTCGGTGGCGGTGACCGTGAGTCCGGGCGTCGCCGAGTCGGTCGTGTCGAGCCCGGTCACCTTCCAGCGCGGGAAGACGGGGGCGCCATCCCGGGTGAGCAGGGTGCCAGGGCGGCCCGGCCAGCCGTCGGACTCCTGGGGCAGGATCGACACCTGCCAGGCCGCATCCAAGGTGCCTGGGGCGGTCTGCCGGCTCACCGCGAGGGAGAGCTGGTCCCGGTCGGACTCGGTGAGATCGCCGAGATCCCGGCCCCAGTGCAGCACCACCGGCAGGCCGGTCGCCGGTTGCTCGAGGAGCAGGGCGGTTCCCTCCCCCCGAAGTGACACGAAGCGGGGGAGAGGGGACTCGAGCATGGACGAACCTTTCGCTGGATCAGCACTGACCGTGGGGAACCCCAGCATAACGACCGTGACATCAATTTTCCGAGTAACTTGACTAACTAAATTTAAGGAGCTAGGAATGTCTGTAGGTCGTGCCCCCGTGCCCGGCCGCACCGACAAGGTCGTCTAGGCACAGTGATGTGGCTGGCATGAGAAAGGATCAAAGATGTTCCTGCACAGTTCACGCACGAGGAGCCTGGCCGTGGCGGCCATCGTCGCCGCAGCCGCTCTCGCACTCACCGGGTGCACGCCATCCGGCTCGTCCACGTCGTCCGGGTCGTCGGCAGCCGACACCCTGGTCGCCTACACCGGCCAGTCCGGCGACTACCAGCTCAACTTCAACCCGTACTCCCCGTCGAACATCGGCGGCATCGGCACCATCTTCGAGGGCCTCTTCTTCGTCACCAACATCAACTCCGACCCGTACACACCGCTCCTGGGTACCGACTACACCTGGAACGCCGACGGCACCCAGCTCGACGTGACGCTGCGCGAAGACGTGACCTGGTCGGACGGCGAGGCCTTCACCGCCGACGACGTGGCGTTCACGTTCAACATGATGCTGGAGACCCCGTCGATCAACACAGGCGGTTTCGACGGCACCGTCACCGCCACCGACGACACCCACGTCACCTTCACCTGGACCCACCCGGCGTTCGTCGACGGCCCCACGGTTCTCGGCCGCACCTACATCGTGCCCGAGCACATCTGGGCGGATGTGGACCCCACCACCGACGTGATGGAGAAGCCCGTCGGCACCGGCGCGTTCACCCTCACCAACTTCAAGGCGCAGGCGTTCACCCTCGGCGCCAACCCCACCTACTGGGACGGCGAACCGGCCGTGAAGGCCGTGCGCTACCTGTCGCTGTCCGGCAACACCGCCGGCGCGGATGCGCTCGCCGCCGGAACCATCGACTGGCAGACCGGCCCGGTGCCCGACATCAAGAACGTGTCGACGAACTACCCGGGCTACGACGCCATCACGGTGCCGCAGAACCAGATGGTCCTGGCCACCTGTTCCAGCGCCGAACTGGGCTGCACCGGCCCGCAGACCGACCCGGCCGTGCGCCAGGCGGTCTACTACGCCATCGACCGCGACCAGGCGAACAGCCTGGCGTTCGAGAACACCGCGAGCGAGATCTCGCCGAGCCTGGCCCTCACCACCAGCCAGTCCGACCTGATCTCCAGCGCGCTGGAGGAGCCCATCGCCCCGAGCGGGGCGGACACCAAGAAGTCCGACGCGCTGCTCACCGGCGCCGGCTGGGCCAAGGGCGCCGACGGCATCTACGCGAAGGGCGGCGAGAAACTCTCCCTCACCGCTGAGGTCGTCACCGGTTGGACCGACTACATCACCGCCCTGGACACCATGAAGCAGCAGCTGAAGACCGCGGGCATCGACCTCACCGTGGCTCAGTCCTCCTGGAACGAGTGGACCGACAAGAAGGGCAAGGGCAACTACCAGCTGGCCATCGACTCGCTCGGCCAGGGCCCGGCATCCGACCCGTACTACCTCTACAACAACTATTTCAGCACCGCCAACACCGCAGCCGTGGGCACCGCGGTCTCGCTCAACATCGGCCGGTTCAGCGACCCCGAGGTGGATGCGGCCCTGTCGGTACTCAAGGGCACCGACCCGTCCGACACGGCGGCCCGGCAGACGCAATTCGACATCATCCAGGCGAGCATCGTGGAAACGATGCCGTACATCCCGATCATGACCGGCGGCACCACGAGCGAGTTCCACGCGGACAAGTTCACCGGCTGGCCGACCTTGGACGACATGTACGCCTTCCCGGCCATCTGGGCGTCACCGGACAACTCGCAGATCTTCAAGACACTCGTTCCCACGGGTAAGTAACCCGGTCCAGGCCATGCCTCTGGAGAAGTTCGTACCGAGACTTAAGGGAACCCGATGAATTACTTTCTGCGAAAGCTTGGCTTCTACGCCATTGCGTTGTGGGCCGCGCTCACGTTGAACTTCATGATTCCCCGTCTGCTGCCGGGTAATCCGGTCGACATCCTGCTGGCCAAGCTTCAACAGCGCGGCGGCATTGTCACGGCCGAGACCCGGCGGGCGTACGAACTTCTCCTGGGCGGCAACAGCGACCTGCCGTTGCTGGCCCAGTACTGGGACTACATCGTGAACGTGTTCCGGGGTGACCTCGGAATCTCCGTCACGTACTTCCCCGCCCCGGTCAGCGAGGTCATCTCGGCCTCGCTGCCCTGGACGATCATGCTGGTGGGCATCGCCACCGTGCTCTCCACCATCCTCGGTGTCGGGCTCGGCGCCATCGTCGGGTGGAAGCCGGGCACCTGGCTGGATTCGCTGGTGCCGGCGACGACGCTGCTGGCGGCGGTGCCGTACTTCTGGCTCGCCTTGATTCTGGTCTACGTCTTCGCGACCACCTGGCGGCTCTTCCCGGGCCAGGGCGGCTATGACGTGGTTCTCGACCCCGGCTGGAGCCTGGAGTTCATCGGCTCCGCACTCACCTACGGTTTCCTGCCGGCGTTGACGATCGTCATCGCCTCCATCGGCGGGTGGCTGCTGGGCATGCGGAACATGATGGTTTCCACCCTCAGTGAGGACTACATCCTCACGGCCGAGGCCAAGGGGCTGCGGAACGGCAAGATCCTGCGCAGCTACGCCGCCCGCAACGCGATGCTGCCCTCGATCGCCGGTTTCGCGATCTCCCTGGGCTTCGTCGTCTCCGGGTCGATCGTGACGGAGCAGGTGTTCTCCTATCCCGGCATCGGCTCCAAGCTCCTCACCGCGGTCACCAACAATGACTACGCACTCATGCAGGGGATCTTCCTGTACATCACCCTCGCGGTGCTCGGCGCGAACCTGGTCGTCGACATCCTCTACGGATTCATCGACCCCCGCACCCGGGCGAGAAGCTGAGAAAAGGGACTCTCATGACCAACCTCACACCGACAACGGAACCATCGATCGGGGACGCCCCCGACCAGCTGGCCGCCGTGGCCGACGCGCTCGGCGAGAAGCCCCGCTCCGCCCTCCGGGCGATGCTGCCCACCCTCACCCCCTGGCTCGTCACCGGGCTGAGCCTGATCGGCGCGATCGCGCTCTTCGGCATCATCGGCCCGTTCTTCGTGCAGGACCCCACCGTCATCCGCAACATCGGGCTGAGCGCCCCGTCGGCGGACCACATCCTCGGCACCACCCAGACCGGGCAGGATGTCTTCGCCCAGTTGGCCTACGCCACCCGAGGTTCCCTGGAGATCGGCCTGCTGGTGGGCGTGCTCGCCACCATCCTCTCGGCGTTCTTCGGAATCCTCGGCGCCTACATCGGCGGTTTCACCGACGAGGCCTTCTCGTTGTTCTCCAACGTGTTCCTGGTGATCCCCGGCCTGCCGCTGGTCATCGTCATCTCCGGGTTCGTGCCGCCCCAGCAGCGCGGCCTCTGGACCATCGCCGTGGTGCTGGCCATCACGGGCTGGGCCGCGTCCTCACGGGTGCTGCGGGCGCAGACGATGTCGATCCGCAACCGTGACTACGTCAGCGCGGCCCGGGTCTCGGGCGAACGATCCTTCCGGGTCATCGCCGTGGAGATCCTGCCGAACCTGCTGCCCGTGCTGGCCTCCCAGTTCGTGTTCGCGGTGATCGCCGCCATCCTCGCGGAGGCCGGCCTGGCCTTCCTCGGCCTGGGCGCATCCAACTCGTCAACGCTGGGCACGATGCTGTTCTACGCCCAGAACGGATTCGCCCTGCCGTTGGGCGCGTGGTGGTGGTTCATCCCGCCGGGGTTGATCATCGCCCTGTTCGGCACCGGGCTCTCGCTGGTCAACTTCAGCATCGACGAGATCATCAACCCCCGCCTCAAGAACGCCCGGCTCTACCGCAAGCGCCGCAAGGTCGCCATGCGGCAGCGCTCCACCCCGCGCAGCAAAATCACACCGCGCAGCAACACAAAATCCAGGAGCGCATCATGACCCTCACCGCGAACCCGGCCGCCGCCGGTGCTACCCCGACGCCCCCGCCCGTCGTGCTCACCGTGGAGAACCTCACCGTGGTCTACGAGGTCGACCATCCGGTCACCGCCGTCAAGAACGTGAGCCTGGAGCTGGCCCGCGGCGAGATCCTGGGGCTGGCCGGCGAGTCCGGCTGCGGCAAGACCACCCTGGCGTACGCCATCAACCGGCTACACAAACCGCCGGCCCGGATCGTGTCGGGGGAGGTCACCTTCCACGACAAGGCCGACGGCGACCTCAACCTGCTCACCCTCGGCCAGGAGCAGCTGCGCCTGTTCCGCTGGGACAAGCTGTCGATGGTGTTCCAGGGCGCCATGAACGCGCTCAACCCGGTGATCACGGTGCGCGCCCAGCTCGAGGACGTGCTCACCACCCACCGGCCCGACATGAAGAAGGCCGAACGAAGAGAGCTGGCCGCCAGCGTGCTGCAGCTGGTGGGCGTGGACCGGTCCCGACTGACCTCCTACGCCCACGAGTTGTCGGGCGGGATGCGCCAGCGCGTGATGATCGCCATGGCGCTGCTGCTGGAGCCGCAGGTGATGATCATGGACGAACCCACCACCGCCCTGGACGTGGTGGTGCAACGGGAGATCCTGCGGGAGATCGTGCGCCTCCGCGACGAACTCAACTTCGCGGTGATCTTCATCACCCACGACCTGCCGTTGCTGCTGGAGATCAGCGACCGGATCGCGATCATGCTCGCCGGCGAGATCGTGGAACTGGACACCGCCACGAACATCTACCGCAACCCGCAGCATCCGTACACCAAGAAGCTGCTCGGCTCCTTCCCCAGCCTCACCGGGGAGCGCGGGTCGTTCATCCGCTCCGGTGTCAACAACAGTTCGGACCTGTCATGACGAGCATCGAAGTCACCAACCTCAGCAAGCACTTCGTCCTGCGCGAGGGGCTCAAACGCAACACCCTCAAGGCCGTCGACCGGGTGTCGTTCGACCTCACTCCCGGCCGCACCGTCGCGCTGGTCGGCGAGTCCGGGTCGGGCAAGTCCACGATCGCCCGCATGCTCTCCCGCCTGGAGAAGCCCACCAGCGGCCGGATCAAGGTGACCCTGGACGACGGCACCCAGGTCGGCGGGTCGATCTACCGCCGGCACGTGCAGATGGTGTTCCAGGACCCGTTCGCCTCCCTGAACCCGTTCCACTCGATCGAGCACCACATCGCGCGGCCGCTGGTGCTCCACCACCGCACGAAGGGTCGCGCCCAGACGCACGAGCGGGTGCTGCAGATGCTCGAGCGGGTGAACCTCAGCCCCGCCGCCGACATGGCCATGCGGCGGCCGCACGAGCTCTCCGGCGGGCAGCGGCAGCGGGTGGCGATCGCCCGCGCCCTCGCCCCGGGCGCCCAGGTGCTCATCGCGGATGAGCCGGTGTCGATGCTCGACGTCTCCATCCGGCTCGAGGTGCTCAACCTGATGGCCCGGCTGCAGCGGGAGGACAACCTCGCGGTGCTCTACATCACCCACGACCTGGCCACGGCCCGGCACTTCTCCGACGAGATCCTGGTCATGTTCCGCGGCCGGATCGTGGAGCGCGGCCCCGCCGACGACGTGATCCTCGACCCGCAGCATCCGTACACGAAGCTGTTGGCGCTGGCGGCGCCCGACCCGGAGCAGGCCGGCAAGATCATCGCCACCGAGACGGCCTTCGACCACAAGTCGATGGACAACCAGTCCACCTTCAACCACTACACCCGCCAGTGGACCAACGCCGCCGGCGAGGTCCTCGAGACCGTCTAGAGCAGGTCATGACCGAGTTCCACTGGCGCACCGACGCGCTCAGCGTCACCTTCGGGTTCCACGACACGGCGCCGGTGGCGCTGCGTTCCCTCCGGCCGGCCGGCACGGCGGCCGTGGACACCGCCGCCGGCCGGCTGGACCAGCCGCTGGTGGAGGTCTCGATGATCGGCCACGGCCGGTTCCCGGGCGGTTTCCGGCACGTGGACACTGTTCTCGGCGCCGCCCTGCGTTACACCGGGCACGCCGAGGCCACGGATGGCGTCTACCGCGAGTTACGGATCGAGCAGGCGGAGGCCGGCACCGGCCTGCGGGTGACCAGCGTGTTCAGGGCCGAGGCAGGCACGGCGGCCTTCCAGACCTGGACCGAGGTGGCGCTCGACCCGGCCGCGGCCGACCCGATCACCCTCGACTTCGTCTCGTCGTTCGCCACCGGTGCCTTCCTCGTCGACACCGGGTGCACCGTGGACGCCTTCGACCTGCTCAGCGGCGAGAACGACTGGGTGGCCGAGAACCGCTGGAGCACCCGGCCGCTCCGCGAGGTCGGGCTGGCCCGCATCGACCGGGATATCCAGCACCACCCGCCACGCAGCCGCTGCCTGGTCTCCAACCGGGGCTCCTGGTCGACGGGGGAGCGGCTGCCGACCGGGGCGCTGCTCTGCCGGGACGCGGACTACGCCCTCGCCTGGCAGGTGGAGCACAACGGGCCGTGGAGCTACGAGATCGGCGAGAGCCGGCACGGCGCCTACCTGCTGCTGGCCGGTCCGACCGACCAGGAGAACCAGTGGTCCACCGTGATCGAGCCCGGGCACGGTTTCACCTCCGTGCCGGCGTCGGTGAGCGTGAGCGGCGGGGGAGTGGATGCGGCGCTCGCCGGGCTCACGGACCAGCGCCGGGCCATCCGGCTGCCCCGCGCCGCCGACGACGCCCTGCCGGTGGTGTTCAACGACTACATGAACACGCTGATGGGCGACCCCGCCACCGCCACCCTGCTGCCGTTGATCGACGCCGCGGCTCTGGTGGGTGCCGACTACTTCTGCATCGACGCCGGCTGGTACGCCGAGGGGCACTGGTGGGACACCGTGGGCGCGTGGGAGCCCGCCGCCAGCCGGTTCCCCGGTGGCATCACCGCGGTGATCGATCACATCCGCGCCCGGGGCATGGTGGCCGGGCTGTGGCTGGAACCCGAGGTGATCGGTGTGCACTCCCCGCTGGCGCGGTCGCTGCCGGACGACGCGTTCTTCTCCCGCGGCGGCATCCGTGTGGCCGAGCACGGCCGGCACCACCTCGACCTGCGCTCGGCCGCCGCGCTGGCCCACCTCGACTCCGTCGTGGACCGCCTGGTCTCCGACTACGGGGTCGGCTTCATCAAGATGGACTACAACACCATGGCCGGGCCGGGCACCGACTCCACCGGCGGGGCGGCCGGCGACGGGCTGCTGGGGCACACCCGGGCGCTGCTCGGCTGGCTGGAGCGCATCCAGGCGCGGCACCCGCACCTTCTCATTGAGAACTGCGCGTCGGGGGCGATGCGGATGGACTACGCCATGATGAGCCGGCTGCACCTGCAGTCCACCTCCGACCAGCAGGACCCGGTCATGTACGCGCCGATCGCCGCAGCGGCGCCGGCGTCGCTGCTGCCCGAGCAGGCTGGCAACTGGGCGTACCCGCAGGCGGGCATGCACCCGGAACTGTTCACGCTCTCGCTCGTGAACGCGATCCTCGGCCGGATGTACCTCTCCGGCTACCTCAACCGGATGAGCCCGGCCGAGATCGTTCTGGTCACCGAGGCCGTGGCGGCGCAGAAGAGCGTCGTGGCCGACATCCGCTCGGCGCACCCGGTCTGGCCGCTCGGCCTGCCCGGCTGGGAGGACCCGTGGGTGGCGCTGGGGCTCACCGTGCCGGGGGAGGGGCTGCGCCTGGCGCTCTGGCGCCGCCCGGGCGCCCCCGAGAGTGTGGTGCTGCCGCTGCCGGCCTTCACCGGCCGCCAGATCGACGTGGCGGCCTTCTTCCCCGCCGGGCAGCAGGGCTGGGCCTGGGCCTGGGACGCCCCGGCCGGGCAACTCACCGTGACGGTGACCGTGGCCGCGCCGACGGCCCGGGTGCTGAGCATCCGCCCCCACTGAACCCGCCCGCGCCCGCCACGGGGAGCTTGACTCATGCACACACGAGCGGCGCCGGAGAGGAACTCCGGCGCCGCTGGGATGGTGCGTGGTGGGGTGAGAGACGCTACTCGTCGTCCTGACCGAGGGTGCCCAGGTACAGGCCGATCACCTTGGGGTCGTTCAGCAGCTCGCGGCCGGTGCCGGTGTACGCATCCCGGCCCTGGTCGAGCACGTAGCCGCGGTCGCAGATCTGCAGGCAGCGACGGGCGTTCTGCTCCACCATGATCGTGGTCACGCCGGCCTTGTTGATCTCCTTCACCCGCAGGAACGCCTCGTCCTGGCGCACGGGGGAGAGGCCGGCGCTCGGCTCGTCGAGCAGCAGCACGTGCGGGCCCATCATGAGGGCCCGCGACATCGCCACCATCTGGCGTTCGCCGCCGGAGAGTGAACCGGCCCGCTGACCGAGGCGCTTGCGCAGCTCGGGGAAGATCTCGGTGACGAACTCGAGCCGCTCGGCCAGACCCTTGGGCTTCTGGTACATGCCCATCTCCAGGTTTTCCTGGATGGTCAGCGTCGGGAAGACGTTGTTCGTCTGCGGCACAAATCCCACACCCTTGGAGACCAGCTTGTTGGCCTTGAGGTTGGTGATGTTGTCACCGCGCAGCCGGATCTCGCCCTCGCGCACCTTGACCAGACCGAAGATCGACTTGAGCAGCGTCGACTTACCGGCACCGTTCGGGCCGATGATGCCGATCAGTTCGCCGTCGTAGGCGGTGAGGGAGCATTCGTTGAGGATGTTCACGCCGGGCACGTAGCCGGCAGTCACGTTCTTGACCTCGACGACGGCGTTCCGCACCGGGGCGGGCGTGGCGTCGACCAGCGGGCTAGAGTTCGTCATCGAGCAGCTCCTTAATGGCTCCGACATGTTCTTTTTCGGCGTCCGGGTCTTCGCCCAGGTCCTCGTCATGGTGCTGTCCCAGATACGCGTCGATGACGGCCTGGTTGCGCATCACCTCGTGCGGGTCACCCTCGGCCACGACCTTGCCCTCGGCCATCACGATCACCCAGTCGGCGATGTGACGCACCATGTGCATGTCGTGCTCGACGAAGAGCACGCTCATGCCTTCGGCCTTGAGGTTGAGGATGTGGTCGAGCAGCGACTGGGTCAACGCCGGGTTGACGCCGGCCATCGGCTCGTCGAGCATCACCAGGGTCGGGTCGCTCATCAGCGCCCGCGCCATTTCAAGGAGCTTGCGCTGCCCGCCGGAGAGGCTGGCGGCGTAGTCGTCCTTCTTGGTGTCCAGCTTGAACCTGGCGAGCAGGTCGAGGGCCTTGACCCGGTTGTCGGCCTCCTGCTGGCGCCACAGGAATGGCAGCACGGCACGGAACAGGTTCTCGCCGACCTGCGCCTTGGCGCCGAGCAGCATGTTGTCCATCACGGTGAGCAGGCCCAGCGCCTTGGTGAGCTGGAAGGTGCGCACCTGGCCCATGCGGGCCACCTTGAACGCGGCCATGCCGCCGATCGAGGTGCCCTCGAAGGTCCACGAGCCGGTGTCGGGCTTGTCAAAACCGGTGAGCAGGTTGAACAGTGTGGTCTTACCCGCACCGTTCGGCCCGATCAGGGCGGTGATGGCGCCGCGGGGGATCTCGAGGTGCTCGACATCCACGGCCTTGAGGCCGCCGAAGGTGCGGCTGACGCCGTCGACGACGAGGATCGGGTCTTTCTTCTTGCACCCGGGAACGGCCTCGCCGATGTGCATGTCGACGGTCTTGACGGGCTTGGCGGTGGGAACGATGTTATTTGACAAAAGCCAGCTCCTTCTTGTTTCCGAAGATGCCCTGTGGTCTGTAGATGACTATGAGCATGATCGCCACACCCACCAGGATGAAGCGCAACTGTCCGGCCTGGATGCTCGTCATGAACGGCAGCCAGCCGGCCTCGACGGCACGGGCGATGAAGCCGGAGAAGAACGACAGCAGCACCCAGAAGATCATCGAACCGATGACCGGTCCGAGGATCGTCGCGGCGCCACCGAGCAGCAGGATGGCGTAGACGAAGAACGTGAGGCTCGTCTGATAGTTCGACGGCACCACGGCCCGCGGCAGAACGAAGATCATTCCGGCGATCGTGCCGAACACACCACCGAGGATCAGCGACTGCATCTTGTAGGCGTAGACGTTCTTACCGAGCGCGCGCACGGCATCCTCGTCTTCACGGATGCCCTTGATCACACGACCCCAGGGGCTGCGCATGATCTGCCAGGTGAAGAGGCAGGCCAGAATCACGACGGTCCAGGCCACGATGCGCAGCCACCAGTCGTAGGCGTTGTACTCGAACGGACCGAACCCGTAGGTTCCCGGGGGAATCGGGTTGAGGTCGGCGAAGCCGCCCTTGTACCCGCTGAGCCCGTTGGCCGAACCGGTGACCGGTTGGAAGGTGTTCGTCGTGAACAGCAGTCGCACGATCTCGGCAGCCGCGATGGTCACGATGGCCAGGTAGTCCGCCCGCAACCGCAGGGTGGGTATACCCAGGATCAACGCGAAGACCACGGATGCGCCGATACCGACCAGCACGGACGCCCAGACCGGGAACCCGAAGGTCAGGGTCGAAATGGCGTATCCGTAGGCGCCGAGGGCCATGAAGCCGGCCTGGCCGAAGTTGAGCAGGCCGGTGTAGCCGAAGTGGACCGCCAGCCCGAGCGCCGCGAGGGCGTAGGCGGCGGTGGTCGGGCTGATCAGCTCGACGGCCGCGTTGCTAAAGATTGCTCCCCAGTCGATCATCGTCAGCCCCTAGCCAATTCTCTCTTTGCGACCCAGGATGCCTTGCGGCCGAAGCAGCAGCACCAGGATCAAAACGACAAGTGCACCGACGTATTTGAGGTCGGATGGGAGCCAGAGCGTCGACAGTTCGACGAACAGGCCCACGATGATCGATCCGACGAGGGCGCCGAACGCGGTACCGAGACCACCGAGGGTGGTGGCCGCGAAGACCAGCAGCAGGATCTGGAAGCCCATGTCCCAGCTGACGCCGGGACGGAAGTAGGCCCACAGGATGCCGGACAGGCCGGCCAGCGCCCCGCCGACGATCCAGACGATGCGGATGACGCCGTCGACGTCGATGCCGCTCGCCGAAGCCAGGCTGGGGTTGTCCGACACGGCGCGGGTGGCCTTGCCGATGCGGGTGCGCAGCAGGAAGAACGCCACCGCGAGCAGAACCAGGACGCTGATGCCCATGCTCCACATGTCGATCGGCGAGAGTGCGATCGGTCCGAACTTCAGATCGGCCATGCCCGATCCGGGCAGCTGGCTGGTGCCGCCGCCGTAGAAGAGCTGGAAGACATACCGCAACGCCAGCGACAGTCCGATGCTGACGATCATGAGCGGAATCAACCCCACCCCCTTCTTCCGCAACGGTTTCCACACAGCCGCGTCGAGGCCGAACCCGAACACCCCGCTGAGCAGGATGGCGATGATGATCGCGACCCAGATCGGCAGCCCCATGGTGACGGAGAGGGTGAGGGTGGCCAGCGCGCCGAAGGTGATCATCTCGGCGTGGGCGAAGTTGCTCAGGCCCGTGGTGCCGAAGATCAGCGACATGCCGATGGCCGCCAGGGCGAGCAACAACCCGAAGTTCAGGCCGTTGACGAACCGGTTGACGAACTGGTCGAAGAAGCTGACCGTGCTGCGTTCGCCCTCGCCGAGGAAGAAGTTGACCGACTTGACCTTGGTCAGGCCGAACTCGGCGTCGATCTCGGCACCGCCCTTGGCGACGACGACGCCCTTGGGCAGGGTGTCCTCATCCAGTGCGACCGAGTAGGTCTCCTTCTCGGGAACGCCGATGCGCCACTTGCCGTCGGCGTCGGTGACAACCTCGGCCTCGTAGCCGGAGCCCTCCACCGAGATGAGAACATCCTCGATGGGTTCACCGTCGAACTGCACGTTGCCCGAGAGCACGTAGTCGTATTGGTCGGTGTTTATCTCGTCCGCGTGAGCCGCCCCCGCACCGAGCGTGGAGAACGTCAGTGCGGTCAAGAGTAGGCCGAGTAGCAGCACCACCCTTCGGGGTGTGAAATTGCGAACTGCGTGTGTATTGCTCACTGCACCTCCAGGGCGGCACCGTCGGTGCGTATTCGAGCTGGCACGGACTTGCCTGCCAGCGACGTTGCTGACAGTACGTGCCGATTATGTCGCAAATGTTTCGTACCCCGTTCATGCGGCATCCATTTTGGTTCGAGGAATGCGTGGGGCCTTCTGTCGCTTAACATTGATTACCGGTTACATCTCTTGGATTTCCGGACATTTTCCCCACATCCGCGAATGCAAAAGAGGTTTCATGGATCAGCCAGATCCCTTCGGTTTCACCGGGCTCACCTACGACGACGTCCTGCTTCTCCCCGGACACACCGACGTCATTCCGAGTGAGGCCGAGACAAAGTCCCGGCTAACCCGCAGAATTAGCGTTGCAACCCCGCTGCTGTCCGCCGCGATGGACACCGTCACTGAGACGCGTATGGCCATCGCCATGGCGCGTGAGGGCGGCTTGGGCATCCTGCACCGCAACCTCTCCATCTCCGACCAGTCCGAGCAGGTCGACCTGGTCAAGCGCAGCGAATCCGGCATGATTACCAATCCGGTAACGACTTCGCCGGATGCCACCGTGGCGGAAGTCGACGCCATCTGCGGCCAGTTCCGCATCAGCGGCCTGCCGGTCGTCGACAACGACGGTGTGCTCGTGGGCATCATCACCAACCGCGACATGCGCTTCGTCTCCGCCGTGGCCAAGCACACCACCCGGGTGCGCGAGGTCATGACGACGTCGCCGCTGATCACCGGCAAGGTCGGCATGGCGCCCACGGACGCCGTGGCGATCTTCGCCACCCACAAGATCGAGAAGCTGCCGCTGGTGGACGACGCCGGCCGGCTGACCGGTCTGATCACCGTGAAGGACTTCGACAAGAGCGAAGAGTTCCCCAACGCCACCAAGGACGACGCGGGACGCCTGCGCGTCGGCGCGGCCATCGGCTTCTTCGGTGACGCCTGGCGCCGGGCCTCGGCCCTGCTCGAGGCCGGCGTCGACGTGCTCGTGGTCGACACCGCCAACGGCGACAGCGCAGGCGTGCTCGAGATCATCCGCAAGCTCAAGTCCGACAAGGCATTCGCCGACGTCGACATCATCGGCGGTAACGTCGCCACCCGCTCCGGTGCGCAGGCGCTCATCGACGCGGGTGCGGACGCGATCAAGGTGGGCGTGGGCCCCGGCTCGATCTGCACCACCCGCATCGTCGCCGGCGTGGGAGTGCCCCAGGTCACCGCCGTCTACCAGGCGTCGCTCGCCGCCCGCGAGACGGGCGTTCCGGTGATCGCGGATGGCGGCCTGCAGTACTCCGGTGACATCGCCAAGGCGCTCGTCGCCGGCGCCGACACCGTCATGCTCGGTTCCCTGCTCGCCGGTTGCGACGAAAGCCCGGGCGAACTGGTCTTCGTCAACGGCAAGCAGTTCAAGACCTACCGCGGCATGGGTTCGCTCGGCGCGCTGCAGTCCCGCGGCACGAAGACGTCGTACTCCAAGGACCGCTACTTCCAGTCCGACGTGCCCAGCGACGACAAGCTCATCCCCGAGGGCATCGAGGGTCAGGTGCCCTACCGCGGCCCGGCATCCGCTGTCGCCTACCAGCTCATCGGCGGGCTGCGCCAGTCGATGTTCTACGTGGGTGCGCGCACCATCGAGGAGCTCAAGCAGAAGGGCAAGTTCGTGCGGATCACCTCCGCCGGCCTGAAGGAGAGCCACCCCCACGACGTGCAAATCGTGGTGGAGGCCCCCAACTACCGCCGCTAACCCCGGCCAGCCCTCCCGCGAGCCGTGACCTGAGCCCCGAAAACTTCCGGTTTTCGGGGCTTTTGTCACGGTTCGAGGCTGTGAAGGGGTGCGGGTAAACTGGGCGGGTGAGTATGGAAATTGAGATCGGCCGGTCCAAGCGCGCTCGACGCGTGTATGCCTTCGACGACATCGCGGTGGTGCCTTCCCGGCGCACGCGTGACCCCGAGGATGTGTCGGTCGGTTGGTCCATCGACGCGTACCAGTTCGACATCCCGTTCCTGGCCGCCCCGATGGACTCCGTCGTCTCCCCGACCACGGCGATCATGATGGGTCAGCTCGGCGGACTGGGCGTGCTCGACCTCGAAGGCCTCTGGACCCGGTACGAAAACCCGGAGCCGCTGCTCGCTGAGATCCGCGACCTCCCGGCCGACCAGGCCACCGCCCGCATGCAGGAAATCTACGCCGAGCCGATCAAGCCGGCCCTCGTCACCGAGCGCCTCGCCGAGATCCGCGCAGCCGGTGTCACCGTCGCCGGCGCCCTGTCGCCGCAGCGCACCCAGGAACTGTACGAAACCGTCGTCGCCGCCGGCGTCGACCTGTTCGTCATCCGCGGCACCACGGTGAGCGCCGAGCACGTCTCCCGCAACCAGGAACCGCTGAACCTCAAGAAGTTCATCTACGACCTCGACGTTCCCGTCATCGTCGGTGGCGCCGCGACCTACACCGCGGCCCTGCACCTGATGCGCACCGGCGCGGCCGGTGTGCTCGTCGGCTTCGGCGGCGGCGCGGCATCCACCACCCGCACGAGCCTCGGCATCCACGCCCCGATGGCCACCGCGGTGGCCGATGTCGCCGGCGCCCGCCGTGACTACATGGACGAGTCCGGCGGACGCTACGTGCACGTCATCGCCGACGGCGGCCTCAGCACCTCCGGCGACATCGTCAAGGCCATCGCCTGCGGTGCGGATGCCGTGATGCTCGGCACCGCGCTGGCCCGCGCCACCGACGCACCCGGCGGCGGCTTCCACTGGGGCGCCGAGGCGCACCACTCGCAGCTGCCCCGCGGCCGCCGCGTCGAGGTCGGCACCGTCGCACCGCTCGAGGCGATTCTGTACGGACCGGCGTCCGCCGCCGACGGCACCGCCAACCTGGTCGGCGCCCTGCGCCGTTCGATGGCCACCACCGGCTACAGCGGAATCAAGGAATTTCAGCGCGTGGAGGTAGTTGTCGCGCCGTACTGAGTGAACTAGCTTCACAAACAAGCACCAACGATGGCGATGGGAGTTTGCAGATGACGCACGATAATTCGGTGACACGGTCCAACAAGCTGGGACCCGAGGAACGCGCGGCCGCGATTGAGCGCCTGAAGGCGAAGGAAGTCGACATCCTCGTTGTCGGCGGCGGGATCGTCGGTACCGGAGCGGCGCTCGACGCGGTCACCCGCGGCCTGAGCGTCGGCATTCTCGAGGCTCGCGACTGGGCGTCCGGCACGTCCAGCCGGTCGTCCAAGCTTGTGCACGGCGGCATCCGCTATCTCGAGCAACTCGACTTCCGTCTGGTGCGCGAGGCGCTGACCGAACGTGGCCTGCTGCTGAAAACCATCGCGCCGCACCTGGTCAAGCCGGTGCGGTTCCTCTACCCGTTGAAGAAGCGGGTCACCGAGCGCGCCTACGTGGGCGCCGGAATGCTGCTCTACGACGCGCTGTCGTACATCGGCGGCCGGCCGGGCGTTCCGCACCACCGGCACCTCAGCCGGGGCCAGGTGCAGAAGCTGGTGCCCAGCCTCAGCCACAACGCCCTGGTCGGTGGTATCACCTACTACGACGCCCAGGTCGACGACGCCCTCTACGTGGCCTCCCTGGCCCGCACCGCCTCCTTCTACGGAGCCCACGCCGCCAGCCGGGTGCGGGTGGAGGGGTTCATCAAGGTGGGCGAACGAGTCGTCGGCGTACAGGCGCACGACCTGCAGACCGGGGAACGGTTCGAGGTGCGGGCCAAGCAGGTGGTGAACGCCACCGGCGTCTGGACCGACGACACCCAGCGGATGGTCGGCGAACGCGGCACCTTCAAGGTGCGTGCCTCCAAGGGCATCCACCTGGTCGTGCCCAGGGACCGGTTCCAATCCGCGATGGGCCTGCTGCTGCGCACCGAGAAGAGCGTGCTCTTCGTGATCCCGTGGGGACGGCACTGGCTGATCGGCACCACCGACACCGACTGGCATCTCGACAAGGCGCATCCGGCGGCCACCGCCGCTGACATCGACTACCTGCTCGAACACGTCAACGCCGTGCTCGCGGTGCCGCTGACCCGCGAAGACGTTGAAGGCGTCTATGCGGGTCTGCGGCCGCTGCTGGCGGGGGAGAGTGAGCAGACCTCGAAGCTCTCCCGCGAGCACCTGGTCGGGCATTCGGTGCCGGGCCTGGTCGTGATCGCCGGCGGCAAATGGACCACCTACCGGGTGATGGCCAAGGACGCGATCGACGCGGCCGTCGACGCGATGGACGACCTGGTGCCGCCGTCGACCACCAAGGAGATCCCACTGCTCGGCGCGCAGGGCTACCGGGCGGCGTGGAACAAGCGCAGCAAAATCGCCCACGCCTTCAACCTGCACACCGTGCGGATGGAGCATCTGCTGAACCGCTACGGCACCCTCACCGACGAGGTGCTCGACCTCATCAAAGAGTCGCCGGAGCTCGCCGAACCGCTGCCCGGGGCCGACGACTACATCCAGGCGGAGGTGATCTACGCGGCCAGCCACCTGGGCGCCCTGCACCTCGAAGACGTCCTGGCCCGGCGCACCCGCATCTCGATCGAGGCCTGGGACCGCGGGGTGTCCGCGGCGCCGGTCGCCGCCCGGCTGCTGGCCGGGGTGCTCGGCTGGGACGCCGAACGTGAGGAATTCGAGGTGGCCACCTACCTCAAGCGGGTCACCGCCGAGCGGGCCTCGCAGACCCAGCCGGACGACGAGTCCGCCGACCGGGTGCGCTTGGAGGCGCCCGACATCGTCACGACCTGACCCGGCTCGGGCCCACGGTGATGGCCGCACCTCCTGTGGTCGGATGAGCCACCTACAACGGGGTCATCCAGCACTGTGGGGTGCGGCGACCCTCACTTCTACCGCGCTCGGGGGATGCCGTTGCGAGCGAGGAGGTCGCCGAGCGCTGGGAGTGAGGTGGCGACAGGCCAGTCCCAGCGGAAGACGTTGAACCCCACGGCGCGAAGTCGGTCCTCCCGGACCTTCTCGGCGATGACGACGTCAGCGGTGGAGCGGCCGCCGGTAAATTCCTCGCGCAGGTACTTGCCGAGCCCGTCGAATTCGCCGACGGAGCCCACTGTGCGCCAGAAAAAGTCCGTGAACCCGATCAGGCCGTCGCGATCCCAGTGCGGCACCTGGAGCTCGGGCAGGAGAAAGCCCAGCATGAAGATTCCGGCCCGGCTGATCGACTCTCCGGTTGAGCCGGACAGCGGCGACGCGAACTCCAGCACCCGCCGCGCCGCCGTTCGCCCGGGAACCCGGCCGACCTGACCGAGGGCCCGGTCCACCTCCGCCATCGTGGTCAACGCTTGGCCGTCGCGGGGTTGGTGAATGGCTTTGTCCATCACTGCCACCGCTTGACCGAACCGAAGCTCTCTGGCCAGCGTCACCGCTGTGGCAGCGACCGACGTCACCTGAAGTCCATCACGTACGGTGACGTCGAGGTCGTGTTCCTGCGTATGGTGGACCACGCCGTGGCGAGAGCGCCCTCCGGCAGCGGCCGCATGGGAGACGTGAATCTCGGTGGGCCAGGGACCGACGATCGGAAGGCCCCAGAGTGCGGCAGCTGACACGTGCGAATACACCGCAGGTTCCTCCGCGACAGCGGCGTGAGCGTGGATGCGCCGAAGGTAGCGCGCATCCGCACTCAAGGCATCCCACTCGGCGGCGAGTACATAAACCCCGCGGCGGAGTCGGAAGACGTTCCGACGATCGAGCTCCCGGCGGAGTTCGTGCTGGAGCCCCACTCGCGCCGCGTCGCGGGCGAGGATGAGTCCGCTGTGGGCGGACAGTGCGGTGAGAACCTGCACGGTAGCCGATGGTGTGGCGTCCATGCCGAGAGAGTCGCAGACAGCCGGAGTGCGACGCCGGACGCGGGCGTATCTGTGCACTTCGACCACCGGTTGATCGCCTGTGCACTGCGGAGCCCTGGTCCGCGCCGACTGAGCCGAATCTGGCTGGATGAGCCACCTATAGCGGGCTCATCGGGCCACAGGGGGGCACCTGGCGCCGCCACGACCTGGCTCGAGCCGAGCGGATGCACCCGGCGAACCGGCCGAAAGCCTCCGGTAGAATGGACTAACCGCCCACAAGCCTCAGGAGTCGCACCATGGTTGACGTTCGACGGGTCAAGCTCCCCGGTGTCGGTGTGCTGCACACCTTCATCACCGATGACGGCGGCAAGGTCGGCGTGATCGCGCACCGCTCCGGTCACAGCGACCTGATCACGTTCGCCGACGACGAGGGCGGCCCCGATGCCAGCAAGGTGTCCCTGCGCCTGAGCGAGGACGAGGCGCATACCCTCGCCGAGCTCCTCGGCGGCACCCAGATCACCGAGTCGCTCACCGCGCTCGACCAGATTCCCGGGCTCAGCATCGACTGGTTCACCGTGGACTACGAAGACCACATCGCCGGTCAGCCGCTGGGCAACCCCGCCGAACGCGGCATCGCCGGGCTCACCGTCGTGGCCGTCGTGCGCGGGGAATCCGCGAACCCCGCCCCCGCACCCGACTTCAAGGTCTTCCCCGGCGACACCCTCGTCGTGGCCGGTTCTCCGGAGAAGGTGGCGAAGGCCTTCGCCTTCTTCCGCACCGGTGCGATCCAGGCAAAGCCCGTCGACGCGCCGCCTGGAGGGTAGCCGATGCACCTCGGTGAAGATCTCCTCACCCTGGGCATCCTGCTCGTGGTGGCCTACGTCCTCGGCCGATTGGGCAAGCTGATCGGCCTGCCGTCGATCCCGATCTACATGATCGTGGGCCTGCTCGCCAGCCCGAACACCGGCTGGTTCCCGCTCGACTTCAACTCCGCCGACATCGAACTGATCGCGGTGTTCGGGTTGATCCTGCTGCTGTTCAGCCTCGGCCTCGAATTCGACCAGGATGCCTTCTTCGGCGACGCCGGAAAACTGCTCATCTCCGGCGGCTCCTGGATCCTGATCAACATGGGCGCCGGGTTCGCGTTCGGCCTGATGGTGGGCTGGGGAACCCGGGAGGCCCTGGTCATCGCCGGGATGACCGGCACGTCGTCGAGCGCCATCATCACCAAGCTGCTCATCGAACTGCGCCGGCTGGCCAACAAGGAAACACCGATGATCCTCGGCGTGACCGTCGTGGGTGACATCTTCATCGCCGTGTACCTCGCCATCGTCTCCGTCGTGCTCAGCGGCAAGACCGAGATCTGGCCGATCGTGCTGCAACTGGCCATCGCGTTCGTGTTCCTGGTGGTGATGTTCTCCGTCGCCCGGTGGGGCGGCCGGGTCGTCTCGCGGCTGATGCGCACCAAGGACGACGAACTGTTCACCATCCTGTTCTTCGGCCTCGCCGTGCTCTTCGCCGGCATCGGCGAGATCATCGGCGTCACCGACGCCATCGGCGCCTTCCTCATCGGCGTGGTGCTGGGCGCCAGCACCTACCGAGGCCGCATCGAACGGGTCGCCGTGCCGCTGCGCGACGTCTTCGGGGCGTTCTTCTTCCTCAACTTCGGCCTGGCGTTGAACGTGGCCGAGTTCTGGCCCGTGATCGGCATCGTGGGTGTCGCGATCGTGATGACCTTCGCACTCAGCCTGGGCTCCGGCATGCTGCTGGCCCGGATGCACGACATGGGTGTGCGCGAGGGACTCAACACCGCGGCGATCTTCGTGAACCGCGGCGAGTTCACCCTGATCCTGGCGACCCTCTCGGTGAGCGCCGGGCTCGACCAGCGGCTGCAACCGTTCGCGGGTCTCTACGTGCTGACCATGGCGATCCTCGGACCGCTGTTCACCGCGAACTCGGAGAAGATCGGCGCCGCCATCAACCGTCGGTCGAAGGCCGCGCATCCGCCCGCTCGCAGCCCCGAACGCGACGCCATGCGCGCCGAGGAGATCGCGCTCGTTGAAGCGGCAACCCAAGACCAGAAAACCGGCGACCCGATGGTGGACTTCATTTCCGACACGTACCCGACCTCGAAGAAGGCCGACAAACCGGCCACCGACGACCAGGCAGGGGACTACTGATGCTCCGCATGATGGTGCGCCCCCGGTGGATCGCTGCCCTGCTGTTGGCCCTGGCCATCGCTGCGGCGTTCGCGGTGCTCGGCCAGTGGCAGCTGGACCGGGCCATTTCCTCCGGCCAGGTCGTCGAGCGCAGCACCGAGACGGTGCTTCCGCTCACCGACGTCGCCGCACCGGATGGGCCGGTCGAGCAGGTCGCGGAAGGTCAAATGATCCAGACCAGCGGCTCCTTCGTGCCCGGTGACGAGCAGATCATCACCGGCCGCCACAACGGCGGCGAATACGGCTACTGGGTGGTCAGCCACTTCGTCACCGCCGAGGGTGCGAGCATCGCCGTCGCCCGCGGCTGGACCGCCGACGCCGACACCGCAACCACGGTGAGTGCGCGCCTCGCCGACGAGATGTCGATCGCGGCGCTGCAGCCCCTCACCGGCCGGTTCCTCTCCTCCGAGGCCCCGGATGTGCCCGCCGACGACGTCGACCCGCACACCATGACCACCGTTTCCACCGCGGCGCTGATCAACCTGTGGGCCAATTGGGACGACCAGTCGGTCTATCAGGGGTACATCGTCGACGCGGCCGCGCCGGACGGTCTCGCCGTGATCGACTCCCCGGAGCCGGTCGTGGAGGTGCCGTTGAACTGGCTGAACATCTTCTACGCCCTCGAGTGGGCCCTGTTCGCCGGTTTCGCCGTGTTCCTCTGGTACCGCCTGGTGCGGGATGCCTGGGAGCGCGAGGTCGAGGAGGCCGAGATCGCCGCGGCCGCCGCCGCATCCGACCCCGCTGCCGACGCCGCATCCGCCGCCGACCGGCACCCAGCCACGGCCCCGTAGAATTAGCCCATGCCACTTGAACCCAAGCCTGCCGACCTGCCCAGAATCCCCGGTGCGCTGCGGCTCTACCAGGTCTCCTCGATCATCACCGGTGTCCTGCTGCTGCTGCTCTGCGCCGAGGTGGTTGCCAAGTACTTCTTCGGCACCGAACTCGAGGCGTTCGGCCCGAACGGCTTCCTGGCCCTCGTGCCCGAAGGCACCGTGCAAGAGGTCAACCTCAGCACGGGCCTGCTGATCATCCACGGCTGGTTCTACGTGCTGTACCTCTTCGCCGACTTCCGGCTCTGGAGCCTCATGCGCTGGCCGTTCGTCACCTTCCTGGTGATCGCCCTCGGCGGCATCATCCCGTTCCTCTCCTTTTTCCTCGAGGTGAAGGTTGGCCAGCGCGTCAAGGCCTTCCTCGCCACCCACACCGGCACGCCGGTAGAAAGCGGGGCAAGCGCATGAGCGCCGTGAACCCAATGGATGTTATCGGCGCGGACGGTGCGGAAGGCGCCGACGGCCTCGAGAACCTGCTCGCCGCCGAAGAAGGAGCGCAGGCCGACCTCGAACTCGCCGGCACCAGCCGTCCGGTGCTCGTGGTCGACTTCGGCGCGCAGTACGCGCAGCTGATCGCCCGAAGGGTGCGCGAAGCATCCGTGTACTCGGAGATCGTGGCGCACTCGATCACCGCCGCGGAGGTCACCGCGAAGAACCCGATCGGCATCGTGCTCTCCGGCGGACCGTCCAGCGTCTACGCCGAGGGTGCTCCCACGTTCGACCCGGCCATCTTCGACCTCGGCATCCCGGTGCTCGGCATCTGCTACGGCTTCCAGGTGATGGCCACCGCCCTCGGCGGCGAGGTCTCGCACACCGGCCAGCGCGAGTACGGTTCCACCCCGGTGGTCGTCGCCGACAGCGTGAACGCACTGCTCGCCGACCAGCCGGTCGAACAGACCGTGTGGATGAGTCACGGCGACTCGGTCTCCAAGGCACCGGACGGCTTCACCGTTCTGGCCTCCACCGTCTCCACCCCCGTCGCCGCGTTCGCGAACGACGAACGCCAGCTCTACGGTGTGCAGTGGCACCCCGAGGTCAAGCACTCCGCACACGGCCAGCACACGCTGGAGAACTTCCTGCACCGCGCCGCCGGCATCCCCGCCGACTGGAACAGCGGCAACGTCATCGCCGAGCAGGTCGCTCTCATCCGCGCCCAGGTCGGCACCGGCAAGGTCATCTGCGGCTTGTCCGGCGGCGTTGACTCCGCCGTCGCGGCCGCCCTGGTGCACAAGGCCATCGGCGATCAGCTCGTCTGCGTGTTCGTCGATCACGGCCTGCTCCGCGAGGACGAGCGCCGCCAGGTCGAGGAGGACTACGTCAAGGCCACCGGCATCCGCCTGGTCACGGTGGATGTGCGTGAGCAGTTCATCAACGCCCTCGCCGGGGTCAGCGACCCGGAGACCAAGCGCAAGATCATCGGCCGCGAGTTCATCCGCACCTTCGAGCAGGCCCAGGCCGAGCTGATCAAGGAAGCCGCCGAGATCGACGG
>Ga0247806_10000414_pt1 | contig 27183 bp, 20 predicted proteins | sample UWRJL059202B1_FD_179935 | JGI IMG/M metagenome (GOLD analysis project Ga0247806, IMG submission 179935) | Plant litter microbial communities from Arlington Agricultural Research Station in Wisconsin, United States - UWRJ-L059-202B-1 | ecosystem: Environmental > Terrestrial > Plant litter >... | reverse complement strand
TACCTACCAGGGATTTTCATATACCTTTGCGAGCGGCATTTGTGCAATTAGTGCACACAATCTGACGGCGCACAAGCTCAGCGGTCATTTTCAGGCCAAATTCGGCAGGAATCTCGATACGATCCGCATTACAAACGGGGATTTTGAGTTTTTGAGCTATTGATCCCCTTATTCCATTTTTATGGAGAAACGCCCGTCTTTTAGAATGTTGGTGTTTTCTTCCGGGAGCCAACTAAAGCATGCAGGCCGTTGGACGGCCACGCTGTTTACTGATCTGTTTAAAATTCTGGAAGGTCAGTATTTACTGGTGTGTAAAGGTTGCTAACGGTTAAAAACGGCTATTTTGTGACATAAAAAATCCCTCTGAAAAATTCAGAAGGATTTCAATTTCAAAATATGCGTTGCAATTACACGTCTTTTCTGCTATCACCTGCACTTTTCAGTTTCTCCCCGATATATGTACCGGCAATAATCTGCTGCTGGAAATCCTGCATGGCACCCGGCGAATGCGGAATCAGGATGGAAGTGTTTTTCGAATTGGAGCCGACATTGTTGAGCGTGTCAAAATACTGGGTCATCAATACAAACTGCATGACTTCCTCGTGGGTGACCGTTTTGAGTGATTTCTGGAAATCTTCAACGGATTCTTTGAAGCCGCGGACGATCTCGAGACGCTGTTTCGCAATACCTTCACCGGCGAGACGTTTGGATTCCGCTTCTGCTTCAGCCTCCTTGATAATCTTGATCTTGTGGCCTTCCGCTTCCTGCAAAGCAGCTTCTCTGTCGCGTTTGGCGGCATTGATGCGGTTCATCGATTCTTTGACCTTGTGGTCCGGGTCAATGTCTGTGATGAGTGTTTTGATGATTTCGTAGCCGTATTCGTCCATGACATCGGCGATGTTCTGGCGCACAGCGGTTGCAATGTCGTCCTTTTTAGAGAATACATCGTCGAGATCAAGCTTTGGAACTTCTGCGCGAACGTCATCGAATACGTAAGAAGCAATTTGTCCGCGGGCATTCTCCAGCGAGTAATATGCATCCTTGACTTTGTCGCGAACTACTTTGTATTGCACGGAAACCTGCATGTTGACAAATACGTTGTCCAGCGTTTTCGTTTCCACGGTTACATCAAGCTGTTGCACGCGCAGGTTTTGTACGGAAGCTTTGCGGTCGATGAAAGGAATCATGAAGCTTAGTCCTGACGTGGCGATGCGTTGGAATTTTCCAAGTCGTTCCACCACAACAGAGGTTTGTTCTGTGACGATCATGATGCTTTTGAAAAGCAGTAATAAAATTACAACGGCGATAATACCGTATAAAATCAGCGAGCCCTGGTGGTTGGCTACTTCGGAAGTCATTTCCATGATGTGTTTTTTAGGGGTTAAAGATGAAAGTTTAATCTATATATTTTGCACAGTTCTGAGCGTCATGCAGCGCTAAAAAGAAAGCCACCGGTCGGTGAAGACGGGTGGCTCTCAGTTACTGAATCGTCAGTTTTTTCTCGAGGTCCTCGAGATATACCTTGAATTGCTTGTCTGTTTCAGAAAGGTTGGTCACCGTTCTGCAGGCGTGCAATACTGTTGCGTGGTCTTTTCCTCCGCAGTGCGCGCCAATGCTTGCGAGCGAGGATTTGGTCATTTTTTTGGAGAAGTACATCGAAATTTGTCTCGCCTGTACAACTTCTCTTTTACGCGTCTTGGATTTCAGGATCTCGATCGGCAGGTCGAAATAATCGCAGACTACTTTCTGGATGTAATCGATCGATACTTCGCGGGCCGTATTTTTCACAAACTTATCGATCATCTGCTTGGCGAGGTCGAGCGTAATCGCTTTTTTATTCAGCGAAGCCTGTGCCAGCAGGGAAGTCCATGCGCCTTCCATTTCACGGATGTTCGTATTGATGCTGTAAGCGAGGTATTCCACGACTTCAGCAGGCAATTCGATGCCGTTTCCGTACATTTTTTTCTCGAGGATCGCAATGCGCGTTTCTAGGTCCGGCGCAGCGAGATCGGCAGAAAGTCCCCATTTGAAACGGGAGAGTAATCTTTGCTCCATACCCTGCATTTCCACCGGCGGTTTGTCGGAGGTGAGGATGATTTGTTTGCCGTTCTGGTGCAGGTGATTGAACACGTGGAAGAAGACATCCTGTGTTTTTTCCTTGCCGGAGAAAAATTGAACGTCGTCGATGATCAATACGTCAATCATCTGGTAAAAGTGAATGAAATCATTCGTCGACTGATTCTTGATCGCATCGATGAACTGGTGCGCAAATTTCTCGGAACCTACATATAAGACCGTTTTGTTCGGGAACTGATTTTTGATACCAATTCCAATGGCGTGTGCCAGGTGCGTTTTTCCGAGTCCAACACCGCCATAGATCAGCAAAGGGTTGAATGCTGTTCCGCCCGGTTTGTTGGCTACCGCATATCCTGCGGAGCGTGCCAGTCGGTTGCAGTCGCCTTCCACAAAGTTCTCGAAAGAGTAGGAAGGGTTCAGGTTTGAATCGACATTGACTTTTTTCAGTCCTGGAATGATGAACGGGTTCCGGATCTGGTTTTCATTGACATTCAAAGGCATGCTGACAGGTGCGTTCTTGACGATCGTTCTGTTAGATGTTGGCAGCTTAACCGTGTAGGGCGTGGAGTTTTTTGCATTGTTTTCCATAACGATGCTGTATTCCAGTTGGCCTTCATTTCCCAATTCTTTCTTGATCACCTTTTTCAGCAAAGTGATATAGTGCTCTTCCAGCCATTCGTAAAAGAAGTGCGAAGGAACCTGAATAGTCAAAATATTGTTCTCAATTTTAACAGGAAGAATGGGCTCGAACCATGTTTTGTAGGCTTGTAAAGGGATATTATCCTTTATCACTTTCAAACATGCATTCCAAATGCCTTCATGGTTAGTGTTCATCAATGTCTTTTCTTGAATAGTTATTAATTTATGCTGTTCAAAACTTTTAAGGAGGTTTAAAATACTTAAAACAACCCTGTTAGTTTCGTGGTTTTATCGAGGAGCAAATATTTACATAAAATAGTTTAAAAAAAAATCCAAAAGGGGTTGATTTTATGGAAAGTTTTACATGTTTGCCGATTTAAAAATTTAGGATTTTTTAATACGGAATTGATGTTGCCAGCTGGTTTTAAATGTTATGTCAGGCGAAACAACATTTGCGAAAACCTCAGATTTTACAAGGGATTCCAGCGATTCCGCTAAATTAGACTTTTCTGAGAAACCCTGCAAGTTAATTGTGTTGCATTTTGCTGAATTTGTATATTTGTTTCAACTATTAACGTATGATGGAGATCGCTTTTAAACATTCCACAAAACTCCGTGTCAGGTATGGTGAAACCGACCAGATGGGCTATTGTTATTACGGGAATTATGCCCAGTATTTTGAAGTCGGAAGGGTAGAGGCCCTGCGTGCTTTCGGCATGAGCTACCGCGATATGGAAACGGAGGGTGTTATGCTTCCCGTACTCGATTTCCAGGTCAGGTACCATGCACCGGCTTTGTATGATGACGAGCTGACAATCACGACGCAGATTGTCCGCATGCAGGGACCGCGCCTGTTCTTTGAATATGAGATCACAGGACCGAAAGGGAACCTGATCTCCACAGCGTCCACAACCCTTGTTTTTGTAGCCAGATCAACCATGCGGCCTATCGCACCGCCCGCCCATTTTTTAACCTTAATGCAAGCTTATGAAAAACAGTAGAGAAGGATCCTTTGGTTTTTTTGAATGCACCAAAGAAAAAATTGCCTCCCAGACCTATCTCCGCGAAGGAGAAACGAAGCTCGGGGAGAAAGTTGCAAGCTCTGAAGCGCTTTCCGGTTTTTCCGGTAAATACGTCATTCTTGGTATTTCAGAGGATATCGGGCCGCGGGCGAATGTTGGATTTGGTGGGGCCGACAAGGCTTATGATGCTTTTTTCAAGCGTTTTCTGAATGTGCAGTCTAACCGCTTTTTGTCCGGTGAATCGGTTTGCATGCTCGGACAAATCAAAACGACGGTGGATTTCACAACCATCCGCGATGCGCGCATCATTCTGGAAGAGCTCGATGACTTTGTGACCGAAATACTGACGCCTTGCATAGAAGCCGGATTGATCCCGATCGTCATTGGTGGTGGGCATAACAATGCTTTTCCGGTCATACGTGCGTGGAGCCAGGCGCACCAAAAACCGCTGAATGTCATCAATTGCGATCCACATGCGGATTTCAGGGCGCTCGAAGGCCGCCACAGTGGAAATGCGTTTTCCTACGCTGCTGATCAGGGTTTTTTGAAGTTGTATGGCGTTATGGGATTGCACCAGTCTTACAACAGTCAATATATCCTCGATGCGCTTGATAAGCACCAAATGTTGTATTCGTTCTGGGACGATTACCTCGCCGGCCGGGCCGATTTCAACGAAGACTTAATAACTTTCTTTGATAAATTCCGGCAACAGCCTTACGGGGTGGAGCTCGACATGGACTGTATTGCCGACATGCCGAGCAGCGCGGTTTCCCCAAGTGGATTGAGTCTGGAGCAGGCACGCCGCTACATGCTGAAAATGGCAGGTTCGCGTCAGGTGGCTTATCTGCACCTACCGGAAGCAGCGCCCAAAACAGAAATTGAGGAAACACATGCAGGCAAAGCATTGGTGTATCTTGTGACCGATTTTATCAAGGCGAATAGCCAGGCCTGATCGCTTATTTGAATTGGAACAAAGAGAGGGGAGCACATGGGTTCCCCTTTGTTTTTACACGGATAAGCTACTGTGAAAAGATATTTAATTTGAAATAGAGGCGCCTGAACGGTCTCCCGGTTTTAGTCGCGTTGCACCTGACGCGTTTACAGACTGCTGCTGTCATGCTTCTCGCGTCGCTGGCCACCAACTGCTTCAAACGGTAAGCTCCCGCCACGAGCTGCCACCCTTCGCCCGGGCGTATGAGGTCTTGCTGTCGATAAGTGGTTGGATACATAATATAACGGATGTCAATTATTCAGGGGCAAATCCCTTATAAAAATAGCCGTTACTTAACCGTTAGCAACGCTTAGCCCCTGTTAATACTCACATCATCTAAAATTTCAGCCACGTCCCATGACAAAACTGGGCAGTGTATCCTGATTTCAATCGGGGGAATGTGCGGGACAGTCTATCCGGCCTTGAACCACACACAACATTTGTATTTTGATATACGTGAACTAAATAAATCTCCTTTCCTGCATTCAGAATTCCAGAGAAAGCTTATATTTATCAAAACTCTTCAAGCGTATGACATCGGAAAGCAAAGGCGGCCAAATGATCTATTTTTTACGTGCCTTTTTTCCGATCCAGCTGATTTTTGGTCACCTGAAGTACAACCTGCTAGCCCTGTTTTACTGGCTCGTTCTTTTTTTGATCGTTTCTGATCAGCTAGGTTCGGCTTATGGAATCCCCTATTTGTTCTATTCGCCGGAATACCGAGGTGATATCAGCTGGATCTCCTTCATGTTGCTCGGATTCTCTATCGGCGGATTTACAATGGCGTTCAATACGAATAGCTATATGCGCATGGGCAGCAAATATCCGTTCATCGCAACGCTTTCGCGGCCGTTTATCAAGTTTTGCTGGAATAATGCGATCATTCCGCTCGCGTTCAATATCTATTTCATCACTTGCCTGGCTTCTTTCCAGATGGAAGAGGAGTTTGCCAGCGCGACTTCGGTTTTCGTGTATTCGATTTCTTATTTAATTGGGTTCGCACTCTTTGTTTTCGGGTCTTTCCTGTATTTCTTCCCGACTAACAAAGATTTCTTCAAGATCTCCGGGAAATCCGTGCTCGACGAAACCCAGGAAGAACCTATGAGCTCGTTCATGTATAAAAAAGTCCGCTGGGTCGAATTGTTCCGGTACGAGAAAGACCGCACATACATTTACCTGGCGGGATTTTACAAGCGCAAAACCAGCCGTTCGATCAAACATTACGATCCGGTCGTATTGCGCAAAGTATTTTCCTTGAACCGCATCAATACGTCGATGTTCGAGATCGTGACGATCCTTGCATTTATCATACTCGGCATGTTCCGCGAAAAGAGCCTTTTTGAATTGCCTGCCGGCATGAGCATCGTACTCTTGCTTACTGTGATACTGATGTTATTCAGCGCCTTGCGTTCGTGGCTACATTACTGGACTTATCCGGTATTGATCCTGCTGTTCCTGGGGATGAACTACCTCAGCAGCCATACGATTTTCTTTCGGTTCAAGAATTATGCGTACGGACTTTCCTACGAAGAGAAAGACATTGTTCGATACGACCTGGCCGCGATCAACCGCATTTCCAATAACCTGGTCCAGAGCGACAGTTCGAGGAACAATTATCTGAATATCCTCGAAAACTGGAAGCGGAATACAGGTTATAAAAAACCAAAGCTCGTTGTGCTCATCACTTCCGGGGGCGGTTCGCGTAGTGCGTTGTGGACCTTCTCGGTATTGCAGCAATCAGACAAAAAGCTCAATGGCGAACTCTCGAAACACATCCAGCTGATGACCGGCGCTTCAGGCGGAATGATTGGAGCTGCTTATTTCAGAAGCTTGTTGCTGAAACAAAAACAAGGCAACCTGACCGATCGTTTTCAGTTGCATTTTGAACAGAATATCTCGAAAGACCTGCTGAATAAATTGTCATTTTCTGCGTATTCGAATGACTTGTTTTTCAGGTATCAGAATCTGCACATCGGCCACCATGCCTATTCCAAGGACCGCGGCTATGCTTTTGAACAGCAGCTGAATGAAAACACGGAATATCAGATGAACCGGCCTTTGTGTTATTACCGTGGTTTTGAGCAAAAAGCAGATATACCGACGATGATCTTCAGTCCGACGATTGTCAATGATGGCCGCCGCCTGCTGATTTCCTCACAATCACTTGCTTTCCTGTGCAGTGGGGCAGGAGCGCCCAAAAGTCTGACAAGTGCTTATGAGAACATTGATTTTCAATCTTTCTTCGCGGGAAATTTGACAGACAGCCTTCGTTTCACAACCGTGATGCGTTCAAGCGCGACTTTTCCTTTTGTGCTACCGATGGTCACGATGCCGACCTACCCGGAAATGCACCTCATGGATGCCGGTTTGCGCGACAATTATGGCGGAAAGATCCTGATGGAATTCCTGTTTGTGATGGAAGACTGGATCCGCGACAATACCAGCGGCGTTGTGATCCTGCAAATCCGCGATACGAAAAAGATCCTGGAGGGAGAAGTGTTCCGCAATGTTTCGCTGGTTGATAAGTTCACGATCCCGTTTGGGAATATGTACCGCAATTTCCCGCGTACACAGGATTTTGACCAGGACGAACTGATCAAGATCGGCGTGCAGGGACTCGAATTCCCGGTGGATCTCGTGTCCTTCAACCTCCGCGAAGCGCAAAAGGACAGGATCTCGCTTTCGTGGCATTTGACCAGCCAGGAGAAGATCAAGATTATCCGCGCATTCAACAGCAAAGGGAACCAGCATGCTTTCAGGCAGCTATCTAACTTGTTGCAGGAACACAGTCAATAATTTCCGGGCGCTTAAATCAGCTTTTGCAGCCTGCTTTTGCTGCGGAATTTGCTATTTTCGTACCAGAAAAATCAAAAGGCCATGGATCCAAATGCTGTAATTTGCCAGTTGTATACCTACAATGCAGATGCGTACCTGCTGACGCGGAATTCCCCGAAGTATTATGCCGAACATTTTGCGTCCCGCGAATTGCAGGAAGACAAGGTACACTGGTTGAATTTCCATTCGATCGAAGACCGGCCGCACATCGAGCAATTGTGTGAAAACCTGTCTATCGGAAAGTTGTCCGTAGAGGATATTTACAACGAGTGCAAGCGCTCCAAGCTCGATGAATATCCGAATTACCTGATTTTTACGATCAAATCTGCTTTGCCGCGCGATTCCGATTCTTTTTTACTGCAACAGGAAAAGATCACCTTCATCCTGGGCGAAAATTATCTGCTTTCTTTCCAGGAAAGGAGCTCTGACCATTTTACAGACGTGCGCGATCGCATTGAGCACAAACGCGGCAAGATCCGCAGTAAAGGGCCGGATTTCCTGATGTTCCGCCTGCTGGAATCGATCACAGATAATTATTTTGAAGTGCTCGACGACATTGTGGCTTCGATCGAAAAACTGGAAGGCCGCATTACGCGCAATCCACACAGCGATACCCTGAAACGCATCGAAACCCAAAAAAGAAGGTTGATCGAGTTGCGCAAGGTTGTGTTTCCGATCAAAGAGATCACTTCACACCTTGAAAAAATGGATAGTCCTTTCCTGAAGCATGAAAATCATTATTACTTCTCAGAGCTCAAAGACAATTGTCTGACCGTGCTGGAAGAGATCGATGCCAACAAACAAATCCTCGAAGGCATGGCCAACCTGTATTATGCCGTTCAGGGGCAGAAGATGAACCAGATCATGAAGCTGCTGACCGTCATCAGTGCGATTTTCATTCCACTTACGTTCATTGTCGGCGTTTACGGGATGAATTTTGAAAACATGCCGGAGCTGAAATCAAAACATGGTTACTACATCGCCTGGGCTGTGATGATCTCCCTGGCCGGATTGCTGCTGTATTTTTTCCACAAACGAGGCTGGTTGAATAAATAACTGAAAATCAAGCGTGTTTTTTTTGTTTGGATGCGATTTGGTAGCTGATAGGAAGAGGTGTGCCAATACCGTACAGATTTCAACACAAATTTTATAATCTGACAAATTTCAAAAATGAGTTGCCTATAACACACAAATCAATATCTTGTGTTAACTATTTATGAAATCTACATGAAAAAACTATTATTAATCTTCCTCTGTTTCTTCGCAATCTCTTCCTTTTCTCTCCTCGCACAGACTTTTAATGGTGCCAATGGACACATTGCGGACAACAATACCACCCAGTTTACACTCAATGTCAGCGGACTCAATCCATCGGAGATCGATACTGCCAATTTCGGTCTCGAAAAAGTATGTATAGACATCGACCACAGCTGGGTCGAAGATCTGCGCATTGTACTCGTAGCACCCGACGGACAAACCGTAACGCTGGTTAACAGCATTGGCGGGTCTGAAAATAATTTCACGGGAACCTGCTTTCTTGGAGATGCAGAAACATCGATTAATTCAGGCTCGGCACCGTTTACAGGGATTTTTAAGCCGGCCGGCGTACTCGGATTGGTAAATAATGGTCAGACCGGAAATGGGACCTGGAAACTGATCGTCACCGATCAGGTCAATGGTGATGAAGGAGATGTACTAGGCTGGAGCATCACTTTTGGCAATGAACCGGCAACTTACATGAGCTTCTCAAGCTCCAATCTGCCCTTGGTTATTATCCAAACAAATGGAATCGATATCCAGGATGATCCGAAGATCATGGCCGACATGGGGATTATCGACAATGGTCCCGGACAGCGGAACTACCGAACGGATGTCTTCAATGATTACAATGGTAAAATCGGGATTGAATACCGGGGCTCAAGTTCCCAGACGATGCCGAAGAAACCTTATGGATTTGAGTTGTGGGATGTAAATGGAACTGCAATAGACCGGCCTATCCTCGGCATGCCGGAAGAAAGTGACTGGATTTTGAGTCCTGCTTACCCTGACAAATCCCTGATGCGCAACAACCTCGTATACCGCATGTGGGAAAACATGGGCTATTACGGAAGCCGCGGAAGGGAAGTGGAAGTGATATTGAACGACGAATACCAAGGTGTTTACCTGCTCTGCGAAAAGATCAAGCGTGGTGGTGACAGACTTGACATTTCGAAGCTACAACCGGAAGAGATTTTTGGGGACGACCTGACCGGCGGATACATCCTGAAAGTTGATAAAACGACTGGGAATGCTTCGCCATCCTGGACCAGTGATTTCGCTCCGGCCGATAATCCCGGCGGTGACCATCCGAAGATACAAATCGAATATCCGAAAGCAGATGACCTCGTACCGCAACAATTCAATTATATTAAGGCTTACGTTGACAGTTTTGAGTTGGCGCTCGCCACGATTGACTTTGCGGATACAGATCACGGATACAGGCATTTCATCAACGAAAATTCATTTTTGGATTACTTGCTGATCACAGAGTTCAACCGCAATGTGGATTCTTACCGCATCAGTACTTTTATGTACAAAGACAAAAACAGTGAAGGCGGAAAGCTGACCATGGGCCCGGTTTGGGATTATGACCTGGCCTTCGGCAATGCAGATTATTGCGAAGGCTGGAAAACAACGGGCTGGACCTATGATTTTGGCCTGTTTTGCGGTGGCGACGATAACCAGGTCCCGTTCTGGTGGAAAACGATGATGTCGGATACCTTGTTCACGAATAACCTGCGTTGTCGCTGGGAACAATTGAAACCAACAGTTTTCGATACAGTCGTGGTCAATAACTGGATCGATTCAATGGCCGCCGACCTAAATGAAAGCCAGCAACGCAATTATGCGCAATGGCCTATTCTGGGTATTCATATCTGGCCGAATTTTTATGTCGCGCAGGATTACAAGGGAGAAGTAGATACGTTGAAATGGTGGATCAAGGAGCGTTTCGAATGGCTGGATGAAAATATCCCGGGCCGCCTGATCAATTGTGCGATGGCCGGCATTTCAGAATTGGATGCGGAGCGTGCTTTTTCAGCATATCCGAACCCCTTTACGGACGACATACAATTGCGTTTTCACATTGCTTATGATTCGCGTACAACGATCCAGCTGACGAATGTGCTGGGTGAAGTTGTGGTCAGTAAAACAATTGCTGAATTACACGGTGCCGGTGATTCGTATACGATCGATACGCCTGCGCATTGTAAGCCGGGTATTTACTTCCTGAGTATTCAGACCGGAAATGGTCAAAGGTTGGTGAAGAAGTTGGTGAAGTCTTAAAATTGTCTCAATTATTTGAGTGAGTGCCTGTCCATGGAAATCGTGGGCAGGCATTTTTTTGTTGGAAAAGTTGGATTTTTCTGAATGGATTAGAATACTTGGTTATGGGCTGAGTTGATATTTGTGAATGATTTAATGACTAGTATTTATGCGGGCGTAAAGGTTTCTAACCGTTAGAAACCCTTACTTTTCAGAGTCCATTCATATCTGAATACGCGTGCTGAATCTATATTTTTTTAGTTATAAACAGTTCACAACCAATTATTTCCTTAAATTAGAGTAACGTCTTACCAATTACAACAAACATGTGCCAAACCAATTTACAATCCAAAAACCGCACCTGCATCATTTGTGAAAAGCAACTCTACGGCAGGTCCGACAAAGTGTTCTGCGACATCCACTGCAAAAACAAATATCACTCCGAAATCCGGAAAACCACGCGAACAGTATCTGCGGAAACTTTAAAAATACTCCAGCAAAACTGGGTAATTCTCGCGGGATTGATGACAGACAATTGTGATCGCTTTATCCTCAAAAAAGTAACACTCGAAAGGCTCGGATTTAAGTTCGATACGATCTCTCACGTCGAATCGCGCGGACTCCAGCTGCGGTATTCTGTTTTTGAATTCAGCTACTACTTCGGTCATCAAGGAAATATTGTCGTCAGCAAAGACCTGCAGCAGGAAAGTGTTTCACCATTTCTTTTCAAAAGATGGAGCCATGTTCAGCCTGCGCTACGCGAAGAATACAGCCATATTCCAGGATTGATAAATAAATAAGACTTTGCGTAGCATTAATCTACGCGGAAAGGTGTTCTGTTCAACAGAGACCTGCCAAGTGTCAATCCATCGGCGTACTGCAATTCTGAACCTACGGATACGCCGCGAGATAAAGTCGTTACAACAATGCCAGATGGCTGAATCTTCTTGAAGAGGAAAAAGTTCGTCGTGTCGCCTTCCATTGTTGCGCTGAGCGCGAAGATTACCTCCTGCACACTTCCCGATTGCACTTTGTCCAGCAATGAAGGGATATTGAGGTCTGAAGGTCCAATGCCGTCCATCGGTGAAATAATGCCGCCCAGTACATGGTAAATCCCCTGGAAAGTACCCGTTTCTTCGATCGCCATGACGTCGCGTACATCTTCGACAACACAGATCGTATCGGGATGGCGCTTCGGATTGTTACAGATGTCGCACATCTCCTCATCAGAAATGTTGCCGCAGGATTTGCAGTATTTCACATGTTTTTTCATCTGTAGGAAAGCCTGTGCAAAACGTTCGATTTCCTCCGGTTTTCGGTTCAACAGGTGAATGACCAGTCGCAATGCAGAGCGTTTTCCAATGCTGGGGAGCGTAGCAAGCTGTTCAACGGCCTCTTCCATATATTTCGACGGGATCTTCATGGTGCAAAGGTACTTTTTTCAGACCAAAAACAGATGCGTTGCAACAGCGTTTCAACAAAGTCAAATACGGATTTCATTTTTTTTGGTCGCCCAAAGTAAAACAGACCTGCATATTCCTGATTTTATTAATTTTGCAGTCATGCAAATTTCCCCCATTCATTTCTCGCTTTTTGGTCTCGATCTCATGGAGCCAATGGCATTGATCACCAACTGGATGATTGCATCCTTCTGTTTGTTTGCGGCGTTTAAGCTCAAAGGTTCTTCAGACAAGACCATTCGCCTGTTTACTGTTTTTTATGGGTGTCTTGCAATCTCAACTTTTTTTGGTGGACTTGGACATGTCTTTTTCCAGTATACAGGGCTGTACGGCAAACTGCCATCCTGGATCTTTGCAATTCTGGCGGGTATATTTGCAGGCAAAGCTGTGCTTGAAGTCTGGGGAGATCGGCCGGGTAAAAAATTCCTGCACAACTTTTTGATTGTCAAATCAGTCGTATTGTTGTTGTTGAGTATCTGGACTTTGAAATTCATTTTTGTGACGCTCGATGCGATTCTCACCTATTTGCTGTACTGCGGGTATATGGCCTGGAAGCTTTGGAAGGCTGAAGTAACGGCCATGCGCTTTTTGGTATTTGGCGTATTAGTGTCGCTCCCTTCCGCTTTTATTTTTCTGCTGAAGCTCAATCCGCACCGCTACCTGAACAAAGATGATCTCAGCCATTTGCTGATGTTGGCCTGCGTGATCTTTTTTTACAAAGGGATCGATCTGCTGAGAAAATCGGTATCCACAAAGAGCGTTTAGCGAAAATACTTTTTAAGTTTCAGGAATGGCTTTTCGAAATAATGGTAGCTGATCCAAGACAGCAGGTAAGTGCTGCTGAAGCTCAGTAACAGGTAAAGCATAAAATAGCCGATCTGCTCTGTCCAGCCAAAACGCATGAACAATTGCTGCCAATAGTATAGGAAAATGCAGTGGAACATGTAGAATCCATACGTCAGCTCTCCCGATTTGGCCATGTATGGAAGTGAATCAATCTTGTAAAAAGAGCGCGTGGCATACACCTGTTCCAGTACGACAAAAGCAAAAAAGAGCGCATAAACCAGCCTTTCGAAAACAAGCAAATAGCCGTGGAATAATTTGGTTTCGAGGAGTAGAAGTGTTATCCCGATTACATAAATCCCGGCGATCTGCCAACGGGATAATTTCCTGAAAAAATCCTGAACAATCTTTTTAAAGGCCAGTAAACCGATGATTCCGCCGATGGCGAGGTCAGACATCACTGCAAATGTATGGTAATAGATCACGCGCAGCTGCTCGATATAATACCACCGAAATGCGAGGCTGATACCAATAATGACCGTAAAAAAAACAAGATAGGTCTGCCATTTCCGAAAGGCGATAAAACCGATCAGCCCTGCCCAGGCGACGTAAAATTGTTCTTCCACACTAACGGACCAGGTCGCCGACAAAAAATTGATCGGATCATACGCACCGTGGATAATCTCATCGATGTTGGAAAGAAAAAGGGCGAAGCGCCAGAATTCATGTACCGTAACTATTCCATAGGGCAGCAGCGGAAACAGGAAAAAGCCGAAACAAACGACCAGGAAATAAAGCGGCCAGATCCGCAAGGTGCGCCTTAGCAGGAAGTTGAAAACATGGATACGACCTTTCTTTTGATTCTCCCACAACAATAGATGCGTAATCAAAAAACCGCTGATTACGAAGAAAAACGAGACGCCGACATGGCCTTTTCCGGCTAATGCATAAACTGCTTTAAAGAGCGAAGAGGCCGTGAACTCCCCCCACATTTCGCGCCCGAGCGTAAACGCGTGAAAGAAAAAAATGGCCAGCGCGCTGACGAAACGCAGCCCGTTCATATTCGGGAAGAACGGATGTGCCCCAATTTTTATGTCGTTTCGTGTTTCCAACTAAGGGATTGATTAATTTTGCACAAGTTTACAGAAAAATAAAAAAGAAATGACGTTCGATATAGCAATCATTGGCGGGGGAATTGTAGGAGCTGCCACATTGTATAAATTGCAAGCCAAGAATCCTTCCCTGAAAATCGTTTTGATTGAAAAGGAAAAAATGCTTGCCGATCACCAGACGGGACATAATTCAGGTGTGATCCATTCCGGATTGTATTATACGCCAGGTTCGCTGAAAGCGAAAAATTGTGTTTCCGGACGTCATGAACTTGTCGCTTTTGCAAAGGAGCATGGCATTGCGCACGATGTATGCGGAAAGGTAGTCGTTGCAACGAAAGAAAGCGAGCTGCCTTTCATGGAAAAAATTTACAATAACGGAATCGCGAATCAAACCGAAGGACTTGAAAAGATTACTGCTGCACAAATCCTTGAGCATGAACCGCATGTAAAAGGCATCGCCGGTTTATGGGTTCCCTGTACAGGAATCATTGATTTCCGCGGTGCAACGGCCAAAATGGTGGAGATTGCGCTCGCGATGCAGCCTGAAAGCAAAATGCTGCTGGAACATGAAGTAATCGCTGTCGAAAAGGGTGAAAGCGTATCTAAAGTTGTTACGAATAAAGGTACTGTTCAGGCAAAGTACCTCGTTTTTTGCGCAGGATTGCAGGCCGACCGACTCGCGAAAAAAGATGGTGTCGACCTGAAAGAAAAGGTAGTTGGTTTCCGCGGTGATTATTATGAATTGACTGAAGAGGCAAAACACAAGGTGAAAAACCTGATTTATCCGGTTCCAAACCCGGATTTCCCTTTCCTGGGTGTGCATTTTACACGTATGACCAATGGAGAGATCGAATGCGGACCGAATGCCGTATTTACATTCAAACGCGAAGGATACGGAAAAACAGATTTCTCGCTACGCGACACAGTTGATGCCTTGTCTTACAAAGGAACGTGGAAACTGTTCTTCAACAACATGAAATTCGGTATCGATGAGTACCGCCGTGCATTTTCGAAGAAATTATTTCTGAAAACACTACAGGTATTGATCCCGTCCCTGACAATGGATGATATCAAACCAGGCAGGGCAGGTGTACGCGCTTTGTTGTTGGGTGAAGATGGCGATACGCGCGATGATTTCCGCATCGAATACCACGGTCGCTCTATCCACGTGCTGAATGCACCTTCACCGGCTGCAACAGCTTCTTTGGCCATCGGCGGTTACATCGCAGAGGAAGCGGAAAAACATTTCGGACTGAAATAGGATCTGGTTTGGAATGTGTTTTTGGTCTGTCCGGAGGAATAGGTAGTAGCATTTTGATAAATGCGTAGAATCTGTTTTGAATGTTTACTGGATGACCAGTGTTTATTCAGGCATAAAGGTTTCTAACGGTTAAAAACGGCTAAATACAAGGCATAAAAAAGCCGGACTTCAAGGTCCGGCTTTTTTATGGTCTCCCAATCGCCTACTTCACAAAAGCGCGAATCTGCAATTCTGTAATTTTTGGTTCTGTATTCGCCACAACGGTCACGATCTTTTTGATCTCATTGAGCTGTCCCGGTTTCGGGTGAAATCCAACTTCAATGTAATCGGAGGCACCAGGTGCGATCGGACCTTCGGGCTTATGCGGTGTTGTACATCCACAGCTTGCGGATACATTTTCAATCACCAGCGGCTTTTTGCCTGTATTGGTTACTTTGAACTGACAGGTATTCTCCGAATCCGGTTTCACGTCGCCGTAATCGTGGATCATTTTGTCGAATTTCAAAGTCGTGCTGTTCATTTTTTCTGCCTGTGCGCGTTCAGCTTCTTCCTTCGCGACTTCACGGATGCTTTCCTTAAGCTCGGCTTCGTTTTGTCCGCCCGCTGCGACACCGGATTGAATTTTGCCGGATTTTTCCGGGCTTCCACAGGATCCAAAGACCACGACAGCGGCCAGGATATATATTCTTTTCATGTTTGAATTATTTTTTTTGAATGCGCAAAGTTGATAAACTCAATTGGTTTTGTCAAGTCCCATTTCATCGTATTTTTTCGATTCAACTGCCTTGATCGCTGCTTGCAATATCTCATTTTTGACATTGTAAACCTGGTAAAATTCATTGGCACCCCAAATGTCCTGCGCAAGCATGGCTTTCAGTCTGAGCTTAATCAGATTTTCACTGACTTTATAATCTTTCTCTACAAAAGTCAGGTCAGGTTGCTCCTTCTTGACGTAAGCGAAGAATTCGTCCATGAACTTTTTGTCAATGACAAATTGCGTGTTGAACTGTGCAAAACTGGCATATTTGGCGAGGATCTCATCGCGGTTCGCATCGACGTAAGTCAATGTGTAGGTATTGAAATGTCCACCGCGGATCAACCCCTTGTAGTATTCCGTGATTTCCATCGTGTCGAGCGGAACAAAAATATCCGGCATGATGCCGCCGCCGCCATAAACTGTCCTGTGCTTGATCTTCGTCTCGAATTTCAAAGAATCAGGGAATTTTTTGATGCTGTCCTGGTTCGTGAATTCGCCGTGCAGGTACCTGTCCATGTAATCGTTCTTGTACGCTTCAAGATCGTCGTAAGGCTTCTGGATGAAACGACCGCTTGGGGTGAAATAACGCGCAATCGTAAGGCGCATCTGGGAACCGTCGCTGAGGTCGATAGGTCTTTGCACGAGCCCTTTTCCGTAGCTTCTTCTGCCGACGATCAATCCGCGGTCCCAATCCTGGATGGCACCGGAAACGATCTCACTCGCAGAAGCCGTTCCCTCATCTGTCAGGATCGCGAGCTTTCCGGCTTCCCAAAGTCCTTTCGTACCCGCATTCAGGTCGCTGCGCGGCTGTGCGCGGCCTTGTGAATAAACGATCAGCTTGTTGGAAGAAAGGAATTCGTCTGAAATGTTTTTGGCCTCATACAGTAAGCCGCCGCCATTGTCCTGCAAATCAAGAATCAGGTTTTTCATACCTTGTTCTTTCAGGGATCTAATGCCTGCCTGCACTTCTTCAGTCGTGGTGCGCGAAAAGCTGTTGAGCTTGATATAACCTGTTTCCGGAGTTACCATGTAATAACAATCGACTGAATTCACCGGGATTTTATCGCGTGTGATAATGTAATCCATGTTTTTGCGGATGGCTTTGCGCTGTACTTCGATGCGTACCTTCGTGCCGAGCTCACCCATGAGCTTTTCGCGGACCTGCGTATTTTTCAGGCCAACACCCGCAACGGATTGTCCTTCAATCTTCACGATTTTATCGCCGGCACGGATCCCGAGTTTTTCGGAAGGTCCACCGGGAATCGTTGCAACAACCATCAGCGTGTCTTTCAGGATCTGGAAGCGGATACCGATGCCGACAAAACTGCCATTGATCCTTTCGTTCGCATCTTCTACCTCGTCTCTGCTGATGTAGGTGGAATGCGGATCGAGTTTTTCGAGCATGCCGATGATGGCTGCGTCTGTGAGTTTTTTTGAATCGACATCGTCGACGTATAATTTGCTGATATAAGTCAGGACTTCGTCGAACTTCTGTACCGTTTGCAGCTTCGCAGGATCTGGCTGAGCAGGTTTTCTTGGGTCTGTTTGTGCATGGGAAAGCGTTGTGAAAAACAGCGGAACTGCAACAAAAATGTATTTCATGGACTGGGTTTTAGCTTGAATGACTAAGTTAAGGTATAAATTGAATCAGAAAGATTTGTAACGAACGGAATCGCTAAATATTTGTTAATTTTTGTTTCTGCAGTTTGTATCCGGCATCTAGACCCGCTAATCAACATTCAGCTGTTGATCTTTTGCCCGCGAACACCTGTGTGGAAGCGGTGAAATTTTGTTCCTTCGTAAAGGAAAATTAAGGTGAAGATGGGAAAAGGAATCAGGATGCTGGTCATCTGCTGTTTATTGATGGGATTTCAGGCCGCAGCGCAGGTAAAGGAATTTGACCGCCTGGAAATGTGGTATGCACAGGGGCATTATGGACTTGTGTACCGACAGGCCAATCGCCTGCTCGACAAACCGGATTATGACTATTCCCTGATCCCGACTTTTTACAAAAGCTTGTCCCTGTTTCAGCTCAGCCAGCGCGAGGGCTTTTACAGACGGAAGCCCAATTCCCTGGACGAAGCGAAAGAATTGTTCGTAAAAATCAAATCCTCGAGTGATGGAAACCGCGTTTTTCAGGCACACATTTACGAAGTTTCCGCGCTGAAAAAAGACCTTGCTTCCTGGGCAGAAGACCTGAAAAGATCGGGTGAACGCCAGACTTTTGAACACTTGCAGGAAATCATGGCCGGCTTGTTCGATAAGGTTCCGGACATCATTGAAGTGGAAATCAAACCGGCTGATATCGTCGCAGAAGACGTCGATGCGTCAGAAAGCCCGAATGTGCGCAAGCAGCGCGAAGACATTATAACGGTCGCGAAAAAACAGATCGGCGTGCCTTATGTGTGGGCCGGAAATGATCCGAAAGGATTCGATTGCAGCGGATTTACTTCTTATGTACTGCTGAAATCACAAAAGGAATTGCCGAGAAGGGCGCAGGACCAATACGACAAGTCGAAGAAAGTCAAGCAAAAAAATGTCCAGAAAGGTGATCTCGTGTTTTTCGACAGTGGCTCCGGCATCAATCACGTCGGGATTATCGTTTCCAACAAAGGTGAATCTTTGGTCATGATCCACGCGAGCTCCACGAAAGGAATTGTGATCACAGACATTGAAAAATCGGATTACTGGTCGAAAAGATTGTATGGCTTCGGCACGTATGTCGATTAAATCAAATCATTAAGCCTGATGGTTCTTACGCAGGCTGAGCAATAAAGCCAGGACTGAAAAGTAGGCGAGGATGTAAACGCCCAAGTCGTAAATCACAACGTAACCAAGTCCAAGACCGATTGAAACCGGCAACAACAGCAACAACGCAGCTGCAATCACAAAAGGTTTGTTCCTGCCGGGATGAACACGCAAAAAAACACCAATCGCCAAACCGGCGAACATGCAGGCAGTTGCAGGCATCCAGGCAGACTTAAGCGGTATCAGTGCGTAAACGCCAAAGATCCAGGTCAACAAACCAATGATCGAAATGAGATGGCCAATTTTAGCAAGCAACTGATCCGTCCTGCCGATCAGCCAGAATGTCCAGGAAGCGACTACAATGCCAATCAGCGCCAGCAAATGCGGAAACAGCGCTAAAAAGCTGATCCAGCCGGTCAGAAGTGCAATGCAGCACAATATCAGCAGGGAAGCTGAAACGATCAAAGAGAAACGATTGATTTTTTGTAACATATACGCGGGATTAGATCCGAACACCAAATACACAAACATCATCCACCTGTTCGAGCTCGCCCTTCCAGTCGTCGAAAGCCTGTTTGATTTGTTCATATTGATTTTCCATGCTCAGTTGCTGAATTTCCAGCAGCATGTTCTTGAAGGGCCTTGATTTGAATTTCTTGGATTTTTCTCCGCCAAACTGGTCGACGTAACCATCTGTAAAGAGGTAAATGCAATCGCCTTTCTGCAACTGGAATTCGTGCTGGCTGAATGGTTTTGCATGTGTGAACTGACCGATCGGTTGTTTGTCCGGCTTCAGCTCGAAAAGCTCCGTGCCGCGTATCACAACGCATTCATTGTTCGCTCCTGCATATTTCAGGGTCATCGTTTCTGTGTCGATTGTACACAAAGCCATGTCCATACCGTCCTTCACATCGGTTTGTCCCTGCGATTTGAAAGCGCCTACAACCACATCGCGCAGCTTGTCGAGAATGTCGTTGGGCTCAATCAGGTTGAATTCGTTGACGCAACGCAGCAGACCGTTGTTGCCGACAATGCTCACCAGCGCTCCGGGAACGCCGTGGCCGGTACAATCGATCGCGGAGAACACACATTTGCCCTTGACCTTGCGTGCCCAGTAAAAATCCCCGGAAACGATGTCTTTTGGTCTGTAAAATACGAAATGATCGGAGAAAAGACTTTGCAGGCGTTCTTCCGAAGGCAGTATCGTGTTTTGTATCCGCTTCGCATACTTGATACTGTCTACAATGTCATTCGTCTTTTGTGTAATCTCTGTTTTCTGTTGCTCAAGCTGCTGGTTCTGCTCTGCAATCTCGCGCGTGCGCTCCACAACAATTTCTTCCAGCTTCTGGTTCTGTCTTTTTACACGCTGCGTACTGAGTCGAATAATCAGGTAAATCAGGAAAAACAGGGCTAAAATATAGAAAACATAAGCGAGCCAGGTTTTGTACCAGGGCGGAAGCACCGTAAACGAATAAGACAGGGTTTCACTCGTGATCCCGTAGGCATTTTGCGCCTGGATCTTGAGTGTATAGCTTCCTCCCGGGATTTTTGGGAAATCAATGTAGTTCAGGTCCGACCAGTCCGACCAGCCATCTGTCAGCCCTACGAGGTGATACCTGTATTGGACTGCGCCGATGCTGTTGAAAGATTTGGCATAGAATTCAAAACGCATCGTATTGTCCTTGTAAGCAATATCTCCCAATGGTTTAGCATGCTCCGGACTATACAGGCGCGTTTTTCCATTGGTCGTGATCTGATCGATGCTGACTGAGAATTGTTTTCGGAATTTCTGGAGTGCATTTGGGTTGAGTATGTACAGTCCGCTATTGCTGCCGAGCCATACTTCACCGTTCGGTGCCTGGTTGATCGTGAAAACAATCCCGCCGGATTTCAGGCCGGACAAAGGCCAGGTCGTCCATGTCCATTTATCTTTGTTTTCAAGCCAGCCGGTTTCGATCTCGAACTGGCTGTCTGATTTGTCGCGGTACACGACGAGCCAGAGCCTTTCGTCATTCTGGTTGTAAATGCGGTGTATCTGTAGTTTTTGATCGCTGTTGAGCTTGCCGTTGATCTCTTTGAAGGGCAGCAGACGCGTGTGTAACCTCGAAAGGACGAACAGACCGCTTTCCACACCGACAAAAACTTTGTCCTGGAAGGTTTCTACATAGAAATGGGAAGTCGTTTTGCCACCGCCCGGCAATTTGATGAAACGGTGTACATGGCTGTAAATATCGTACACACAGACACCCTGGCCCTTTACGCCGAAATACAGTTTGTTGCCGAGCGAAGAAATGTTGATCACATCGCCGCCGAGATCGGGAATGACTTCCTCAAATTTCCAGCCCGATTTCGTCCTGGTCAGCTTGCCGAGCGAAGCTGTCATCCCTAGAAAAATCTCGTCTTTGTTGGATGGATTTTGATAGCTCGTCCAGGCGTAAGCTTCGGAGATCGTCGTTTTTTTGTAGTTGGCATCTATTTCATAAATGCCGTTGTAGCCGATGACGATTGTCTTTTTGCCGAAGCTGGTTTCATACGTATCGATGTCGAAACATTGTTCTTCGACGGCATTTGTACTTCGGAAGGTTTTCTGGAATAATCCCGGGCTTTCGGCAAAGATATCAGAACCTGTGGCCATGAGGCTTCGTCCGGAGCCGAAGTCGATGTTTTCAATGCGCGCAGTAATGCCTTCTGTTTTGTCAAAATAGGTTAGTGGGGAAGAGGTCTCGAAAAAATGAACCCCATTGTCCATGTTCAGCCAGAGGTTTCCTTCATCGTCGTTGAAAAAGTCAAAAACATTGACGCTCTGCATGCCGTCGTACAGGTCGAATTTACGCGTGATGCGTCCGTTCAGGTCTGCAACGATCAATCCGTTGTTCTCGGTGCTGACAAAAATGCTTGCACCTATTTTTTTGACGCGTGTCTTGGCGTAGGATTTCAGATCCGGAAGAATTTCCTGGTTCGGAGAATTCCAGAAAAACTTGCCGCCGTTTACGACAACACTGTAAGCTTCACCGGAAGAATTGAATAAATACCATTTACCGTTCATTTCCACGGTGCCACGCAGATTGAACAGTTCGATGTGCTCGGGAAGGAATATTTCCTTCAATTGCATGGTTTTCAGGTCGAGGTAGAAAAATTTCTTGTCTTTTTTGGCTTCTTCGTGATCGTCGAGGTTCTCCACGTCGCGCGAGTAGATCAAAAGGATACCTTCACCAACAATGCCGGAAGTCCTGCACGTATGATGCGAGAGAAACGGGGGCATTTTGAGCTCGGAAACTTTGTCCCCATTAACGGTAAAAATCTTGTTTTTCGCAATCAGGATCACCTCGCCCTTGCGGTTCTCGAAAATATCCCAGATCTGGCCGATCCCTTTTTCTGCCGACATAGCCAGCAAGGGTTTGTAGTGCACAAAGCCTGAATCGGAATAGGCGAGGTAACCGAAATTGTCCTGCCTGCCGACATAGGTCACGCCTTTTTTGGAAGTATATAATTTAGAGACTTTTGTGTTCTTGACCAGCTCCGTGTTCTTCTTGCCGGAAATCTTCGCGTCGCACCTGATCTTGCGCCATTTCGCACCGTTGTAAGCGAGTATTTCCTGGTCATTCCCGAAATATACGACACCATCTGATCCCTGTGTACCGGTCCAGATCTGTGGAGCACTGCCGAATTCGTTGATCGAAAAGAAATGGTTGTTGAATTTACCGATGGAGGTATTGTTTTGGCCCCAGACGCAAAAGGTGACAATAGTCAGTATGCAAGCGGTAAATATTTTACGCAGGGGTGACATCAAAACGATTCATTTTTAGAACGCGCTAATATACTAAAAATTAGAAAGCTTTCAGGAAGGAAGTCAATTTTCTAAGAAACTTCATTTTTCGGTTCGTATAAGGCGCGTAGCGGAATGATGGATCGATCCAGTTGACCTGGCGCAGGACGGATTTCGCGTGGCTGAAGGTCTGGAATCCATGAAAACCGTGGTAACTTCCGAAGCCGCTGTTGCCCCTGCCGCCGAAAGGAAGATGTGCATTCGAAAGGTGCAGGATCACATCGTTGATTACTGCGCCGCCACTTGGATTTTCACAAAGTGTTTTTTTGTTGAAATCAGTATTTGCGCTAAAGACATACAGGGCCAGGGGATCCGGATTCCGGGAAATGATGACCTTGATCTCTTTTTCGGTATCGTAGAAAATGACTGGAAGTATTGGTCCGAAAATTTCTTCCTGCATCAGCGGATGGGAAAGGTCGGAAATCTCGACGACCGTGGGCGCGATCCACAGCTCAGCCGGATTGTTTTCCCCACCGGCGTGAATGACCTGATTGCCTTGCAGCAATTGTACAAGCCGCTGGAAATGTCTTTCGTTGATGATGTGGCTTTGCGTTGCGTGGCCGTCCCTGAAAAACTGGTCGAGATTGTCTTTGCAGGCTTTCAGGAAGTCTGCTTTCAATGCCAGCGGAACCAGCACGTAATCTGGTGCCACACAGGTTTGACCGCCATTCAGGAATTTGCCCCAGATCAGTCTCTTCACCCCTTTGGCCAGGTTGGCCGATGTGTGGAAGATCGCCGGTGATTTGCCGCCGAGCTCGAGTGTGACCGGACAAAGGTGTTTGGCTGCTTTTTCATAGATGATGCGGCCTACGTTCGTACTCCCGGTATAAAAAACATGGTCGAACTTGTGTTCCAGCAGGGCAGACGTAAATGCGCCGTCGCCTTCGACTACTTGTAAAACGTCAGGTGGAAAATAAGTCTCGAGACATTTTTTCAGGGCTGCGGAAGTAGCGGGCGCGAGTTCGCTTGGTTTGATCAGGACTGTATTTCCTGCTGTGAGTGCTGCAACCAAAGGCGCAAGTACAAGGTTGATCGGGTAATTCCACGCGCCGATGATCAGCACAGTTCCTTTCGGTTCGTAGTGAATGCGGCTCGAGGCGGGAAAGAGCTGGATGGCTGTGCGTACTTTCTGTGGTTTGATCCAGCGTTTCAGCCGCTTACGGGCAAAGTGGATCTCATCGGTAACAGGAAAAATCTCCGTCAGGAAAGACTCAAAAGGAGGTTTGTTGAAATCCGCAGTGAGGGCATCAAAAAAAGCCTGTTCACATTCTTCGAGACAGAGGGAAAGCAAATCCAGATGAACCCTTCGCTGTGTACAGGAAAAATTCTTTTGATTGCTAAAACCGTTTCTGAGTTCATTGATGACTTCCTGTACCTCCATGCAGCGTAGTTTGGTTTTCGATCATCAAATATAAACTATTTGGAATTGAAAATCAGCATGTATGGAAAGAGTTTAAGCCCTCATTTTCAGAAAAAATGTTAACTGATTATTTAGGCAGTCAATGCTCTTCTGCTTTTTTCTGCTGCACAAACCAGGTTCCACAAAGCGCGGGCGCCTACATTCGCGTCCCAGTCGTCCTGCGTGCCCGGCGCAACTTCATTGAGGTCAAAAGCGACGATCTTTTTGCCGGCCTTCACGAGCTCAAAAAACAGGTAATTGACCTCTTCGAGTTCGAACCCGCCGCAAACCGGTGTTCCCGTGTGTGGACAAAGGGCTGGTTTCAATCCGTCGATGTCGAAGGAGATGTATACATGTTCCGGCAGGTCTGATATGATGTCCTGCACAATGTCTTTCCAGGTACGGCCTTCGAACAATTGTTCTTTGATGCTCCAGTCAAAATAGGTTTTGATGCGGCCTGCGCTCTGGTCGATCAGGTCGATTTCGCTTTGTGCAATGTCGCGGATCCCGACCTGAACGAGTCTTTCGAGGTTGGTGCAATTTTTTAAAGCATTGAACATAATACTGGCGTGCGATTGCTCAAAGCCTTCATATGCATTGCGGAGATCGGCATGGGCATCGATCTGCAGGATCCCGAAAGGTTTTCCCTGTGCGTCGATCGCTTCCAGCAAACCGAGTGGAACGCTGTGCTCGCCGCCGAGAACGGCCGGGATTTTGCCCTCCTGTAGCAATTGCGTTGCTTTTTCCTTTAAGTTTTGTTTCAGTGCGTGCTGCGCTTCAGCGATTTCGTTGACAGTTACCTGGTATTCGCTGTCATTCGCCAGCTGTCCGCCTTCCTCGAGGTAAGAAATGTAATCCATCGCCTTAATGCAAAGGTCTGCATTGATCTGTTTCCATTCTTTGGAGATCGGTGTCATGAACACCTGTGTCTGCCAGGCATTTTCGAGCTTCGGATGGTAAAAGTCCAGCTGTGTGGAAGCATCCAGGATCGCCTGCGGACCGTCACTGGTACCTTTTCCGTAAGATGCAGTTGCATCCCAGGGAATGGGAATCAGGACAATTTGCGCTGTATCAGCAGTAACCGGAAAACCGAAAATATTACCGTTGGCAATACCAACTCCATTGGGATCGAAATCAGACATTTGAATGTTTTAAGATGGAAAGCGGCCTGGGAAGGCACAAAAAAGCGGATCCAACCTTTGGGGTCAGATCCGCTGCATAGTTCATTTATTTTTTCAACAGGGATTTCACGAAATTTGGTGTCGCGAAACTTCCTGTATGTACATCGGCATTGTAGTAACGCAAACCTTTCTGATCTGCAAAAGCATCGATCTCGTCCGCTTTCTGAACGGCTTTCGGATGTGCATTCCCTTTGAGACCGTACTGGAAGCTCCACATACCTGTTGGGTAAGTTGGAACGAAGAACAGGGAGACTGGTGCTTTGTCTGTACCGAAGATATCCTGTAAAGTATGGTTCAGCTCCGCAAAAGATTTTTCGTTGAATTTCGGGGATTCTCCCTGTGCAACGAGGATTCCGTCTGCTTTCAAAGCTTTGTGGCAATTCGTGTAGAAAGAAACGGAGAACAAGCCTTCGGCAGGACCAACCGGATCAGAACCATCCACAATGATCAGGTCGTAAGATTCAGGTGCTGCATTTTTAATGAATGCAATTCCGTCGTCCACGATCAGCTCGAGTTTCGGGTTGTCGAAAGCAGCGGCGATGTTCGGCAAAAATTCTTTGCAGGACTTGATGACTTCGCCGTCGATCTCGACCATGGTTACTTTCTCAACGCCTTCGTGACGCAGAATCTCACGGACAGTTCCGCCGTCTCCACCACCGATCACGAGTACATTTTTCACATTTCCATGTGTAAACATCGCCGGGTGAGAAATCATTTCATGGTAGTGGAATTCATCCTGCTCCGTCGTCATGACCATGTCGTCGAGTGCGAGCATTTTTCCGTATTTATAAGATTCCAGGATGCGTACACGCTGGAAAGGGGATTGTACGTCGTAGAACACTTCGCCGGTGAAACGCAGGGAAAGCGCCTGACTGTCGTCCTTGTCTGTAAACCACACATTGCGGGTGTACATTTCCGGGTTAGACCTTTCGGATGCTTTTTCGCGCATCGAAGAGATGTCGAAATCATTGCGTGTTAACAGGTTTACCGAACCACGCTTCATTTCGAGCGCCGAGTAATTTTTAGCGCCGAAACATTCTTTCAGGAAGTCGAAGGAGATCCAGGCATCCATCTCACCACAGGTGAAAAGGTCTACTGCGGCATAACCATATTCCGGCCATGTATGAATGGCGAGGTGACTTTCCTGTATCACCACAACACCGGAAACCCCGTATGGAGAAAAATGGTGAAAGGTTGAATTAATCACCGTGGCACCTGCTTTTTGTGCAGCGCCAACCATGTCGCGTTCGATGGAAGATACATCGTTCATGATGTGTGGGTCACATCCCATGAACTCAACAAGGATATGATTTCCTAATGCGTTACTCATTTCTTATCTGAAAGTTTAAATTTGAAAGGCACAAAAATACGGCTTTCTGTTGGGATTATTGATAAGATGGTCATTAAATTTTGGTTAAGGTATCTGTAGCGCCCTTTATAGAAGGCATTCTGCCTGAAAAGCTGTTTTGGAGCACTTTTTTTCATTAATTTGGAGGATGGGAAAACCAAGTCGCAGGCTGATCCGTAAATAATTCAGAAGTTATACAAATAGAACCCTCATCAAAAATGAAAAATATGTTCCAGATACTCACTTTGATCACGCTAATGTTCAGCTGTCAGCAACCTTCGGCTAACCGCCAGCCCGTTGTGGGCAATCAGGCTGTGGCGAAAGATTCGCTCGTGAACCCGTATTATTCCCAGACAGACACCACGAAATTGCATGTCAGCAATGCGGAATGGAAAAAAGTATTGTCACCTGATTTGTTCGAAGTGTCGAGAAACAAAGGAAC
>Ga0247806_10000413_pt1 | contig 27187 bp, 19 predicted proteins | sample UWRJL059202B1_FD_179935 | JGI IMG/M metagenome (GOLD analysis project Ga0247806, IMG submission 179935) | Plant litter microbial communities from Arlington Agricultural Research Station in Wisconsin, United States - UWRJ-L059-202B-1 | ecosystem: Environmental > Terrestrial > Plant litter >... | reverse complement strand
CGAATTTAAAATATATGGTGAAGAGTACCTTAAATTCAGGCACTTTTTAATAAACAGCAACTTTGCCCACATTAAGTTAATGGTGCGCGAAGGCTGGACAAACCAGGAAGGTAAAAAAGGAGAGCCAAGATTACAGTTTATGGGCATCAGCCAGCTTCAGGATGTGCTCGAAACGGCAGCCAAGAAGCTTACTATAATGCTTAACGTAGCCGAATTGCAGGAGCAGCTTGTTTCCAGTTTGCATCAGTTATTCAATGTAAACCGTGGCGATAACCCTATTACATTTGAGGTTATGGAACTCAATAAAATTACCAAACAGGTAGCAGTGCAGTCTACAGCTCCGCTAAAAGAAGTATCGGACGATGAAAACGACGAGAATTACGATGAAGAAGTTAATGAACCGGTAATGACCGATGTAGAGGATATTCAGGTAGTGACAAAGCTTGTAATGCCGAGCCGCAAAATGAAAGTAAAAATTTCGACCGACCTTTTGCATGAGCTTGACAGGTTGCAGGTTAACTTTAAGCTTAATTAGCAAATTACTTTTAATTATGGCGCTATAGGCAAAAGCAATAGGTTTAACTTTACATTTAGATATAATTGTTTAATTTTGTATGTAATTTTACAATAACAATTAACATACAACGATAATGGCACAAGCAATAACAGATGCTACTTTTGAAGAGTTAGTATTGAAATCAGATAAACCTGTATTAGTAGATTTTTGGGCAGCATGGTGTGGTCCGTGTAGAATGGTAGGCCCAATCATTGAAGAAATAGGTCATGAATATGAAGGTAAAGCTGTAGTAGGTAAGGTAGATGTAGATGCTAACCAGGAGTTTGCTGCAAAATACGGTATCAGGAACATTCCTACTGTATTGGTTTTTCAAAACGGAGAAGTAGTAGGCCGCCAGGTAGGTGTAGCACCTAAGCAAACCTATACTGCTGCTATAGACGCGTTACTATAATCAGTTACCTGATATATTATACAGAAGCCCCAGCGAAAGTTGGGGCTTTTTGTTTATAGTAAATTTCGCGATGGTTGAGGTTATTATGATTGCTGTCTTTCTGTTTTTATGTACTTTAGTACAGATAAAAACCAAACTGTATTAGATATCAATCAATAATTAGGCGCAATGGAAGAACATAACAACCAAACAGCAAACACAGCTTTAAATAGCGATGTAACCCCAAAGGTAACCGGAGTAGGAGGGATTTTCTTTTTTACAAACGACCCTAAGGAAACAAGAGAGTGGTACAGCAGGAACCTTGGTATAGAAACCAATGACTGGGGCGCGACTTTTGAGTCGAGAAATCTTAATAATCCGGAGCAGGTTAACACACTCCAATGGAGCCCTTTTAAACAAGGCAGCGACTATTTTGCACCTTCAAAAAAGGAATTCATGATTAACTACACCGTTCAAAATATCGAAGGGCTTGTGGCTAAGCTTAAAGAAAATGGCGTGACCATTCTTGATGATATTGCGGCATACGACTACGGTAAGTTTGTACATATCATAGATGGCGAAGGTAACAAAATCGAACTTTGGGAACCAGCCAATGATGATAAAAAGGATGATGAAGCATCACAATAAAAATCATGAGGAGAGAAGTAAAGCCCATTATTCATTCTCTAAAATGCGCGTAAACTTTGTAACTTAGCTACTTTGTAACTCTGCAACTCACCTATGACAACCTACATTTTCGACGGTACTTTTGAAGGCATCCTTACCGCCCTTTTCGAGTTTTACGACCGAAAAGAAACCGCGGTTGACCTTGTTTGGGACAAATACTACCAGCCCATTATGCTGCAGGAAACCCTCGAAATTATAAGCGACGAAGCGAAAGCCAAACGCGTTTGGGCAGGGCTGCGCAAAAAACTGAGCACCCAGTGGCAACAAATGTTTTACAAAACCCACCTTAGCGAAGACCCGCAGGCGTTTAACGATATGTTTAATTTTGCGCGGTATATTTTTGACAATCCCGCCGGTGCCGAAAACAACTTTGGCAACCCGCACGTTATGGCGGTAAACAAATGGGAACGCAAGGTAAGCCGCGAACGGCACCGCATGAAAGCGTTTATACGGTTTCAGCAAACGGCCGATGGTATGTATTATTGCCCCATAGAACCCGACTTTAATGTGCTGCCCCTTGTGGCTTCCTTTTTTAAGAACCGCTATGCCGATCAGCAATGGATTATTTATGACGTAAAGCGCAAGTATGGCCTGTACTATAACACCCACACCGTGGAAGAAATTACCTACGACTTTGTTGCCGAAATTGACACCAAAAAAATACTCCTCCCCGCTGCCGTTCTCGACCCTAAGGAGGAACTGGCCTCTATATTATGGAAGGACTACTTTAACAGCACCAACATTCCTGCCCGTAAAAACATGAAGCTGCACATTCAGCATGTGCCTAAACGCTATTGGAAATATTTGAATGAGAAAGAGGGGAAGAATTAAAAATATTTGAATTGAAGATAGAAATTAAGTACTATAGTACACTACAAATGTTAATTTCACTATGTTTGTCTTACAAATGATAAGACAATGAGTAGTAGTGAATTATTCTTTTTCAAAGGACAAATAAATGTAATAGAAAATAGTGACAATGGTAAAGAACCTATCGATAAGATAAAAGAGTCTTTCAATAAAATACTTGATGGTAAAAATTTATCCTTTCTTTTAGGGTCTGGATGCTCCTCATATCAAACAGAAATTCAGTCGTCGAGAACAAAAGAAAAGAGTTTTAGTTCTGTTGAAGTTGGAATTCCTACCATGTTACCTCTTGCAAAAGAATTTTACACAAGTGAACTAAATGATTCGGAAAAAAAATGGCTCAAGGGCACACTATTAATTGATATAGACAACAATAAGTTTTTAAAAAATATTGAGTTTTTTTTAGGTGTTTTGCATAGCTATAAATTTTATTTAAGTAATACCATATCTTCAAGTTCTAATGAAATAAAACTTGAGAGACTAGAAAATATTATTTTAAAAGCAAAAAATTTTCTAATACGTAAATGCTTAAATGAAGATAATCGTAATTCTGGGAAAGATTATGAACTAAGTCAATTATATGAAAAGTTTTACAGGAAATTGCTTTACCGTAATTCTAACTTACCAAAGGCTAATATATTTACTACTAATTATGATTTATATTCTGAAACTGCATTAGATAAGTTAGGCATTCATTATGTAAATGGTTTTTCTGGCGGAATTAAAAAGTATTTTAATCCTACGATATTCAATTATGCATTAGCTGAAAAAATGGACCTATCACAATCAAAATGGAATGTAATTGATAACTTTTTTTATTTATATAAGATTCATGGTTCAATAAATTGGATTGAAGATGTTAATGACTCCAAACTTTTCAAGGTCAGAGAGATTCAAGAAACTAGTTATAATCATTTAAAGAGTCAGGGAACTACAATGATTCATCCAACACCATTAAAACAAAATGCTAGTTTGGGAAGCCCATATGCTGATTTATTTAGAGAATTTCAAAAGAAACTAATGCAGAATAATAATATTCTAATTACTTTAGGATATAGTTTTAGCGATGAACACATTATAATCTTATTTATCAAGCTTTTACAATACCTTCGTTTAGATTAATAATTATGGGGGATCCTGTTACAGGCTCGGAGATTGCAAAGCTAAAATCATTAGATGATCCACGTGTATGGATTGTAGGTGGTATTGGAGTAAATAAAAGAAAACTTCACTACTTTGAAGGATTCGTAAATGATATTTTACCTGATTTAAGCAACGAACAAATCGACAATAAAATTGAACAAGCAATCAAAACCCTATTAATACACAATGACCAAAGATGATAAAGAACGAGTTATAGGCAAAGTTGTTGCCATAAACTCAGATAGATTTACAATTGAGTTATTATCTGGAATTGAGAATTTCAATATAAATGGCTTTGATGATATAAATTATTTTGCTCAATTAAATAGTTATGTTATACTTCCTTATCAAAATTATTATATAATAGCAGAAGTTGCAGGAGTCCGCGAAAGGGATCTCAATGTACCATTTAGTAATCCAAAGGAACAAATTTTAAGCAAAGTAATGTCTGGAAAATTTCTTGATGTGCTACCAATCGGTGCTCTTAAACTTAAAAATAATAATTTATCTGAATATGAATTCGAATTTGGTGTAAGTGTTTACCCCCCACTTTATACCGATACTCTGTATATAAAAGAAGCAGAGCTTGACGCAGTATTTAATGTAAAAAACAAAGAACAAATTATTTGTGAAGCTGAGTGTCATGGAGATTGTATTTGCACAAATAAAGTTCACAAAACTTTATCGATAGGGAAATCGACAATTTTTCCAGATTATGACATAAAGATTGATATCGATAAATTTTTCGGAGGGCACTCTGCCATTTTAGGTAATACTGGAAGTGGTAAATCTTGCACTATTGCTTCAATGATTCAAGGTTTATATAAACTACTCGGTTACAGCGCTATAGGAAGTACCTTTATTTTTTTCGATGTTAATGGCGAATATAAGCAAGCATTTTCTCAAATTAATAGTTTAGATAAACATTTGAAAGCAACTTTTTTATCTCTTGACAATGAAAATTCAGACAAAGACATTATCCCATTTGTACTACCCCATTGGTTTTTAACTATTGAAGAATGGGCATTACTATTGCAAGCAAGTGAGAAAACGCAATTACCGATTTTAAGAAATGCTTTGGGCATTGCATCTGTATTTAATACGTATACAGATGTACATGAACTCAAAAATCATATTTTAGCGACCTGCATAATGCAAATTTTGAGAGACGAAACAAGTAGTCCTTCTAAAAAAGATAGAATAAATTCGATTTTACAGAAGTTTAATACACCTGAATTAAATCTATCTACAAAATTTATTCATAGTGATGATAGCGGAAAAAAAACTAGTGAGAATATTAGAAATTGTTTGCAAATTAGCTATGGTGAAATGACAAAAATTCATATGCTAATAAAGTTTTTAGAACAAGAAGATTCAACCGGTATTCCTTTATTTTTAAATGACGATTTCAAAATGCCAGTATACGAAGCGTACCAAAAATTTGAGTTTGAAATACTTGAGGATGTCGTTGATTTAGCATTATTGTATGAAGAGGCACATGGAAACAGGCATATAAGAGACTATAATTCATCATTGATAACTCGTTTGAAAAGCATTAAAAATAGACCTGACTATCAATTCCTTAGAATAAATACAGCCGACATTAATAAATATAAAAGGAAGCTATTAGGTCTGCTAAAAAACGGTTTTAAAACAACTAAAGTAAAGCAAATAATCAACATTGATTTAAGTTCTGCTGAAGATGAAGTTGTTGAAGTAATTTCTTGCGTACTTACGAGAATCATATATGAAGCCGTAAAAGAAATAACACCAAGAAATTCTTTCCCAGTTAATTTAATTCTTGAAGAGGCACATAGGTATATAGGTAATCATCCTCAAAATAGTTTTTTACGAGCTAATCAGATTTTTGAACGCGTTGCTAAAGAAGGTCGCAAATTTGGATTATTTCTTTTAGTATCATCACAAAGACCAAGTGAACTTTCTAAAACCGTGTTGAGTCAATGCAGTAATTTTATAGTCCATAGGATACAAAACCCTGAAGATTTATCTCATATTAGACAAATTACACCTCACGTTTCGGAAACAGTATTAAAGAGAATGCCATCAATACCTACGCAGCATGCGTTGATATTTGGTCATTCAGTTAACTTACCTGCTACATTTAAAGTAAATATTGCATCACCACTTCCCAACAGCGACAACAACAAAGTTAGTGAAAACTGGTTTAAGAAAGCACGTCACGAAGTAAAAACGCTAATATAAATTCCCAACACATCCCTTTATCCCTTACCTTTACTACACTAAACAATGACGTGTAAATGGATAATTTAGATGCCGCACGAATGCAAATGGCATTCACCCTTATTTTTCATATTGTGTTTGCCTGTATAGGTATGGTAATGCCTTTTTTTATGGTAATAAGCCATTACAAATGGCTAAAAACCCGCGAGCACGTTTATTTAACCTTAACCAAATCGTGGCAAAAAGGTGTCGCCATATTTTTTGTAACCGGCGCAGTATCGGGTACGGCACTGTCGTTTGAGCTTGGGCTGCTGTGGCCTAACTTCATGAAGTATGCCGGGCCTATTATAGGCATGCCATTCTCACTGGAGGGTGCCGCCTTTTTTATTGAGGCCGTGGCACTGGGCTTTTACCTGTATGGCTGGAACAAAATATCAGAACGTTTTCACCTGTTTACAGGTATAATTGTAGGGGTGTCAGGAATACTTTCGGGCATCCTTGTGGTATCGGCAAACAGCTGGATGAACGCCCCTTCTGGTTTTGATTACGTAAACGGTAAATTTATTAATATAGACCCTGTAAAAGCCTTTCTTAACGATGCTTGGTTTAGCCAGGCGCTACACATGACGCTTGCTGCCTTTGCCGCGACCTCATTTGCCGTAGCCGGAATACACGCCTGGCAGATGTACAAAAACCGAAACCCGCAGGTACACAAAAAAGCCTTTAACATTGCTATACTATTTGGTGCTATTGCCGCAATGCTGCAACCGTTAAGTGGCGATATGTCGGCTAAAGATATTGCCGTACGCCAGCCTGTAAAGCTTGCCGCCCTCGAAGCACATTATAAAACCGAGAAAGGTGCTCCGCTATACATAGGCGGTATTGTAAATAACGAAACACACGAGGTTACCCATAAAATTGCCATTCCTAAAGCGCTCTCGTTTCTTGCTCACGGCGACTTTAATGCAGAGGTAAAAGGCCTTAACGATTTCCATGAGCAAGACCGCCCTAATGTGGCTATTACGCATTATGCTTTTCAGGCAATGGTAAGTTTGGGTATGCTGTTGGTTTTGGCTTCTATAGTTTACTTCATCAGCCTTAAAAAGAAACACTGGCAGCTGCACCGCCGTTACTGGCTGTATTTTGCTATTATGGCTCCCGTTGGCTTCCTTGCACTTGAGGCTGGATGGATCGTAACCGAAGTGGGCCGCCAGCCGTGGATAATCCATAACGTGATGCGTACTAAGGATGCCGTTACGCCTATGCCGGGCATGATATATAGTTTTTATATGTATGTGGTTTTATATGCTACGCTTACGGTAGCGGTAACATGGCTTATGGCACGCCAGATAAAAGTGCTTAATGACACCCAAACATTATAACGTTATGCTATATGTAGTGCTGTTCTTCGTAGTATTTTCTTTCTTCTTATATGTGCTTCTTGGTGGTGCCGACTTTGGTGCGGGTATCCTCGAGCTCTTCTCATCTGCTGATCATAAAAAGTCGATCAAGAAAACCACTTATAGTGTGCTTGGCCCCGTTTGGGAAGCTAATCACATCTGGATTATTATCCTTATCGTGATTTTGTGGATAGCCTTCCCAATTTTTTACAACATAATTATTGTCTATCTGCACGTGCCCCTTACATTGGTATTGCTGGGTATTACACTGCGCGGGGTCGCTTTTGTTTTTCGTCATTATGATGCCGTTAAAGATAAAACGCAAATACTTTACGACCGCATGTTTGAATTTTCGTGCCTCGTTACACCCATATTTTTAGGCATGACCTTTGGCGGGCTCGTTAGCGGCAATATAATTATGCTGGAAGATAACCCCAATGCAAATTTTGCCGATGTGTACATTCACCCATGGCTGCAATGGTTCCCTATACTTACAGGTTTCTTTTTTAGTGCGCTTTGTACGTTTCTTTCGGCTACGTTTTTAATAGGCGAGGCTAAAGATTACGAGAAGCGTATGTACATGCGTAAAGCCGGTATTGCAACTATAGTAGTAGTGGTTTTGGGTATGGCTACGCTTAGCGCGGGCTACCTGGCCGATAATAAATTTACCCACGACTTCCTTAATAATTATTATGCACTGGGTGCTGTGGCATTATCGGGTATATTGCTATATCCGCTATGGAGGGTAATACGTATAGGGCGCATTATATGGTGCCGTTTCCTTGCAGGTATGCAGGTGTTGCTTATACTGTTTGCTGCCATAGGTACGCATTTCCCAAATCTTATTATTACCAAAGCGGGGCAAATAAGCCTGCTCGACGGCCGCGCTCCGGATAGTGTTATAAAAGTACTGGGTATCTCTCTCCTAATAGGCGGGGCACTTATTATCCCTGGGTTATTGCACCTTTTAAAATCGTTCAGGATGATAAAGGTATTAGAGGATAGGGAATAGGGACAGGTTTTAATTGAACGCGGATAACACGGATGCTACGCAGACGCGGATTAAAACGGATTAGCTACATTTAGTAAAATAAAAATCCGTGTAAATCCGCGTTTGAAATCCGTATTATCCGCGTTCCCTATATTTAAATTTGGAATTTGAATATTTTTTTTAAGAATTTCTCTTAATAGCTCATTATAAAATTCTCACGGTTCAACCCGTCAGTAACATATAGCCAGCTCACGCTAAGTACATCGGCCATGATTTTTTTGAGAGCCATAAAATCATCCGGTTTTTTTATATAAATATTAGCCCCGGCAACAAAGGTATCCTCAATATCTTCTGGTGAAGACGAAGTACTGTAAATAGCTACGGTAACATCCCTCATAACCGGATTTGCCCTTATTTCATTTAAACACTCTAAACCATGTTTCCCCGGCATATTAAGGTCAAGAAAAACAATATGAGGTGGCTCTTCTACGGTGGTAATGTGTTCCATAAGTTCATTACCATCTTCAAACATGAGTAATTCATGCTTAATCCTAACCTGGTCAAATGCTTTTTTAAAGAAAAGGCGGTCATCTTTATCATCGTCGGCCAGAACAATATACAATTTTCCTCTGTGCATATTATTTCCCATAAATTAATAGTGTTAAACATAATACTCTATAAAATTAAGGGAATACAACAGCTATACAAGCGATATTAGCAAGAATATAACAGTTAATTTAAAGCTAAAATACCGTGGATAATGCTGTTGTAAGAAATGAGTGAGTTTGAAAGCTCAGGGAATTATTTAGTTTATAGGAATTAGTTTTCGTTTATTAATAATAAGTTAACCAATAAACAAAACATTTTCGTAAATTAAATAGTATCTTTTATAAAATGAGTAGCAGCACCATCCGGATAAGGAATATACAGGCGATTCCAGGTTTCACCCTCAAGCAATACCCATGTGTGGCCTGCCCCGTGAATATCCTCGGCAATTAGCAATATGCCGGGCTCTATAATAAATGAGTCTCCATTGGTAACCATAAATTTAAGTTTACCAGTTAGTGTAACTACAAACTGTTTTCGTGGCGCAGGGTGTGCCACCTTTTGGTAAGCCTCTATATGGGTCTGCGCAAAAAAATGGGTAGCCGGTAAGTGGGTAGAATTAGGTATTATACCAATATCAAAGGTACAACTGCCATCGGGCAGGTTGTACAGGTGTATGGTTTTTATATGGGTGGGAGTATTTAAATTCATTAAGTTTAGTTATTTAAATGACACGACAACATCTTTTATTAACTGGTTATCTATAATATTTTCGGGGAGTTTAATATGCAGCCTGTTGTTTTTTATCGAGGCTGTTCCTGCAACCAGCCTGTACGTTCCTGCCTTACCGCGGCAAAAACATTTTACGGAAAAAAACAAGTCATGCTCGCCGCCGTCTTTAAGATTAGAGAGATCATTATTGGTTTCGAAAACTATTTCTTCGCTGTAAAAATCGTCCTGATAGGCTGGGTTTTTAATTTTATTGTAAGCATATACAAGCACCATTTTGCCGGGTGCATCCTGAAATTCGTAATACGTGCGGTTAAAACTATCGGTTTTAATAAGCAGGCTTTTGTTCTTTAATACTTCAAAACTACAGTTGCCTTCGGGTGGGCAATCGCTTTCTATGGTGTGCGTGCCGTTTATAGCTGCATTGCCACTTTTTTGTGAGGAACATGCTAAAAGCAAAATTGATAAAACAAAAGCTAACTTTTTCATGGCAATAGTTAATCCGCTAAAATACAAATTTCGAGATTATTTATACCTAAAGAATGATAAAGGAATCGCAAAGATTTAGCAGCAATTAACTCCTCCAAAATTTACTTTCTCAAAATCTAATAATCCGGATTACTTGCCGTTAAAATTACTCATAGTATCGGCAAGGCCGGACAGCGTGAATGATTTTATCGCCTCAACAGCCTTATCAAGCCTTTCCGGCAGTTTAGTTTTTTCATCGTCTCCCCATTCGCCCAGCACATAACTTATCTGTTGGCCTTTTTTAAACTCATCGCTTATACCAAACCTAAAGCGTGGGTAATCGCTGTTGCCCAGCAATTGCTGAATGCTCTTTAGTCCATTGTGCCCTCCATCGGTACCGCGTGGCTTTATGCGAATAGTACCAAAGGGGATATTAAGGTCATCGGTTACTACAAGCAGGTTCTCTACCGGGATGTTTTCTTTATCGAGCCAGTATTTTACAGCCTTGCCACTAAGGTTCATATAGGTATTGGGCTTTAGTAAAATAAGGGTTCGCCCTTTAAGCTTATACTCTGTTATGGCGCCCAGCTTTGCAGTTTCAAAACTAAGGCCTTCCTGTTGCGCCAGGCGGTCCAGAATTTTAAAGCCTATATTGTGGCGGGTATTTACATATTCGGGACCAATGTTGCCAAGGCCCGCAATAAGATATTTTTTCATGGGGTCAATAGGTTCTGCTTTTTTAGTTGCAAAAAGTTGCGTAAGCCATTTCATGCCACAAAAATAAGATTTATTTATAAGTAAGAAAGGCTATAAAATCAAAAAAGCCCTCCAAACAAATGGAAAGCTTTTCATTGGTCTAACTACTAAACCTACCGCTCACGCGGCATAAACAACACAACTGCGTTAAAGGTTTTAAAAAAACCTTATTGGGGCAAAAAAGCCTTTCGTAAGAAAGGCTTCTCCCAATTTAAGCGGTCTGGACGGGACTCGAACCCGCGACCCCGTGCGTGACAGGCACGTATTCTAACCAACTGAACTACCAAACCAGTGCTTTATTGCGGTTGCAAATATACAACTCATTTTTAATCCTGCAAACGTTTTTGCGACAAAAACATAACTTTTTTTCAGGTTTCTACCCAAACTTTTGTTTTTCAACAAGGTAGGTAGTTAATATTTTTTCAAATTTTTCGTCTGTCGATACCGGGACGTACTTAATTTGATACTGCATACACGTTTCGGCTACTTTTTTAAAATAAGCGCTAACGAGTTTTTCATATTCGTCTTTTACATTTTCGGCAAAAAGGTTTACCTCTTCGCCGCTTTCCATATCTATAAATTTACGTGGGGCATTGTCAAAATCAAAACCCTGTTCGGTTTTTTTATCGATTACATGAAAAAGCACCACTTTATGTTTGTTGTGTTTTAAATGTTGCAGCGCATTAAATAATGCCTCATCATTACCGGGCTGAAACATATCTGTAAACAATATGATCATAGACCGGCGGTGCATTTTTTGTGCTATTTGGTGTAAAAAAGTAGTTGTATCGGTGGTTTTATTGCTTTTTGGTGCTGCAAGTATTCCCTCCAGTTTATCTATAAGCATACGGTGGTGCCTGCCACTGCCTTTCTCAGGTGCATAATATTCATACGTGTCAGAATAAATACTTAACCCCACTGCATCGCGCTGGCGTTTCAGCAAATCCATAAGTACTGCCGAAGCCAGTACGGAAAAACCGATTTTATTTTCATAAAACGGCTGGCCGTCTTTAAGCCTGGGGTAGTGCATAGACGACGAATTGTCTATAATAAGATGGCAGCGCAGGTTAGTCTCTTCTTCATAGCGTTTAGAGTACAGCCTGTCGGTACGGGCATACAGCTTCCAGTCGATGCTCTTTGTGCTCTCACCGGGATTGTAAACTTTATGTTCGGCAAATTCTGCAGAAAACCCATGAAACGGACTCTTGTGCATGCCTGATATAAAACCTTCTACAATTTGGTTTGCTAAAAGTTCGAGGTTTTTAAATGCCGATATTTTTTCTAATTGAGATTCAATCTTCATAATTTCAAATGTAGGGAAAATGCAGGGTGTAAAAAAAGTTTTCCCAAAAGTTTCATCTAAAATATAAGTATGCTACATCGTCTTAACTATTGCTTTATAAAAATTAACAGAGCATTATTAAAATAAGCTCAATTGGTTTTGTGCTACCTTAAGATACTTACTGCTGCTTTCGCTTAGTATAATATTTTTAAGGTGTGGTGCATCGGGTTCATTAAGCAAAATAGGGCTATCTGCACAGCGTATAAAATGTTTTGCACGGTTGTATGCAATGCCTATTTTTTGCAGCTGGTCACTGCGCAGCCTGCCAAACTTTCGGGCTTCAATGATTTTACGTGCAGATCCTACTCCTATTCCCGGTACACGCATAATCATGCGATAGTCGGCTGTGTTAATATCAATTGGAAACTGGTCCAGGTTGCGTAGTGCCCAGCTAAGTTTAGGATCCATATCGGTATCCAGATGCGGATTTTTAGTATTAAGGAGTTCATTTACATTAAACCCGTAAAAACGCATGAGCCAATCTGTCTGGTATAAGCGATTTTCGCGTAATAGCGGAGGCTGGCTGCCTATAACAGGCATGCGCACATCATAACTTATAGGTATGTAGCCTGAATAATACACACGCTTAAGCGAGTAATCTTTATAATACTGTGCAGCACTGTGAATAATCTCCATGTCGGTTTCGGGTGTAGCTCCAATAACCATTTGAGTACTTTGGCCCGCAGGCACAAATTTGGGTACACTTCTTATAAGTCCTGATTTCTTTTCATCTTTATACTGCGCGATGCCGCTTTGTATAAAGGCAAGGGGTTTTTTTACATCTTCATGCGATTTATCCGGAGCTAAAAGTTTTAGCCCTGCTTCTGTAGGCATTTCAAGGTTAATGCTCATACGGTCGGCATAAAGTCCTGCTTCGGTAAGTAATTCCTGACTTGCACCCGGAATGGTCTTTAAATGAATATAGCCGTTAAAGCGCTCTTCCAGCCTAAGACGCTTTACAATGCGCACCAGCCTTTCCATCGTAAAATCGGCATTTTTAAAAATACCAGAACTAAGAAACAGCCCTTCAATATAATTGCGGCGGTAAAAGCTCATGGTAAGGACTACTACCTCGTCTACAGTAAATGCAGCGCGTTTAACATCATTGCTAACCCTCGATACGCAAAAGGCACAATCGTAAATACAATGATTTGTAAGTAATACTTTTAAAAGTGAGACACAGCGGCCATCTTCGGTATATGTGTGGCAAATACCATTACTACTATCGCCTATACCTTTATTGTCGTTCTTGCGATTTCCACCGCTGCTCGAACAGGAAACATCATATTTTGCTGCATCGGCTAAAATGTTTAGCTTTTCTCTAATCCTGTCATACATATATAGGAGTGTTTCTACAAAAATAAGTACTAAAAAAACGCTATCATATTGAACGATTGTTAAATATTTAGGGTAAAAATGGTCTTGCCTGTTATTGTTACATTATATAATTATAATGCATTTTTATAAATCGAAAATTCGTGTATTTTTGCCGCAAATTGAATTTATATTGCATTTTGTCTAATTTTAATATTGTTATAACGTTTATATGTTTATGAGCATAACAATCATGGTTTTTTTAACTAAATTGCCTACAAAACTTGTATAGTTATAAAAATTTGTTGAGAGGTGTAAATTTGTTATAAAATTTTGTTAACCGGTTGTCATTTATTATATATTTGCCTGCTGTATTAAGATGCTGTATATTAAGTTATTAAAGTTGAGCCCCGAAGTCAAAAAGATTGCTAGTTAGTTGTATTATGAAAAAACATTTACTTTTTTTGGTCCTTTTATTTGCGTTAAAAGGATTTTCGCAAAGCACTATTGTTGTGGCGCCTGCGCCAACCGAAAACAATGGAGCTGCTTTAAATCAGTGGGTTAGTAATAACCTGATTAGTAGCTCTTGTTTAGCCCAAACATCAAATGTAGTAAAGTCTACAGGGCTTAGTTATGGTTACGAGAGTGTAGGGTCTTTTACAAATGCTAACCCCAATTTTGCATTTACAAGAGGCGTACTTCTTAGTACAGGAAGGGCTGTGAACGCTGCCGGACCCAATACTACAGTTTCTAGCGACGAGAATATAGCTTGGACAGGTGATGCCGATCTTGAAGCTGCTCTTGCTGCAGGCGGGGTAACAATGAGATCAATGAATGCAACAGTTCTTGAGTTTGATTTTGTTGCTGCTACCTCTACGTTATCAATAGATTATATTTTTGCGTCGGAAGAATATGGCCAGTTTCAGTGTTCTTCTAAGGATGGATTTGCAATACTTTTAAAAACGGGAAGTGGTGCCTATAGAAATTTAGCCCTTGTGCCAACTACTACAGATGCAGTATCTGTAGCTACTATACGTAATAATGCTTTTGTTAATAGTCCGCCTAACGGATGTAATTCGGCTAATATACCCTATTTTGGCAGCTTTAATGGTGGTACACAAGACCCTGCAAATCCTTCGCCTACAAACTATGAGGGGCAAACGGTAGTTATGAATGCGTCTGCTACGCTTGTACCCGGCACAACGTATCATATAAAAATTGTAATTGCCGATGATGGTAATGGTAATCCTGAAAACTTAAATGGTAACGACGGCAAGTATGATTCTGCGGTGTTTTTTCCTAAGGACGGATTTAACCTTGGGCAAAATGTTTTAGAAGGTGGCTTAACCATAAATAATGGAAATGCTCTATGTGATGGTGAAAGGCATACCATAAATTCTAATCTTGATGCAGATGATTTTATATTAAGCTGGAAGAAAGATGGTAATGATTTTGCGGGAGATGTTGCTTCTGTTGAAGTAGTTGATCCCGGGAGGTATGAACTGAGGATTGAAACGGCCGGAGGTTGTGTAGATACGCAGGAGATCGTTGTTGAATTTGCCCCTGCAATTGTGCCGGGTACTCCAAGTGATCTTTATGTATGTGCAGACCCATCCGGGAGTTATGTTTACGACCTTTCCCTTAATACTCCGCGTATTAAGCTTGGGTTAAACCCAGCTACGGTTGTAACATACCATGCCTCACCCGAAGATGCTGACCAGAACAGGGGTGCACTACCTCTTAGCTACACAAGCCCTGGTGGTGTAACTATATATGCAAGAGTAAAGAGTTACAATAGTACTTGTTATGCTGTTGTACCTTTTCAGTTAATAGCTTTGCCTGCTGCAACGGCTACGAGACCCGCTACCTTATCTACTTGTGAGAGCGCAGCAGGAAGCGGCACATCTACTTTTAACCTTACACAATTAAGGCCTGCAATATTAGGTAGCCAGAGCAATACTGATTTTACTGTTTCGTTTTATACCTCTCAGGATAATGCAAATACAAATACTTCGCCTATTACATCTGCAGGTACTTATCCATCAGGAAACGCTACGCTGTATGCAAGAGTGCAAAGTATTGTAAATCCAACATGTTTTGCCACTACACCTTTTAGTATAGCAGTTATAGCACTGCCGGCTATTGGTCCGGTTCCTGCAAACCAAAATGTATGTACAACTTATACACTTCCTGCATTAACAAACGGGGCTTATTACAGTTTGCCGGGTGGGCAAAGCCCTTTGCCTGCAAATTATGTAGTTACATCAACAAGAACAATATATGTATATGCAACATCTGCTACAACACCTTCTTGTGCTAACGAAGCAAGTTTTACAGTTACTGTTGCTCCTGTAAATGTACCGGCAAATGTAAGTGCATGTACAAGTTACACACTTCCGGTTTTACCGGCAGGTCAGGAATATAGAACAGCAACCGGAGGCGGTGGTACCGTTATTCCGGGAGGTACAGTATTAAGGCAGACTCAGAGGATATATTTTTATATTCCTTCGTCGCCTGTTTGTACTGCAAATACAAATTTTATAGTTTCATTAACAACAGCAAATATACCTGCAGAGGCTGTAGATGGTGTTGTAAGTGTATGCCAGCCTTATGCGTTGCCAGTAGTTGCAGGTGGCGGCAATTATTCTACCGAACCAGCAGGCAGGGGAACTTCCTTGCCTGTGGGAACCATTATATCTACATCTCAAAGAATATATGTTTTCCAGGCTAATTTTCCATTAGACTGTAATGCAGAAAGTAGTTTTGAGGTTGTTATTACAAATACTGACATTGCACCGGTAAGCCCAATAGTACGATGCAGAAATTATACGCTTCCTCCATTATTAGTAGGTAATTATTATTCTGTTTCCGGTGGTGGTGAAGCAAATCTTATAGCTGCGGGTACCGTTATCACTACTTCACAAACGGTCTACGTACGCGCTGAGGCGCCGGGTAATCCTGCATGTACAAATGAAGCAAGCTTTAGGGTTACTATAAACCCTGTGCCGGCAGCACCTGTAATAGTGGGTGATGATTACTGTAATAGTTACCAACTTCCCGATCTTGGAAATGGTATAACTTATTTTACAGATAACAATGGTAATGGCATTGAGTATATGCCTAATAGTATTATTACTGAAAGTATTGTTCTCTATGCAACAACTCCCGCTAATGCCGAAGGTTGTAGGTCTGCTACCCGATTTATTGTTAGTATCATTGGAACTACGTTAGATGCGGGAGAAGATCAGCATGCATGTGTAAGCTATGATTTGCCAGGTTTGTTAACGGGTAATTATTTTACTCAGCCTAATGGTTTAGGTACTATGATACCTGCTGGTACAACAATTACTGAAAGCCAGACTGTTTATGTTTATGCTACAAATGCTACATGTAGTGCACAGGATGATTTTGAAGTAGTTATATATCCACTCCCTGTGCTTCCTGATACTGCTAATGTTGTTACATGCGGTAGCTATATGCTGCCTCCTCCTCCTGCCGGGGCTCATTATTACTCGGCTACTGGCGGTGCAGCAAGTACGAGGTTGCCAGATAATTATACTGTAACTGCTACACAAGACATTTTTGTTTACATAGAGACTGGTGGAACAGGTGTAATCCCTCTTTGCAGTAGTGAAAAACAATTTAATGTAATTATTGTTAACAGCAATATTGCACAGGCAGATGTAGCCCCTGTATGTGTGGGGTATGTGCTTCCTGAACTTGCCATAGGTACCTACCGTACACAACGCGCGGGTTTAGGTGCCGTTATACGGGGTGGCAGGCGTATAACCAGTACTCAAACTATTTATGTATATGTGCCTCTTACAACAACAGGTGCAAACTGTACCGATGATAGTAAGTTTGTTGTAAATGTAATACCGAGACACCAGGTTGTAGACCCGCCTAACGTAGTAAATGCATGTAATAGTTATATATTACCTACGCCTCCTGCCGGAGATTTTTACTACTTTTTGCCAGGTGGGCCAGATGCTGATGGGCAGGTGCCTGTACCATTAAATTATGAGGTTACAGAAACTACTGCGTTTTATGTGCATAATAACGATTACACGTGCCCGAGTGAAGAAAATTTCAGGGTATCTATTGTACATATTGATGTAGACCCTGTTCAGGACCATACTGTTTGTGCGAGTGAAGGTTATGTGCTTCCTCAATTAATGGTAGGTGATTATTATACAGCTTCAGGTGGAGGTGGTACCCGCCTTCCTGTTGGTACCGTTATAACAACAGCACAAAGAATATATGTATATGCACAATTGGCCGGTGTATCGCCAGTTTGTACAGATGAAGCGTTCTTTGATGTAATTATTGCACCGGCACCGGCTATTGTTTCGCCAGAACCGATAGATGCAGACGGTATTGCCCAGGGCTTTAGCTGTGGTAACTATGTGCTTCCTGCCTTAACAGGGCCAGGGGCATATTTTACAGAGCCAGGGGGCCAGGGCCAGCAATTAGTTGCAGGTACTACAATTGATGCTTCTCAAACAATATATATATATGCAGAAGGCGGGGGTGCGCTTAATTGCACCAGCGAACTTGAATTTAATATAACTGTTAATCCTGAAGCTCCGGAGCCTGTTACAGCTTGTGATAGTTATATACTCCCTGAGTTGCTTCCCGGCCAGTTTTACTATGATGGTCCCGGTGGAAACACGGGTAATGCTAACATTATACCCGCAGGTACAGATATTAGGGCTACACAGGATATCTATTATTTTATACAAAGTGCGGCATCATGTACAAGTACTACATTTTTTAGTGTAACTATAAATAATACGCCAATACTTCCTGAATTTGTAAATGTTGATGTGTGCGACGAATATCCCCTGCCTGCACTAACAACAGGTGCCTATTATAATGGCCCGGGGGCAACGGGTGGTTTAATAGATACTACGGTGCCTATTACTGCTCCTGCCGGTACAACATCATTCTATACAAAAACAGTATATGTTTATGCTGAGACAAATACGTTCCCAAACTGTTCTGTAGAGAAAGTTTTTGAAGTTAAAATTACACCAAGGCCAGTGGTTGACAGCCGCTCTAACATAGACCAGTGTGATGTTTTCGTTCTTGGCGCATTATCGTCTGATGCCTATTCTTACCATACTGCATCTTATGCAAATGGTGGTGGTACATTAATGCATGCAGGTGATCAAATCAGGACTTCTCAGAGGATATACATATATGGGCCTTCTCCTAATCCTGATAAACCGGAGTGCTATAGTGAAAACAGTTTCGAGGTAAATATTTATACAGCAAACGCTGATACAATACTTACCCCGGGCCAGACAGGCATAATGGCATGTGATAGCTTTACATTACCTGCAAACGGTACGTCGGGTAATCCTATAGACCAGGACACAAATGAGTTTACGCAACATTATTATCTTACAAACCCTGCGGTAACAGGTAATACGTCAAATCCATTACCTCCGGGTTATACATTTGATATTGCCAATGAAGCACCTACAGCAAATGTTTTAAATGCTACCGTATATATTTACCAGCAGCTTAAAGGCAGGTACCAGTGCGAGAGCGTGGTGGAGGTGCCTATTACTGTATACCGTACGCCTCAGGTTCCTACTGTAGCAGATGACACCGTTTGTTCCCTGTATACAGTTCCACCACTTCCGGCACTTGTTAATCCTTCTGCAACTGGCGTAACTTATGCTTATTACTCACAGTCGGGAGGCCCTTCAGGCGGTGGTGTTGTTATACCTCCGGGCACAGAGTTTAGAGCTACTGGTAACACAACAAGGGTAGAGACGTTATGGCTGTATGCATATACAGGCAATAACCAATGCTTTACACAAGACAGTTATACTGTTACCATTAATAACATAGATGTGCCTCAGCCGGCTGATGTTTTAGCGTGCGAATCATATAGATTACCACCATTGGCCATAGGTAACTATTTTACAGCAACTAATGGCGGAGGTACTCCATTATTTGCAGGAGATTTTATAACTAATATTGGTGTAAACACAATATATGTATATGGTGTAACAGCAACTACACCTGCGTGTACAAATGAAAAAACTTTTGAAGTTGAAATCTTAGACAGGCCAAGGGGCATTGTGCCGCAGCCTTTACATGCGTGTGCTGTAGATGAGACTAACAGTCATGGTATTTTTGACCTTACACCTGCATTAACAGAGGCGCTTGATAATCAGACGAATGTTGATATTAGTATATTTGAAACACTTGCTAATGCACAATTTAATGTTAGAGACCGCGCTATAACAGGGGCAAACCTTACTGCTTATGCGAGCCTGCCGGGAGCGCAGCAAATATTATATATCAGGCTTGCATCTACCCGTGGTGTAGAATGTTATACCATTGTAGAAGTAAGGCTAATTGTAGACCCAAGGCCGGTGGCTATAGCACCAACAGCTCCTTATAGCATTTGTGATAATGGTGTAAGTGATACTGATGGTATAGGTGTGTTCGACCTTACAACATACGAATCTCAGGTGCTTGGCACTCTAAACCCGGCTCAGTTTGACGTTGCTTATTATACAGATGCAGCAGCTTCGCCAGCTAACGAGATACCTAATCCAGGTGCTTATGAGTCTACAGGACGATTTATTTATATTAAAGTATTTAACATCCTTACAGGTTGTGATGATATCGTAGAACTTGAGCTTATAGTAAACCCAATGCCGGCTGTAGTAACTCCTACGCCATATACATTATGTGATGATACTACTGTGGGTGGTACTCCTGATGAAAAAGAAGTGTTTGACCTTACAACTAAAATTGCAGAGATTACCAATGGCGTTAATGGCTTAGCAGTAACTTTCCATACAAGCTTCCGCGATGCCGATACAGATACCAACGCAATACCTGATGCAGATAGCCGTGCTTACACTAACTTAACCACAGTACAAACATTGTTTGTAAGGGTAGAAGATGCTATGAGCGGCTGTTACCGTATAGTGCTTATGGATTTAAGGGTAGAACCTTTACCTACATTATTAATGCCTACAGCCGATGACCGTACTATTTGCGACAGCGATGGTAATGGCTATGGCGAAATTAATCTTGAAGATCTTATTGAAGATATGATAGATGGTGGTACAAATATTACCGTTCGTTTTTATATGACGGCTATTGGGGCGCAGAATAATAACCCTAATAGTGTAATTACTAACCTTGCAGAGTTTGTAAACCAAAACCCGGGAATGGGCCAGACTGTTTATGTAAGGGCAGAAAATACTATTACAGGATGTCTTTCTCAGGTGTATCCGTTAGATCTTATATTTAATGCTGCTCCTACGCTGCCTGCGATTGCTCTTGAGCCAATAAGGGATTGTGACGATGAACTTGACCAGGACGACCAGGATGGTATTGCTGAGTTTAACCTTACCATTCGTGAAGGCGTTATTCGCGGTGCAAACCCAACAAATGGTGCAAGCCTTATAATTACATACCATGTAACTGAACCTGAGGCCGAAGCCGGTACACCAATAATTATTTCGCCAACTACTTATCAGGGTACTAACGGGCAAATAATCTGGATACGTGTTGAAAACCCGGTTACAGAGTGTTATACGGTTACAAGTGTTAAGCTATTGTTAGATACTCCGGTAGATGTGGCACAGCCTACGGCGCTTGTTAAGTGTGATTACGAACAACTTGGGGCTACACCTCCAAATCCAAGCAATAACCAAAGCTATGTATTTGACCTTACAGAAAAAGATGAGGAGATATTAGGGGCAACAGGTCAGGGTCAGGACAACATCGTTCAATATTATGAAACATTAACTGATGTTACTAATAACACCCCAATTGCAGATTTTACAGCCTATACAAACAGGAGCAACCCGCAAACATTACAAGTAGTGGTAACAACTATTAATGGCTGTAAGAGTTATACAACGCTTACTATAAAAGTAATACCATTGCCAACACCTAACCCTGCACCGGATCCACTTGAAGAGTGTGACGATGAAATTATAGGGGACGGTAAAGCGAGGTTTACACTTTCGGATGCTGATGCAGATATACTGCAACAGTCTACACTGACAACTCTGACTTATTGGGAAACTGAAGATGCTGCTAATGATGGAACCGGCACCCCGCTTGATCTGTCCTATTATAGCGAAAGCAAAACAATTTACGTACGTGCAGAGCTTGCAGGCAGTGAGCCTGGAGATCCTGTGTGTGCTGTGGTTGTACCATTAGAACTTATAGTAAACCCATTACCGGCAACCTCTATAGCGCCTTATGGAGTATGCCAGACCAACTTTACAGGTTTTGCCCAGTTCGACCTTGGTAACTACCGCAGTACAATACTACCGGCTGGTGCTGTGCTTACAGACTATACTGTTCGCTTCTATGCTCAGGATCCAAGGGTGGTTCCTCCGGGATCTGCGAATGGTAACCCTTCACTTAACTACTTATACACTAATACGGTATACAGGACGCAAACAATATGGGTGTATGCACAAAACAACGATACAGAATGTGATGTGGTGTTGCCACTTATATTATCTGTAGAGCCGCAAACCATTGCTAACCCGGTAGATGATACGGTATTAAGGTTCTGCGATACTGACGGGGACAATGATGGAGAAACTAGAGTTGACCTAACCTTAGCCACCCCTGTAATAATAGGTACACAGGTACCAATAGACACTACGTATACTTATGAAGTGTTCTACTTCAGGACTGAGGCAGAAGCAAGGGCGGGAGATATTACTGCTGCCATACCAAACCCTACTGGATTCCCTACCAGGACCACTGTACTATGGGCTATGATAAGAAGTACGCTGCCTTACGGCTGCCCTGCTTACACCGCGGTACCGGTTACAATAGACCTGCTTCCGGCACCGGTATTATCGAGCCTGAACGACAGCCACACTAGCTGTGTTGATTTTGAAACTAACGAAGTATTGCGTTATGTAGAGCTTAGCAGCAACATTACCGCACCGGATAATACCTTCCAGTGGTTTAAAGATGGGGTAGCCATACCGGGCGCCACATCGGCAAACTACAATGCTTACGAGTCTGGTATCTATACAGTAGTTGTAACAGGTGGTGCACCTAACTTCTGCGTATCTGATGCACTACCGGGATGGGATGTAACCATGTCCGGGCCTGCAAGCCTTATAGGCGACGGGTATGTAGTAAGCAATGCTTTTGCAGACAACCAGGTTATAACCGTTTTAGTAGAAGGTTACGGCGATTACCAGTACAGTATGTATGTAGACGGCCCATGGCAAAACTCTAACGTATTTACAAATGTTACCACCGGGTACCATAACATTTACGTAAGGGATATAACCAATGGTAACGATGCGTGCGACCCTATAACGCTAAGCGATGTAAGTACAATAGATTACCCTAAATACTTTACGCCAAACGGAGATGGTTACAACGACTACTGGAATATTATAGGCCTTGCTAACTTCCCATCGTCAAGGATCTATATCTTTGATAAATATGGTAAGCTACTAAAACAATTAGCACCGGGCAGTGACCCTGCAGCAGGACAGGGATGGGATGGTACCTTTAACGGTAACCCGCTACCATCAGATGATTACTGGTTTACGGTTACCTTCCCTGATGGAGATACAGTGAGGGAGTTTAAAGCTCACTTTGCAATGAAACGATAATTGTTATAAAAAGTAAGGGCAGCCAAATGGCTGCCCTTACTTTTTATAACAATTGTGTGTCATTCTGAACGCAGCGCAGCGGAGTTGAAGAATCCCGAATGAGATAATACTATAATTCTGTGTAAAGCATTATTCTGAGTTTGAAACCCCAAAGTTAAAAGAGCGCACTTAGCGATGGTATAGCCCTGACTGTAGCGGCATCCTCCCAACGCAGGCAGGGAGATATAGCGGAAGGCAGGAACATGGTTAAAGAAAGCGCACGTGTTATGCTGCAATAAAAAAGCCCCACAGTTGTGAAGCTATTGTGTAAACATTATTTAGAGTAATTAACTCCTTAAAGCATGTAAACGCGCTACATATTTACCCACAACATCAAACTCAAGGTTTACGACCGTTCCGGGTTTAATGTTCTTAAAGTTAGTATGCTCGTAGGTATACGGTATAATGGCTACACTAAACTCATTAGCTTTAGAGTTAACAACAGTAAGGCTAACACCATTTACGGTAATAGAGCCCTTCTCTATAGTTATGTTGTTGGGGCCGGCGTCATACATAAAAGTAAAGTACCAGCTGCCTGATGCATCTTTTACAGATGTACATGTTCCCACTTGGTCTACATGTCCCTGCACAATATGCCCGTCCAGCCTGTCGCCCAGTTTCATGGCGCGCTCTAAATTAACCTCGCTGCCCACAGCCCAGTTGCCCAGGTTGGTCTTTTCGAGGGTTTCCTTAATAGCGGTTACGGTGTAGCTATCCGGCGTTAAGGCAACCACTGTAAGGCACACGCCGTCATGAGAAAGACTTTGGTCTATCTTAAGTTCGGGTACAATAGCACAGGTTAATGTAATATTAATGTTGTCGTTTTCTTTTTCTATTTGCGCAATGGTTGCGGCAGTTTCAATAATTCCTGTAAACATGCTGATTAATTTTACTAAATTTGTAGGGTACAAAATTAAGCAATAAACAGTATCATGACAAAACAGGCAGAAAATGTAATTGTAGGCATATCTATAGGCGACCTAAACGGCATAGGCACAGAGGTTTTGCTTAAAACTTTTGAAGATGCCCGCATGCTGGAATTTTGCACGCCGGTTATTTTTGGCAATGTTAAAGTGCTGTCTTTTATAAAAAAAACCTTTAACCTTACCTGTAACCTTCATGGTATTGACAGCCTTGACCAACTTATAATAGGTAAAATTAACGTGCTTAATATATGGAAGGAAGGCGTTAATGTAGATTTTGGCAAGAATGACGAGACAGTAGGCAAGTATGCTATAAAATCGTTTACCGAAGCTGTTGCCGCTCTTAAAGAAAAAAAGATAGACGTGCTCGTAACAGCCCCTATAAATAAATACAATATACAAAGCGATGATTTTAAATTTCCGGGGCATACTGATTATTTAGACCAGGAATTGGAAGGAGATGCGCTTATGTTTATGGTACAGGGCGACCTTAGGGTAGGTTTACTTACAGATCATATTCCGGTTAACGAGGTGTCGTCGCATTTAACAGAAGAGCTTATCCGTAAAAAGATATTTACTATAAATACATCGCTTAAAAGAGATTTTAAAATTAGTAAGCCCAAAATTGCTGTATTAGGCGTAAACCCGCATAGTGGCGATAATGGTGTTATAGGCAAAGAAGATGATGTGGTGGTAAAACCGGCCCTTAAAAAGTTGTTTGAAGAAGGTGTTATGGTTTTTGGCCCGTACAGTGCCGATAGTTTTTTTGGCAGTGGGCAGTACGAAAAATATGATGCTGTAATAGCTGCATACCACGATCAGGGGCTTATTCCTTTTAAAACATTATCGTTTGGCAATGGTGTTAATTATACCGCCGGGCTCGAAGGAATACGCACTTCGCCAGATCATGGCACGGGTTATGATATAGCAGGTAAGGGAATGGCCGATAATAATTCGTTTAAAGAAGCCGTTTATCTTGCTATAGATGTGTATCATAGCAGGCAGGAATATGCTGAGCTTACAAAAAACCCACTGAAAATAAGAGAAAAGCAGGAAGAGTCAAAAAAATATTCATAACAGTCTTGGATTTGCAATTATTTTATATCTTTGCACGCTCAAAACTGTTGTAGTAAAACAAGTTGCGGTATACAAAGTACACGCCTTATTAATAATAACAGTTAAAATACTGGAAGTACATGAAAGTGAACAAGGATTTTTTAATCCCGTTTGTGGGATTGAAGCAGGGAAAGCACCAGTTTGAGTTTGATATTGACAAAAAGTTCTTTGATGGCTTTGAATTTGACGAGTATAACGACGTCAATATTAAAGTTAATCTTGTTTTGGATAAGAAAAGCACTATGCTGGAACTTGGCTTTAAGCATAAGGGTACGGTTAACGTTCCATGCGACCTTAGCAATGAGGATTTTGATCTTTCTGTTAAAGGAGAGCTTAACCTGATTGTAAAGTTTGGCGACGAATATAACGATGACAACGATGTCCTGCTAATACTGCCGCATGGCGAATATCAGGTAAACGTAGCGCAGTATATTTATGAAATGATTGTGCTGTCGGTACCAACAAAGCGGGTTCACCCGGGAATTAAAGACGGTACATTTACCGCAGATATATTAGATAAACTGGAAGAGCTTGCTCCAAAAGAAGAATATAAAGAAAAAAAAGAAGAAGAAAGCACCGACCCGCGTTGGGACGGTTTAAAAAAACTATTAACGGATAATAAATAATATAGTAAAATGGCACATCCTAAGAGAAAGATTTCCAAAACAAGAAGAGATAAGAGAAGGACGCATTATAAAGCATCGGTTCCTCAAATTGCTAAATGCCCTGTAACAGGTGAAGCACATTTATATCACAGAGCATATTGGTTTGAAGGTAAAATGTACTACAGAGGTCAGGTTGTTATAGACAAATCAGAAGAGGCTGTAGCATAATTGCTGGAAGTAAAGGGTAAAACTCTCACTTGGTGGGAGTTTTTTTGTTAAATACCCTTTTTTTTAAATTAGGCGGGCTTATTTCCTGCCATATTATAAAATTTTTGTAATTTCCACCACTTTTCAGGGGTATTCCCGCCTGAAACAGAATGATATATTATTCCTATGAGTAAAATAACAGCTGCCATTACTGCCGTTGGGGCTTACGTGCCGGATTTTGTACTTACAAACCAGTTGCTCGAAACAATGGTAGATACCAATGATGAATGGATAACATCCCGAACAGGGATTAAGGAAAGGCGTATTCTTAAAGAAGAAAATCAGGGTACTTCGTTCCTGGCTATAAAAGCGGCGGAAGATTTGCTTAAAAAATCGGGTACCAACCCCGCAGAGATTGATTTGGTACTGGTAGCAACGGCTACGCCAGATATGCCCGTTGCAGCAACTGCTGTTTATGTAGCTACAAAAATAGGCGCTGTAAATGCCTTTGCATACGACCTGCAGGCTGCCTGCTCCAGTTTTTTATATGCTATGAGCACCGCAGCTGCTTATATTGAAAGTGGGCGTTATAAAAAGGTGTTGGTTATAGGCGCCGATAAAATGTCTTCTATTATAGATTATACAGACAGGGCAACCTGCATTATCTTTGGTGATGGTGCCGGGGCTGTGATGTTTGAGCCTAACTTTGAAGGGCTTGGCTTACAGGATGAGATATTAAGGAGCGACGGCATAGGCCGCGATTACCTTAAAATTGAGGCCGGAGGCTCTATTTTACCTCCAAGCCACGAAACGGTTGATAATAAGCAACATTACGTTTTTCAGGATGGTAAAACCGTGTTTAAATATGCCGTGTCTAACATGGCCGATGTAAGCGAGAAGATCATGCAGCAAAACAACCTGTCGCATGACGATGTAAACTGGCTTGTAGCACACCAGGCTAATAAAAGGATTATAGATGCTACTGCACACAGAATGGGTGTAGATGAAAGCAAAGTGCTTATTAATATAGAAAAATACGGTAATACAACATCGGCCACACTGCCGCTGCTGCTTCATGATTTTGAGCACCTGTTTAAAAAAGGCGATAACATTATCTTTGCCTCTTTTGGCGGAGGGTTTACCTGGGGCTCTATATACCTTAAATGGGCATACACTAAAAACTAAACAAACTACAAATAAAAACTGAAATATGGATATCAGAGAAATTCAAAACCTAATCAAGTTTGTGGCAAAGTCCGGAGCTACA
>Ga0247806_10000412_pt1 | contig 27203 bp, 21 predicted proteins | sample UWRJL059202B1_FD_179935 | JGI IMG/M metagenome (GOLD analysis project Ga0247806, IMG submission 179935) | Plant litter microbial communities from Arlington Agricultural Research Station in Wisconsin, United States - UWRJ-L059-202B-1 | ecosystem: Environmental > Terrestrial > Plant litter >... | reverse complement strand
CCAATCCACATCAACATTTGAATGTGAATCACGTCGGGCTGAAACTCTTCAATAATCTTTTTAACTTCACGGTTCGGTGTGAGCGACACGCGAATATTTTGATAGAGAGGAAAGGGGATTGAAACCGTTCGAATAATCACGTGATTACCGTCAACTTCTTTTGATTTTTTACCCGTTTGACTTGGAGCAATTACCAATACTTCGTGCCCACGTGCAGCTAAGCCCTGGGCAAGGCTTCGACTAAACGTCGCGACACCGTTGATAATCGGATAGTGTAAATCCGACGCAATTAGGATTTTCATAACTAAAGTCCAGTATACCATGCTCCGCGCAGGCCTATACGCTCATGCTACAATAATTACTATTATGAACATCTTTTTTGATGCACGTTACATCCGCACCGATTTTCACGATGGCATTAGTCGGTATACAACCGAGCTCGGTAATGCGCTTGCAAAGCTGACACCCATCACGTTTATTATTTCCGACTCAGCGCAGCTGACATTTCTTCCAAAGAAAGCTAAGCATGTGCTCATTCATCATGTCACATCAGTAAAAGAACCGTTTACTGCGCACATCTTGAACAAGTTTCAGCCTGATGTCGTCTATTCACCGATGCAAGTCATTGGATCGATGGGGCGAAATTTCAAACTCATCGTCACCTCACACGACATGATTTATTTCCACCATAAAAAAGCACCGTACGGACAACCAGCAATTGTGCGAGCTGGGTGGCGAGCATACCACGCAACAAAACTCTTTGAACGACTTGCGTTGAATAAGGCAGATATTGTTGCAACGGTTAGCCATGCAGCGCAGCGTCAGTTCCAAGAGGCAAAGCTCACAAAGCGACCGATTATCGTAATCCCTAACGCACCCCAGGCACTTTCGCATCATGCAGAACTACAGCGCGCGGAAGGCGCACCACGAAACCTAATTTACATGGGCTCTTTTATGCCATATAAGAATATCGAAACGCTGCTTAAGGGAATGGGGTACCTCCCTGATTACACGCTCCACATTTTGAGCAAAGGCCCCGCTGCACGAAAACGAGAACTTGAAGCGCTTGTTCCTGCAAAACGAAACGTTGTTTTTCATGGCGGTGTTTCTGATGGAGTGTATGCACAACTTCTTACCGATAAAGCAGCCTTAGTTAACGCAAGTCTCGACGAAGGCTTCGGCCTTCCGGTGGTTGAAGCATTATCGCTCGGCGTCCCAGCGGTCATTAGCGACATCCCTGTGTTTCACGAAGTCGCAGCTGGAGGAGCGCTGTATTTCCAACCTCTTGACCCTAAAGATTTTGCAGACCAAGTGAAGCAACTCGACTCAAAAGCCGTTCGTGATCGCGTCATTTCGCATAGCAAAACCCATGCAGCAACATTTACCTGGGAACGCTCAGCACGCACGCTTCTTAACGCCATTACATCCCTTCGGTAACCTGTTACAATAGACTATTATGGCAAGGCAACATAAAAAAGTTGTGAAATCTGGAGCGATTCTTAATCGGCGCGCTTCTTTTGATTATTCTCTCGAGCAAGATATAACAGTAGGCGTTGCGCTAACTGGCCGTGAAGCTCGTGCCGCACGCGATGGGCGAGTGCAGCTTAAAGGATCATTTGTGACTATTCGCAATAATGAACTCTGGCTTAATAACGCGAGTTTTAGTCTCGTCCTCAACACGAAGAATGCGGATGAAACCTCTGTCGATACGTCACCCCGTAAACTCCTCGCACATCGAAAGCAAATTGATGAACTCGTTGCGCAAAAGCAAACTGGTATGACTATTGTGCCACTTCGGCTCCTCACGCAGGGTCGTTTCATTAAACTCGTCATCGCACTTGGTAAAGGTAAGAAATTATACGACAAGCGAAACTCCATCAAGCTCCGTGACCAAGAGCGCGACGTTCGCCGAAACGAAAAATAATCAAGAAAGAGAAAACCCGGCTCGTAATGAACCGGGGAATCTCTGCTGATAGGTCATCCGAAAGAGCGACGGACCACTCTTCCATTAACCTTGATAGTGATTTGACGCTTGCCTCCGTGGAAAAAGATTACCGCTGCAGTCAAGTCTCCGGGGCCACCATCCTCGGGGTTTCGAAATATCGTCATTGCTGTTGATCTCGTAAGGATCTCCGAAGTACCATCCTTAAACAGCACCTCGACCTCTTCTTCAATCGTCACTGGAATATTTCCATTGACCTGACCGTGCGTGCCGCCACCTTTTTTAAACTTGTGATCACCAATGTAGCCTGCAAGCCACGACCAATAATCAACAACTTGCCTCGTCGATCCCATGACACTTCCTTTCTATCGGTGCAGAGATTAGCATAGTTATACCACAATTATCCTTTGCAACCAACCCCTCTGCACGGTATACTAAAGAGATGAAATTATACTCTTGGAACGTTAACGGAATTCGCGCAGTTGTAACAAAAGGGACGTTTCAAACGTTTATCGCCGAACACCAACCCGACGTCTTGTGTCTTCAAGAGACAAAAGCAAAAGAAGGCCAAGCGATTCTTGATCTTCCTGATTACCACGAATACTGGAATAGCGCCGATAAGGCCGGGTACAGCGGAACAGCTATCTTTAGTAAGATAAAGCCGCTTCAGGTTATTAACGGGTTCGCCGATGACATCGCCGCAAAATATACGTTCAAAGACCAATACGGTGATCCGCTTACCGAAGGTCGCGTTATCTCTGCAGAGTTCGAAAAATTCTGGGTTGTGACCGTTTACACACCAAACTCAAAAGGTGACCTAAGTCGTCTCGGGCTTCGCCACACCACATGGGATCCTGCCTTTCTTGAACACGTACAAAGCCTCGAGAAAACAAAACCCGTGCTATTCAGCGGCGACCTCAACGTTGCACATGCCGAAATTGACCTTGCAAACCCAAAGCCAAACATCGGTAAGCACGGGTTCACCGTCGAAGAACGCGCCGGTTTCGACGCATTTGAAGCGGCTGGCTTTGCCGACACATTCCGCGCAGCCTTTCCCGAAAAAGAAGGGGCATATAGCTGGTGGACTCACTGGGCAAACGCCCGAGCGCGCAACGTTGGCTGGCGCATTGATTACTGGCTTGCGAGTAAGAGTATCGCCGATAAAGTTTCAAACCCGCAAATTCACCCCGATGTCATGGGTTCAGACCATTGTCCGGTCAGTATTGAAGTCGCCTTCTAATGGATTACTCGTTCTGGCACCGTCAAGCAGCAGGAACGCCACTTTACCCAGATATCGAATGGAGTAAACCGGAGCAGCGGGGGTTGGCGGGTAAACTTGGCATTATTGGCGGCAATAAACTTGGCTTCTCTGGAGTTGCAGAGGCGTTTACTGTTGCCGAAAAGGCCGGGGTAGGCGAGGTAAAGGTATTGTTGCCTGATGTTTTAAAGAAGACAATTCCACCAGTCATGACGAATGTTATATTTGGGGCAACAAACCCTTCGGGAAGCCTTGCCAAGGACGCCGTGCGAGATATGGGCGTTATGAGTTCATGGGCGCAAACCGTCCTGCTTATTGGTGATGCGGGGCGAAGCAGCGAAACGGCAATTGCGTATGAAGAATTTATTCGTTCTGATACAAAACAACTCGTCATTACCCGTGATGCATTTGACCTAGTGAAAAATAGTGCACAGCCGTTACTCGACCGACCAAATACTGTCCTTATTCTTGCCTTCGCGCAGCTGCAGAAACTTTTTCAGTCAGTGTACTACCCGAAGGTTTTGACCTTTAGTATGCAACTCACAAACCTTGTCGATGCGCTCCACAAATTCACAATTACGTACCCGACTACTATTGTTGTGCTTCACAAAGAGCACATCGTCATCGCATCAAGCGGTGAGGTCGTCACCACACCATGGGACAACCCTATGGCGATCTGGCGGGGGACAGTCGCCGCAAAAGCCGCCGTGTATTGGACGTGGAATCCGAACAAACCTCTCGAGGCCATTGCCACCGCAATCATTGCTTAATTATTTAATAAAATAACACCCTCGATAAAGAGGGTGTTTTCATATGCACTTGGTGGGCGAAGAGGGACTTGAACCCTCACTCCCTTACGAGAACAAGATTTTGAGTCTAGCGCGTCTACCAATTCCGCCACTCGCCCAAAATACCATTTTGCGCTAGCGCGTCTACGATTAACTTACGTTCACGCAGCCGCCACTCGCCAAAATATACAACCAGTGGTTGAAAGTGCCTTAGTATTGTACAATAAAAGGGAATAGGAAACCATAGATGAACCCCGATAATCGCAGCCCTGGTGGGGCGCTGCCGTCTCAGGACCGCACCGTCACTCCTCCACCACAACAAGATACCCAGCAAGAAGCCGCGGCGAACGTGATTCGTACGCAGATTAGCGCACTCTATGATTCTCCCGCCTCAGTAGACCCAGTTGCTCAAGCTGCCGCACAGCCTGCAGCAGCTCAGCAACATCAGCACGACACCAACCCGTACCATCGCACTCACACGGCCCACACAGAGCCAACAGCCGATCAGTGGAAAGAGTACCACTCAGCATGGCAAAACTACTACCAGAAGTACTACGAAGGCTACTACACTCAGCAACAAATTCAACAGCAGCACGTTCTGTCGCAGCAGCAAGAAACCGTCGTCGCCCCAACGCCTGAGCGCCAAGGATTCTTCTCGTCTCATATTGAACCCGAAGAAACAATCAGTACTGAGCCAATCACAAAAGACCAAGCACTCTTTGAACTTCGTCAAAAACTACTGGGCCGCATTAAAAAATCTGCCCGTAAGGTTCGCAAGAGTCGTCACTTTGTACCAATCGCAGCATCACTTGTTGTGGTACTCATCTTTGTATTCATTCAGTACAACCGAGTATTTATTGCATCTGTTCAAGCCTATGTTGCGCCGGGTAATGGAAATGTACAGAATATCGTCATTGACCCAACGGGCGAGGCGCTTATTAGTGCTGACCCTCGATTGATCATCCCAAAGATCAACGTTGATGTGCCTGCTATTTATGGCATAGGCAACGACCACAATTCGCAGATGTCAGCGATGGAGAAGGGGGTTGCGCACTTTGCAATTCCTGGCGCAAGCAGTCACCCTGGTGAAATCGGCAATACCGTCCTTTCTGGCCACAGTAGCAACGACCTTTTTGACGGTGGCGATTACAAGTTCATCTTCGCGCAACTCGACAAGCTTGCTATTGGCGATAGTATTTACGCAAATTACGAAGGAAAGCGCTACACGTACGTGATCACAAAGAAAGAAGTTGTCGCACCAAACGAAGTAAATAAGCTCGTGTACCCAACCGACAAGCCTATGCTCACACTTATTACCTGTACGCCCCTCGGCACCGCTCTCAACCGTCTTCTTGTGACCGCAGAACAAGTGAGCCCCGACCCAGCAAAAGCAGCGGCAGCTCCGTCTGAGGCGAGTGCTGAAGAATCTGCAATGCCTGGTAACTCACCGACATTCTTACAGCGACTATTCGGCGCTCGGTAATCTATTCAAGAATCATTGTAATGCGCTGTAACTGATAGCCAGTTTCAGTCTTGCCGATACTATAAACGAATCGGCCGTTCTGGCTAAGCGTGACGCCGTAACCAGGTGCGACAGGGTTCAATACATTTCCGTTCAAGCCGTCGAACTCACGGATTGCGAGTGTTTCACCGCCATCATCCCAGAGGTACGCGCCATCAAGCCATGATAGCTGTGACTGAGAAGGTTTAATAGAACCACTTGCGAGTCGTTTGTGTTCGATCTCGTAACTCGTAAAGTCACTGGTTGATTGCGCGACGAGGAACATACTATTCTTCGGACTAAATGAAAGATTTGTTACCGGTGAGGCGAGTGTGAAGCTCGTGAGCTCTTTGAGGCTTGTTGCATTCATTTGGCTTGATGTTGGATATGAACCCTTGAAAAGCGTTACTTTTGCGCCTTCTGCCACTGCAACATAATCATCGCTGTAATAGCGACCGACTTGAATACGAAGTGGAGTATCAAGGGAAGGGACGGTTCGAAGAATATGCGGTGTTTCATCACCTTCGCGGTAGACTCCTGCAACTTGCGCGGTTGCGTCAGTCGCATCGACACCAATATAACTAATGACATTATTTCCAAAAAGACTGTATTGAGATACCTGTGTTATGAGTGGGTGAGAGATTGTTCGGGCGGTAATATCGATACGACGAAGTGAGTTATCATCAGTCAGGCCATAGAGGACTTTACCGTTTGTACTTGCGAATTGAATGTTACGAAGCGAAACACCAACCACACGCGAGATATTCACACTTTCAGCAGGCCGTTGTGTATCAAAGATGATCCACTCAGTACTTTCGCCGAAGGTATGTTGGACGAGCAGGTAACGACCGCTGTTATCCCATTGCTGCATACCAAAGGCGTGGGCAACTCCGGCAGTTTCGGCTTCGCTATACACCTCAACTGGTAGCAACGCTTGCTTGAAAGCTACCTTTAGTGACTCAAGATTTGCGAGATGGAATAATGGTGTATCGGCCTTCTCTTGAATAATAAAAGTCTTTTTGTCTGGGGATGCTTTTGCACCGTAGAGCGTTTCATATGTAGCAACACTTTCAACCGGAAGGTCTTTTGGCACCAAACGGATGTAATCAAGCCATGTTAATGTACCTGCAGTCAGTGTGAGATCTTTTTTCCAGTCGTGATAGAGTGCTTTTGAAACCACAAAACTATGGTGACCGGCAAGCACGGTGTGCTTCGTTGCAGTTCGGGTGCCCGTATCTTTGCCATCAATTGAGACGTTTGCCGCGTTCGGTGTTGAATCAAATTGAAGCAGGGCTCCTTGCTGGAGGCGTCCGTTGTCGCTATCGAGTCGGAAGCCGAGCATAAAGAGAATAAGTGTCGGGACAATAATACAAACGGCAAGCACAGCAAGGATCGAAGGAATGATCCGTTGTATCAATAATTCTTTTTTCGTAAGTCGTGGCATAAATGTACCAGTATATTATAGCAAGAATTAAAGATTTTTATGCGAGATACTTGCATAAGCATGATAGAGGCACTACTATAGGTTGTAATGTACGTGGGCGGAGTTTCCATGTACCAAAATGCGAGAATCTGCGAGGAAGCACCACCATGCAAACGAATAAAACTATTACTATCAACGGTCGGGCATATGATGCCGTGACTGGTTTGCTTGTTTCAGAAGCAAAAAAAGCTGCTCCGCCAGCACCCGTAAAGCCTGTGACTACTAAAAAAGCACCAGCTGCGGCCCGTCAATCAACACCGAGTGCTGCCGTTCACTCACAAACACAGCAACGTTCAAAGGTCCTTCACCGCCGAGCAACAAAGAAGCCAGCAAACATCGTTCGTAAAACCGTTCCAGGCCGATCAATGGATATCGCAAAGAGCGGTGGTGTTACTCGTTTCGCTGCGCATCCTGCCTCAAAGGTACCTGCTGCAACCGCAGCTACTGCACCTCAAGCAGTCATTAAAGATATTGCACCAAAAGCTCATCCACTTGCTCGCAAAGCTGCACAAAAAGTTCAGCCAGTTCAAAAGCCTGCTAAACAGACGTCAAAGCAGATTAAAGATGCGCACATCGCTAAGGCGCTTGCCGCACCAAGTGCACCAAAGCTTCACGAAAAGAAGAAGGGGTCTCGAGGCCCATCGAAATGGCTCAAGCGAAGTATCATTATCGTTGGAACGTTCGTACTCCTTGGCCTCGGTTTTTATCTTGCCTACACAAACATTCCGAGTATTTCTGTGAGCGTTGCTGCATCGCAAGCCGGTGTTGCTGCGTCTTACCCTAAATACACACCAGACGGCTACCGTCTCGACCAGCCAGTCACATATAGCGATGGCGAAGTGGTTCTTTCGTTTATCTCAAATAGTGCCGACAACGGATATAAAATCACTCAAACTCGAAGTTCATGGGATTCATCTGCTGTGCTTGAAAATATTGTTCGCAAAAGCGCTGGCGATAACTACATTCAAACAAAAGAGCGTGGCCTGACTATCTACTCATACGACAAAAGCGTTGCATGGGTAAATGGTGGCATCCTTTATGTGATTGAAAGTAGCGCAACACTTTCTGGTGACGCAATCCGCAAGATCGCAACAAGCCTCTAATCATCCAGCCCTCTCTCTGTTATACTGAGAGGTATTATGACAAAAATCCGTACTCGTTTCGCTCCTAGTCCTACTGGCTTTATGCATGTTGGTGGTGTTCGCACCGCACTCTTTGCCTGGATCCTTGCCCAGCAGGCCGAAGCAGACGGCACCTTTATTCTTCGTATCGAAGATACTGACAAGCAGCGCGAAGTTGAGGGGAGTATTCAACAGATCGCCTCAAGCTTGAACTGGCTTGGCATTATGTGGGACGAAGGCGTCGACGTTGGTGGCCCTCACGCACCATATCTTCAATCTGAACGTCTTCCCATTTATATTGAATGGGCACAAAAACTTATCGACAGCGGCCGTGCGTACGCCGATCCGTATTCTCAAGAAGAACTTGAAGGTTTCCGCGAGCTCGCAAAAGCCGAGAAGCGACCCTTCTTGTACCGCCATCACCGTCCTGAAAACCCACCAATCTGGGATGGCTCACAGCCGCTTCGTTTCAAGTCTGACCCAAAGCCATACAAATGGAATGATGCGGTTATGGGCGAGCTTTCAACCGGTGAAGAGGCGATTGACGACTTCATTCTTATTAAGGGCGATGGCTACCCGACCTATAACTTCTGTCATATTGTTGATGATGCGATCATGGGCATCACTCACGTGCTTCGAAGCCAGGAGTTTATTAGTAGTACGCCAAAATTCTTGAATCTTTATGAAGCTCTCGAAGTCGAGCGACCGATTCTTGCGACGCTTCCATTTGTCATGGCAATCGATGGCAAGAAAAAACTTGGAAAGCGCGACGGCGCAAAAGATATCCTTGATTATGGCAAAGAAGGGTATCTTCCTGAAGCAATGATGAACTTCCTGGCGACCCTCGGCTGGAACGATGGAACCGAGCAAGAAATCTACACAGAAGCTGAACTCATCGCAGCATTCTCACTTGATCGTGTACAAAAAAGCCCCGCTCGTTTTGACGAACAGCGATTACTCTGGCTTAACGGCCAACACATCCGTACTCTTTCACTTGAAGACCTCGCTGCACGGGTGACCGACTTTTGGCCAGCATCTGCAGAAGAGGCGAGTGACGCCGATAAGTTGAAGGTGCTCGCACTCGTGCAAGATCGCCTCAAGACATTGATCGACCTGCCAATTCTTACGAGTTATTTCTTCCAAGAACCAGCAATTGACCGAAGCCTTATTACCGACAACAAACAATTGAGTAAACTTTCAGACGAAGAAGTTAACTCACTCCTTTTTGCTGCTCGCGAATCATTTGCAGCAATTGACGAAGCAGACTTCACGGCAGAGAACATTCAAGATGCGCTCAATACACTCCTTGAAACCACAGGCCAAAAGCCAGGGATTCTGTTCAGCCTTATCCGAATTGTTGAATCATGGGCACCGTTTAGCCCGGCATTAAATGAGATGCTTGCAACGCTTGGTAAAAAAACTGTCTTACGCCGAATTGACGTTGCGCTCGCGTAGGTTCGCTAATTAAAAGTTACCTTTCGTCCTTTTGGACTCATCAGTGTATTTACACAAATACAGAGGCATAGCGAGCCGGTATCCAGGCTTTCGCCCGAACTTACCGGCTCGCCGCAGCCAACTACTTATTCCGTGCCGTTGCGATTCTGCAACTCGTCGGCCAATGCTGTGAGGCAATCGGCCAGCTGCTGATTCGTCAAACTCGACGGATCATCACACGAAATACTTCCATCACCTCCGGTTGACGGGTTAGTGCCACCGTCGGTCTCAGCGCCAAAATCGGGCTGGTCGGTCTCGAGGGTAGTGGTGGACGTTTTAATCGTCGCACCGCCGATCTCAAGATCAACAAGGTACTTCACTCGACCAGAGATCTCGCCAAAAGCCTGCCAGTGCGTGTCGGTTACCGGCAAGAACTCCACGATTTGCCCCTTGGGCGTATCGGTGCAGAAGTTCGGGTCGGGCAGGTTACACACAGCATCCTGAGCATACGCGAAGAGGTCGTCGAGGTTCACGACTCGTGGGTCATCTTCGTTTAGCACGGAGACAACCTGCGGGTTGAGATTCGACGTCACTTCGTCAGCCAAGATGATCGAGTAGGCAATCAACGTCTGGTCATCAGACGCTTGCGGCTTCAATGGAGTCACCCAATACAGCCGTCCATCCTTCTTGCTCTTCAGCAGATAGTTGGAATTGTTGCCAAGCTGCGAATCGACACTCGTTGCGTCGAATCCGAAGTGCTCGTTGACGCTCTGCCAGTAACCTGCCCCCCAGTCGAGTGCGTCACGCTGGCTATTAACCAAACGCTGCGCATAGACCGGGCCAGGAAAGTCACCAGGCTTCACGTCAACAACCATGTCCATGACTGGCTCGCCAGACTTGGATCCTCGGATCGTCACGACGCCGCCAGGGGCATCGACCGTACGCATGTCGGTATGCGTCAGACGCACACCAGGAATCACGATGATAGGTTCGCCACCATCGCAATATCCCCACATGTCACTCTCGTTGTAGAAGAATGACGGATACGCGTTCACTACCGAGTTCCAGAGATTCTTCCCCCACATACCACCGAAGTTTCTGTTAAGGGAATAATCACCGTCAAATCGGCAGGTTTCGATACGATTCGCATCGCCCGTCCCATTCCACGACGAAATGCCGTAGATGTCCTGTTGGCCACCGCTATTGCGAATGGCCGTCCAGGCTCCCGAGTCTCCCTCGCCGTAAAGGTAAGTGAGAGTATCGGTCATGAGCTCTGCGTTGTTGATTGACCCGCTTGTCTTGCTAAGAACCTTGAGCGCACCAGTCATTGATGCAACACGAGGCACCCATTCAGAGTTGAGGTCACCCTGATTGATCGGAATAGTGACACTCCCTTGATCGACGTACTTAACAAGCATCGTCGGGAGAACGTCAGGATTCTTCACTTCCAAAGACGACGTCTCTAGATAGTAATCAGATGCGATGATATCGTGCGTCACGCCCTTGACGATGCCAAGGACAATACTTGCGACGACGATAACAACCGCGACCACCCATGCGGTGGCAAGCATGCCATCAGAATCTCCGCTATAAGCAGAGACAATCATGCCGACTGCCAACACGATAGATGCGAGTATCCAGAAGAACGGCGTTGGCAGCCCTCCTGGAAATAATCCACCTTGGACGAGTCCGACAGTGTCATGAAGGTGAGTCGGACCAAAGCCAAAGATTGCAGTAATGCCCCAAATAATGAGCCATACCGCAACAATGGCAGCAACGATCGCGACAACGATCAAAGAACACACCACAATTGGATGCGGTGCTCTTTCTTGTCTATATGACATCTCTCTCCTAGAGTTGAATGTATTGGTGGATGATTTGTAGTTGTTTGTAAAACTGCGATGAAACCAATATTCTGAGTTTCATAAGGTATATTATATCATCAAAGCTGTAAAATATCAATCGTGCCAACCCTTGCGGCTCTGGTATACTAGGCTTATGTTTAAACGCAACAAAACACCACGCGTCATTCTTGATCTTGATGAACCAACCAGTGGCTTAACTATCAAAACCAACTGGTTCAAGCGTCACAAAAAACTGAGTATTATTCTTGGGATTGTTCTTGTCTTACTTATCGCTGGCGGCACCACGGCGGCGCTTTATTTCTTGAATCAAAAACCTGAACCGGTAAAAGAAGTGGTCAAAAAGCCTGAGCCAAAACCAGAGCCAGTTATTTATCATTCACCACTCACCGGAAACATCGTTCCCGACCTTGCAACCACAACCAAGGCGACAACTGGCATTATGATTGAAAACAGCCCCGATGCTCGTCCGCAATCTGGTATTAAAGAAAGTGGTGTTGTGTTTGAGGCAGTTGCCGAAGGGGGAATCACTCGTTTCCTCGTTGTGTACCAAGAACAAAAACCACAACTTATCGGACCTGTTCGTAGTGTTCGTATGTACTATGTTGATTGGATCGCTGCCTTTAACGCCAGTGTCGCTCACATTGGCGGAAGTGCCGCTGCACTCGCTGAAGTGCGCAATGGCTCATACCGTGATATCGACCAATTCTTTAACGCCGGTGCTTACTGGCGCGCAACCGATCGCTACGCACCTCACAATGTGTACACCAGCTTTGAACGACTCGATGCGCTCAATGCAGCAAAAGGCTTCACCGAGTCTAAGTTCACTGGGTTCGCTCGAAAAGACAGTAAAGCATCTGCGGCGCCGACAGCAACACAAATCAATGTGACGATTAGTAGTCCGCTTTTCAATAGCAGCTACGTCTACAATGCCGAGACCAATACCTACAACCGATCACAAGCCGGAGCTCCTCACGTTGACCGTGAAGCAGGGCAGATTAGCCCACGAGTCGTCATTGTCTTGAAAACCAAAGAAACTCGTGTGCTTGAAGATGGCTGGCGCGAGCAAATCACGACTATCGGAAGTGGCGCGGCAACAATCTTCCAAGACGGCGAAGCAATCGAGGGGACATGGACAAAAGCAAGCAAGACAGACCAAATTGTCTTTACAGATGCAACTGGCGCAGCAATTAAACTCGCTCGTGGCCAAACCTGGATCACTGCCGTATCGGATGCAACCGGTGGCGTGACATGGAAGTAAAAACTTCTCCTGAACTCGTAAAGAAATTCTGGCCACGGTACAGTAAGGTAATCGTCTCAACGGTCGTTCTTTTGCAGCTGGTCGCAATAAGCGCAATCACAGCCGTCCTGTATTATTTCGAATTCTTCACTCTTCATCCCATTGCATCGATTTCAATTATCGGTGCGCAGGTAATAATTGGCGTTTCAACATCCGTCTTTATGTACCGACTCATCGCTCGGCCGTTAGCAAGCCTCCTTTCAGCCGTGGTTCATGTTTCCGGCGAGCCTTCTTCAACACCACCGCCAAGTCCGAATGACCCGTACCTTGTGCGGCTTGGTCTTCGCCCAGCACTCCAGACTATTTACCAGATGGCCTCACAAGATCGAAATAGCGCTCCAGCTCAATCGGCCAACGGACTTCCGAGCGGACAAATTATGACGACACCTCGCACCAACCTTGAAGCAGCCCTCGACGAAACTTCGTGTGGATTTATTTCGTACGGCAGTGACCGCAAAATTAGCTTTGCCAACAAAGCAGCCCCAATTCGCGTAACGCCAGAAGGCGAACAAATTCTTGATATCATCTTTAATGATAGCGATACACTCGAGGCTTGGTGGAGCGAATGCGAGCAAACAACAGTCCACGCCGAGCGAACCTGGACCCGTGTTTCGAACAAGCTTCCCGACAGCGAAGGTCGTCGCTTCTTTGATGTCATCGCCACGTACGATAAAGGTGCTTCAAATGAAGTGGTCCTTACCTTGATTGACCAAACCTCACGATACATGGTTGGCGAGCAAGACCTTGATTTCATTGCCTTTGCCGCCCATGAACTTCGTGGCCCTATTACCGTGATCCGCGGATACCTCGATGTCCTACAGGATGAGCTGACCGATGTCTTGCAAGATGACCAGCACGAGCTCTTCCGCCGCCTGACTGTCTCGGCGAATCGACTTTCAGGGTATATTAACAATATTCTTAATACCTCAAAATATGACCGTCGCCACTTAAAAATGCACCTTTCTGAAACATCGATTGCCGACGTATACGATACAATTGCTGACGACATGACCCTTCGGTCTCATGCACAAAATCGACTCATCTCTGTTTCAATTCCAAAAGACCTGCCAAACGTCGCTGCCGACACCGGAAGTTTAGGCGAAGTATTCAGCAACTTGATCGACAATGCTATTAAATACAGTAATGAGGGTGGCGCAATTTCTGTGGTTGCTTCGTCACGAGGCAATGCGGTTGATATTGCCGTTGAAGACCAAGGGATTGGCATGCCAGGAAACGTCGTCGGCAGTCTCTTCCAAAAATTCTATCGCTCACACCGATCGCGTGAAACAGTTGCCGGGACGGGTATTGGCTTGTACATCAGTAAAGCAATCGTTGAATCACACGGCGGCACTATCAACGTTCGAAGTGAAGAGGGGAAAGGCTCAACTTTCACCGTGACACTTCCAACCTACGAGGTAGTTGCAGAGAAACTCAAAGCAGGCGATAATGGAAATGAAGCAATTATGACAGAAAATAAAGACGGCTGGATCAAAAACCACGCTATGTATCGAGGGTAAACAATGGCTATTAATTCAATTCTTATCATCGAAGACGACCGATTTATCGGCGAAATGTACGTGCGTAGCCTCAAAAAAGCTGGCTACGAAGTCGAGTGGATGGTTGACGGCAACGATGGCCTTATTGCGGCTCGGAACCGCGCCTACGACCTCGTGCTGCTCGACGTGATGCTTCCTGAGCGTCGTGGCCCTGAAATTCTCGAGGCACTCCGTGGCGGCGGCGAAGATCTTATTCCAAACTCGAAAGTTATTGTCTTAACAAACTTCGAACAAGACGACGAATCGCGACTCGCCATGGAACACAATGCCGATGCCTATCTTATTAAGGCAGATATTACTCCAAGTAAGCTCATCTCTATCATCGAAGCGCTCGCAGCAAAATAATGGATCACGAACGAACCTCCCTTAAGCCCGACCATGAAGACCTTGCGTCGGTTGAACAGTTACAAGATAGGAGCGAGCTCTCGAGCATTTATCCAAACCCAACTTCGCTCAATGATGGCGAGCTCGTCTCAAAAGAAGAGCGTGAACACCGCAAAGAAGCAGCGGTCATTGCGATCTCATCGAACGCGCCCCGCTCGGCACTCAAGCTCGTGTTTTTCTTCCTTTCACCGCTCGTTGTTGCAGCGTCGATCGTCTATGGATTCTCACTGTTCCTCACACTCCAAGAAGCAGGGCTTTTCCTACCAGGAATCGTCATCTCAATTGGCATCGTTTTGCTCATCAGCTGGTTCTTCTACCGACAATTCGCCGACATCCTCTACAATCACACGATCCAAGTTGGCCCTTTCGTCGGCATCCTTATCGGCTACCTCGCCCCAACCGCATTCCTCTCTGCCCATCTTGGTATCGCCCTTGCGCAGCCATTTGGTCAGCATGCACAATTTGCCGCCGTGATCGGATTAATTGCCCTTATCGCCACAATCTCGACCTGGGCATTGCTGACCGTCTGGGTAAAAATAGGCATCCCTAGCGCCGTACGGACAATCCTCATCATCCTCATATTCGGCCTTCTCAGCGCTGCTGCGGCCGTGACACCGCTTCTGCTTGCCCGCTAGACACAACACCCTCAATCTGTTAAAATTCTTTCTGTTACAGACACTCACAATTCGGTCTCATATCCTTCGGATATACAACCAATCGGCTCGGATATGAAAATAAGTAAACTTGCTTTCGCATCACTCGCCTCATGGTCTCATCGTCTAACGGTTAGGACACCAGGTTCTCATCCTGGCAATCGGAGTTCGATTCTCCGTGAGATCACCACGAAAAACGCTCATCCAACGGATGGGCTTTTTTCGTGGTTGGTTTTCGTAGAAAACCGAACTCCGAAGGAGTGCGATAATGCCCGGCGAAACTTGTTTTGCAAAACGGCGCATTGCGTAGCATTCTCCGCGGGATCACTTATATAAGAGTATGTAAAAGTTAAAGTCGTCACCTCTATTAAATATTGATTAAATGTTTTAGTTGTGTTATAATATATAAATTATGTCCTCCGTTGAGCAGACTCCTGTCGAAATATTTTCACCAGAGCAATTAGCCACAAACGAACGCCGTTCAAAGGTAGCAGATTTTCTTGCTTTGGACATGAATCTTGCTAGACAAGTACTTAATGAAAACACAATGCAAGAACGATCTTTTAATGAGTTCGAGTCACGACCATATCAAGTTGAGGCATGGGACGCAATCTGGCAAGCTCGTGAAGCGGGAGAGTCAAAGGCACTCATTCATCTCGCAACAGGATTAGGCAAGACTTCAGTGTCGGTGGTTGATTTCGCAAAATTCTCAAAAGAACGAAAGGAGCAAGGGCTTTCAAAACCACGCGCACTTTTTGCAGTACACCAAGAATCTATCCTTACACAAGCAAGTGAGCGTTTTCATGAAATGATTCCTGGAATCACCTCATCAACATTCGGCACTCAGCGGGAAGACCTCCCTAATACCGATATTACGTTCGGAACCTTCCAGTCTTTAGTAAAGGAGATACACCGCTTTCCACGAGGCCATTTTGACTATATCGTTTATGATGAAGCTCATCATACTAAAGCGAAAACCTTTGAGCGTGTCGTCGAACATTTTACTCCAGCATTCCAACTCGCATTAACAGCAACTCCTGATCGCATGGACGGAAAGGATATATCAGATCTATTCGGCGAGCCGGTCTACAAGAAAACCCTAGCCGAAGGGATGGCCGAAGGGTATCTCGCAACAACCGAATACGTAACCCTCGCCGACGAGGCTATGCGAGAGGCTTTGGCAAATGGATTCGAGCCGAAAACGATGCAGGATATTCAACGTCTTCTAGAACTTGATATGCGCAATGAAGAGATTATCCAGGTTATCCAAGAAAAGAAAGAGAAAATTAAAGCAAAAGAAGGTATCGATATCGTTAAAACAATTGTTTATGTAGACAGTATTGAATCCGCAGACAACGTAGCCAGTCTCCTGGATGCATCTTCGTATCACTCGGGCATGTCAAAAACGAAACAACGCTCACTTCTTCAACAGTTCCGTGATGGTGAAATTGAAGACATCGTCGCTAAGGACATGCTTAACGAAGGTGTTGACATTCCAGATGTCCAATTAATAGTCTTTCTTCGAAGCACACAAAGTAAAAGTATTTTTGAGCAGCAACTTGGCCGCGGCCTTCGACTCAGCGAAGGTAAGACAAAAGTGTACGTTATGGACTTTGTCGCTAATGTTGAGCGCATCGAATTCATAAAAGACCTTGCCGATAACTATAAATTTAACGCGTTCGGTAACGGGGGGCCATCGAGAGGTTCTTCGAACTCAAACAACAAAACACCCTCCGCTGACCGAAAGGATATTGAATCTCAGTTTAGCTTTACCGAGGAAGTGATTGATTTACTTAAAAAATACCAAGAAATCAAAGGTATGCAAATGAACTGGACTACATGGAGCAACGATACTATTGTTGATCTGGCGCTTAAAATTAGCCCGGAAAAGCCTCTCGTTACCTCTGATCTGGAAGCTCTCGGAAGAGCAAGAAAATTTCCCAGCACAGCAACGGTGATTAAACGTTTCGGGTCGATAAAAGCGTTTCAGGAAACATGTGGGTTTGAAGTTACTAAATGGCAAAACCTAACAAATAGTGAAATCGTCGCAACTGCACTTCAAATTTCACCAGATACGCCACTTAGCATGAGTCAAATTAATTCTTTGTATGATTCCGGCGAATTTCTAAGCCATAGAGATGTAATTAAAAACTTTGGTAGTATAGTTAATTTCCAGAAAGCATGTGGATTTGAAGTGAGAGACAACGCGGGATGGAGTGCCTTTCCGGACGAAGATATCATTCAACTCGCAAAAACACTCAGTCCAGATACACCAGTAACTGGCAGGAGAATGAATTTACTCTCTAGTACTAATGAATTTCCATCTGCAGGTATTATTGTTGAAAGATTCGGCTCAATTACGCAATTTCAAAGAATGTGCGGGTTCGAAGTCGCAGAGCGAAGAGATTGGTCTAAGTCGACAATTGAAGAAATAGTTAAACTAGCTATCGAACTAAAACCCGACTCACCACTTGAAAGTAAGGAGATTCAAAATCTATACGATAACGGCAAATTTCCTAGTCTTTTACTAATACGTCAAAAGTTTGTTTCGATTGCCGAATTTCAAAAAGCGTGTGGATTTGAGCCCGCAAGAAAAAGCTGGAGTAAGTATTCACCAGAAGACATAGTGCAGATTGCAAAGGAACTAAGTCCGGACAAAGCTCTTGATGATAAAACCATTGCTCAATTATCTAGTGAGGGGAGCTTCATGAGTACTGGATCAATAAAAAATCTTTTTGGATCAATCTTAAAATTCCAGCAAGCGTGTGGATATAATCTATTTTTATGGTCAAATGCTACTAACGAACAATTAATCACGGCAGCAAAAGAACTGAGTCCAGACAAACCAATCTCCCAAGGTATGCTTAGACAACTTTCAACAGAGGGTAAGTTTCTCAACCCAACGACGCTCGTAAGTCGATTTGGTTCACTTACCGCTTTTCAACAAGCTTGCGGGTTTGATATAAAACCGAAGACTATGAAGAAATAAATTAATGTGTCGCGCCAACGAACCATCTCCGCCCAACTATTGATAAATTCATAATTATATTGTATAATTTCTCAAAATGAATAAGCGAATCTTAGCCTTCACCGTCTCAGGATCAATTCTCCTTTTTGGCATTATAGGTATCGCGAGTAACGAGACACAGCCCCAAGGCAGTGCTGAATCTACTGTCTTAAACACTAATACAGCAACGAAAGAAGTCAAAGAAACTCCAAAACCGACATGCGACGGAACGACCATCACGAGTAGTTGCGTCGTCGATACTATCGACTATGTCTCCTATACGTACGTACCTGCGGTCCCAGAAAAATCTCATACAGAAACCGTCACGACATACCGAGAGGAGATTGCGAGTTACTGCACCCTATGTAACGACGGCACTTACTCTCCCTCTTGCGCAACCGGCAGAGGAGCATGCTCACATCACGATGGAGTCGCTCAATGGAATGCGCCAAGATATAGAAATGTGCCAGTGCACACAACAAAAGTCGTCATCGATTCTCCAGCTCAAGAAGCTTATTACGAAAAAGTTACCGAATAATCAAGCGACGTACGTCATTGATGACTCTCCTGTCGACCAAAGTGATAAAATATACTCATGATCAAATACTCCGAATTCATCCGACTTGATGATGCCGCACATGAATTAGCAATGCAAAATCTTTCAGAAGAAGATACTCTCGATCTTTTCGACCAAATGCCATTCAGCACAGAACCTTTCTCTTACGAGCCTGGGAGCGAATATTTTGAGACGATTGATGAGCTGCACGCATACCTTCTTCGTTTCGTTGTTCCTGCGTCAAAACCATGGCGAGCAAATGAAATCGCTGGTCATGAATTCTCTCACGCTCAATGCGCAATCGCACTAGGTGCTACAAGTATCAAGTACTCAGTTACGTTAGGAGGGGAATACGGTCCAGCGGTGCTGACGCATACAGAATCACCTCAACCACTTCCTAATCTCGCATTCGCCGCCATTGCGATGCATCCTTACGGCTCCCACAACTCTCTCGTTGATATGCGCAATGTTACCGAGTGGGGATACGCTTCTCGCCAACAAGTCACTGAAAGAATTCAACGATGGAATGAAATTGATTATGGGTTTAAAATACCAGAGCCGAGAAGCGAACCTCTTATGTATCAGCCGAAGTAACAAATAACGCGGAACCCCACTATGCTCATGCTTGCAATTCTGCCATATTAATTCATAATCTCATCTGTACGAAGTACCAACCGTCCGATCTATGATAGGAATACCAATGACAGACGATGTCAAAATAGAGTACGAGGCGAAGCTCTTCATTCTCGGTCGAGAGTTCACGATCGGTCCAGACGAAGAAGGGGAGCAGTTTGATTTCAAGCAGCAGCTCTTCAATGCAAAGGATGAGCTCAACCGCGATTTGGCCGCACTCCTCAGAGGTACCCGGCTCGAGTGGATGAGGCTGAACGACGAGATCCCGGATCAGATCGAGCACGTCAGGTCGCAGCACACGCTTCTCGACACGCTCATCGACCAGGTGGTAGGCATCCGCGTATCACGGCAGGAAGTCAGCAATGACACCAAGCCTCACGGCGAACCCGAGTACATACCTGTCTCTATTTAACCCGCTGCAAAGCAATGTTGAGCCCTGCTCCGTTGCAAAACGCAGCGGGTTCTTCATATTTACATAACTTCGCAAATAACAGGCGACAAATCCCTCTTGGAGTGACATAATAGATGCTTGATGAATACTCCCGTCTCACTTGCCGAAATTTCCGATAGCCCAACACCGGCAATGGATTCGCGCTACCTCGATAATCTCGAACGATATATCGCTGACGGTAAAAAAGCTGACGTTTTATACGACCACCAAAAAGCCATTATTAAAGATACGGCTGAGTTTTTACGACAGGGTAATCGCCGCGGGTATATCGAAGCACCAACTGGTACCGGAAAAACCGTACTTTTCGTGACACTTGCCGAGGCATTTAGTTATCACTCTGAAAATCCGCCAAGAATTCTTGTAGTTACCCCGACCAAAGACCTCGTCCGCCAAACCATCGGCGGAACAAATAGCGACAAGGGCTTTGCTGGCTTTGCGCCACACATGAGTGTTGGCACCTTCTACAGCGACACGCAAGCCGAAATGCGCGGGCTTGAGGCGCAAGTCACGATTACGACATATGCATCACTTGCGAAGCTCGCTGCAGCGCCCGTCACAACTGTTGACGCAGCAGGTGAACGTCACACAAAACTCGTCAATTTAGTTAATCAAAACTTCGATATTATCTTCCTTGACGAAGGCCACAAAGCACTCGGCTCGGGCAGTCGTCAAATTATTAACGATATCAATGAAGATACGCTGATTATTGGCTTCACCGCGACGCCCGACTACCACGCCTCACGCAGCCTTGAAAGCTTATTGCCGTCACTCATTCACCGGCTCGATCTTAAAGAAGCAATCACACTCGACATGCTTTCATCAGTTATTCCGATTGCCGTGCCTGCGCCAAAAACGACTGCGCAAGAATTTTCTATTGGTGCGCTTGGTGAATATGAAAACAAAAGCTTGAAGCAACTCATTCACAATACGTCACGTAATCGTATGGTGGTGAATATTGCAAAGCAACTTATTCAAGCGGGCAACACGCCAATTATTGCCTGCATCCCTGGCGACACCATGATGCACCCACACGTAATTGCCGATATGCTTTCTGAACAATTCGTTGATGACGAAAATGGAGTCCCGCGTCAAATTCGAGTGAGCGCGATCACGAGTTCAATTTCTGCCGCCGCTCGTCAGAAGATTTATGCCGAACTCGAAAAGGGGACAGTTGATGCCCTGACCTATATTGATGTCTTGACTGAAGGCTGGGACAGCCAACGTGCGAACGTTATTATCAATGCTCGACCAACTCGCTCACTGGTCGCTGCTCGTCAGCGCATGGGGCGAATCCTTCGTAACAAACCCGACGACCGCCCGGCACTTGCCATCGATATTGTCGATGCGATTGGCTCAAGCACTGCACCTCAGGTTTCAATGGCCGACATCTTTACCGTTAAAAGTATTAAAAACGGTTCTGCAATTGGTGATATTGAGCCGACACGGATGGCGGCAATGAAGCAATCGATCGATGCGATATTCGCACAATATGGTGCAGTCGAAACGATTATCAATAACTACACCGTCTACGCCGAAATGCTTGAAACATTGCCGCAACTTACTCGTGGCCAAGCGTCAATTAAGCAAGATGGCAAGATTCGAACCTTTGCCTCAGCTGGCCGATTATTTACTCGCCTCAATGTTGATAGCTTTGCGCTTGAACACTTAAAAAAGCATGAAGATATTGAGATTCGCATGGTTCGCCGTCACCACGAAGCAATTGAGGCGTACGACGAAGACCAAATCCAGACCTTCCTTGCGAACCTCCCGAATGCCGTTCATACCGGCCAAGGACTTCGTGTTGGTGACACATCATACGTGAGTTTAAATGAACTCGTCACAATCATTAACCAAAAAATCTCTTTTGTTGACGCGAACTACAAGAGTGTCGAAATGATTGCGCACGAAATTATTAAATCGGATAGCGATCTTTATTTCACAAAACGGTTCCGCGCTCGCACGCACCGTGGCGTCATGCTGTACACCTCACAAACAATGGTGACCGTAGCAGTCGGGCAGTCGATTGTGGCGGCGTATCGCGAAGAATAGGGTTTATTTGCCCATCTCCTCAAACACCCCTATAATAGAGTAAATGGGAAACTTCTTACACACACTTGGCAACTACGGCTTTACGCATCCTTGGCGCGTTATTATTTCATGGCTCGTAATCTTAGGTATTCTTGGGTTTACTGCTTTTCAATTTATTCAGCCAACGAGTTCATCGATCTCGATCCCGGGCACTGAAGCGCAAAAAGCAATTACGCGTGTTGGTGAAATCTTCCCTGAAGCGGGTGGGGGAACGGGGCGAATCGTCTTCCAAGCGGGTGATGGTAAAACAATTGCCGATCAAGCCGCGGCAATTACAGCCTTAACTGACAAGGTTGCAACAATCGATGGCGTTGCACAAGTTGCCAGTCCGTTCATCGATCCTTCGTTTATTTCTGAGTCAGGTACGATTGCCTACGCACAAGTGCAGCTTTCTGAAACGCAGGGTTCGGTTGAACTCAGTACGCTTGAAGCTGTCGAGAAAGCCGTTGACGATGCTCGCACAAATGGCCTCCAGATCGAAATCGGTGGCGATCTTATTAATAGTGCGCCGGGTGAGATCTTAGGTATCGGTGAAATTGCCGGCGTGATGATTGCACTCCTTGTGCTTGTGATGACGCTTGGCTCACTCGTTGCCGCAGGACTTCCACTCATCACTGCGATTCTTTCAATCGGCATCAGCATGGCGGGGCTCTTCTCGCTCAGCCAAGTATTTGAAATTAGCGCTACCACACCAGTGCTTGCGGTGATGCTCGGCCTTGCCGTTGGTATCGATTATTCACTCTTTATCATTAACAAGTACCGTTTCTACGTTTTAAAGGGTCTGAGTTATAAAGAAGCAGCCGGGCGCGCTATCGCGACTGCCGGAAATGCAGTCATCTTTGCAGCATTGACCGTTGTTATTGCACTTTCAGCACTGACGGTCGTACAAATTCCGTTCATGACAACAATGGGGCTCGTCGGTGCAGCCAGTATCGCGATTGCGGCGATTGTTGCGGTCACGCTTATCCCGGCCCTCCTTGGTGTTATCGGTCATCGTGTCTTTAGCAAAAAGAAGCGTGCTGCAATTGAAAAAGCTCAAGCGAAGAAAACCAAGAAGACATCTGACATTGACCGCTCAACCATTTGGTATCGATGGGGGAAAGCGATTACCGCCAAACCTATCCTCGTTTTAACCATTGCCGTTGCCGCGATTGTCATCCTCGCACTTCCAGCAAAAGACTTAACACTCGGCCTTCCAACCGATCAATACGCACAGCAAGACTCAACCCAACGCAAAGCCTACGACTTACTTTCTGATGGGTTCGGTGCCGGTTTCAATGGACCACTCACTGTCGTTGTCGAAGGACTCCCTGCGGTCACTGACGCAGAAAAAGCCTTCGCCGGCCCGTATGCAAACTTAATCCAACTCAAAAAAGTTGCCGACGAAATTGCCACACTTGATGGCGTAGCCCAAACACTCCCAGCCAAAGCAACTGAAGATGGCACCAAGGGGATCATCCAAGTTATCCCAACATCTGCACCGGCTGATAAAGAAACGAAAGATCTCATCACGAATCTTCGCAATGTAGACACGCAAAAAGAACTCACTGGCGGAAGCGATATCTCATTTGCCGTGACTGGCTCAACCGCACTTCAAGAAGATATTAACGAAAAGCTCGCCAACGCACTCCCTGTCTATCTACTCGTTGTCGTTGGACTTTCGCTCGTGCTGCTCATCGTCGCTTTCCGTTCAATCCTCGTGCCGATCAAAGCGACCCTCGGATTCTTACTGTCTGTCGTGGCAATGTTTGGTGTCCTTGTTGCTGTCTTCCAGTGGGGCTGGCTCGGCATTGCTGATGCGCCAGGGCCAATCGTCAGCTTCATTCCAATCATCGCAATCGGTATCTTGTTCGGCCTTGCGATGGACTATGAGTTCTTCCTCGTCTCAGGTATGCACGAATCGTACACTCGCTCAAAAGATGCAAAGAAAGCTGTCGTCGATGGCTTCGGTATGGGCAGCAAGGTTGTCACTGCAGCTGGCGTGATTATGGTGAGTGTTTTTGCAGGATTCATCCTCAACCACGACCTCACCATTCAAGCGATTGGCTTCGGGCTCGCTGTCGGTATTCTCGTCGACGCGTTCATCGTCCGCATGACTATTGTTCCGGCGGTTATGACACTCCTCGGCAAACACGCCTGGTGGATTCCGAAATGGCTCGACAAACGCTTGCCACACATTTCTATTGAAGGTGAAACAGACAAAGACTAATTTGATACAATAGAGAGTATGAAACGCTTCATCCTCATTCTCGTTGCAAGCATCTCTCTCCTTATCGCTAGTGCGGTAATGGCACAGCCGGTCTCGGCTAACGTCAACAACTTTACTATCACCTCATATGATATCGACATTGCTCTTGGCAAAAATGGCGAAAATCACTCAACATTAAAAACCGTTGAAACAATTACGGCAAATTTCCCTACCGCAAATCAAAACCGCGGTATTGAGCGAGCGATTCCTAAGAAATATAACGGCCACTCAACCGGTGTGCGGATTCAATCAGTCACCGACGAGCAGGGCACTGGTCTTCAATATTCACAGCGAACTGACGATAATGATAATCTAATCGTGCGCATTGGCAACCCGAGTGCCTATGTCACCGGTATTCATACGTACGTCATTACCTACACTCAAGAAGATGTCACGCGATTCTTTAGCGATACAAATCGAGATGAATGGTATTGGGACACAAACGGTGTCGAATGGCGTGTACCGATTACTAACCTAACCATCACTGCGACAATCGACGAGTCACTCGTTGGAGCGCGAGAGAGCGATCCTGCGTGTTATATTGGGGCATCGAGCGCGAATGGTCGTTGTTCTATTACACAAACAGGCGGGCAGTATACAACAACCGCATCTAATCTTTCCGCGGGTGAAAACGTCACCCTTGCGCTCGGTTTTAAAAAAGGAACCTTCGTCCATTACACCCCAAGTATTGGTGAGATGATTGGTAAAATCTGGCAGATCACTTTGGTTATTACACTTATCCTCGGAAGTATCGGTTTTATCATTCTGCTGATTCGACAGAGCAACATCAGTATCCGTAAATCCGAATGGAACCCAATTGCGCCAGAATACATTCCACCAAAAGATGTCAGCGTTCTTGTTGCTGGGTATCACACTCACAAAAGCCATCTCGCGTTCTCTGCACAAATTGTTGATTGGGCAATCCGACGAGTCATAAACATTCACGAAATCCCAGCAAACGGATGGCCAATCAAGGGCAAGAATCAGTACGAGATTGAAATCCTTGTTGATATCGCAACGCTTTCAGAAGAAGAGCAAGAAGTTATTCGTGACATGTTTAACGCAACACCGACAATCGGTACACGCCTTGCGCTCAAAGAGCTTAAAAAAGATACAAAGTATGCCGCACGTCTGCTCGACAACCCGGCAAAAATAAAGAAGCTTGCCGAAGAAACATACGGTTTAAGAGAAAAGGCACCCGATCACACAAAAACAATTACCCGATGGGGGATTGTGTACCTTGTTATTGGTATTCTCACTATTTCGCCGATTATCATTATCATGGCCATTTACTTCTTGGCGCAGCGTCGATTCTTCAAGCGGTTTACTGATAAAGGACTTGCCCTCTACCGATATATTCTCGGACTTGATATGTATATCAAAGCAGCTGAAGCAGATCGCCTCGCAATGCTTCAAGGTCCTGACACTGCACAAAAAGTTGGCAGTGATGTCGACGTCGAAAACCCAACACAGCTTGTTAAACTCTACGAACGAGTCTTGCCGTACGCAATTCTTTTCAACCGTGAAACAGAGTGGTCAAAGCAGCTCGAACAGTACTACCAGGTGACTGAAACACAGCCGCAATGGTACGCAGGGCAATCTGCGTTTAACGCAGCAGCCTTTGCCGTTGCACTTAGCAGCATCTCTTCATCAGCAAGCGGCTATACCTCAAGTTCAAGCTCCGGCAGCGGCGGCTCGGGCGGCGGTGGATTCTCTGGCGGCGGCGGAGGCGGTGGAGGTGGCGGAGGCTGGTAGCCGAAATCGTCGCAGCCACTTGTCAGACCCCCTGACATCAGTCATACTATGCACAAGCAATATAAAAGGGTAGGCCACCGTTCATGACACCACTTTCACTGTCGTACCAATGGCGACGACGTCTCTATGGAGCGATAGGTGTCGTATCTCTTTTTTTCTTGATTCTTTTTGGACTCTCTTTCGTTGAAAGTATTTCACTCACACCAACCGTTTCTGTCGGTCTTATCGTCGCAATCGGTGCAGCAATAACGCTCATCAGCGCGATTCTTTTATTCATTTTCGCTAAAAAAGTCACCTCCATTGTTCCAACATATACACTCTTCTTTATTGCGAGTGTTGTTATTGCATTTCAAATTCTTCAAACCGGTGGGCTCACCTCACCATTCATCTCACTCTGGGCGCTTGTTGCGTTTACGAGTGCAATTTTTGCCGTCTGGGGATGGCTCCCATTTGTCATATCCCTTGGTGCGTACACGGCAGTGCTGTATATCGGCGCTCAGTCGCTTGCGTCGTCATCACTCGTCACGCTCTTGCTCAGTGCACTCATTCCATTAGCAATCGGGCTTTTCATCTGGCGAAACCAAGATGAAGTCGACGAATCAACGAAGCACGTGAAGAACCTTGCCAGCCAACTTTCTGAAGTCGCTAATAAATCTGAAATTGTTATTAACGCGATCGGTGATGGCGTGATTGCCGTTGACGGAAAAGGGATCATCCAACTCATTAACCCTGCAGCACAAGAATTGCTAGGGTGGGGTAAGCAAGACGCGCTCATGCTCCAGTATTCCTCTATCCTCAAGTTGCTTGATGCAAACAATAAAGAAGTTGATATGGCGAATGACCCAATTATGCAGGTATTAAATACCAACCAGCAGGCCCGTTCAAATAGTCTCACCAGCATTACGCAATCAGGTAAGAAAACATCGCTTGCAATGGTGGCATCACCGATTGGCTCTCCTGGTGCGGGTGCAATTGTTGTATTCCGTGATGTCACAAAAGAGCAAGCCGAGGGTCGTGAGCAGGCAGAATTTATTAGCACGGCAAGTCATGAAATGCGCACACCAGTTGCCTCAATCGAAGGCTACCTCGGACTCACACTCAACCCAAACACCGCGCAAATTGATGATCGGGCACGTGATTTCATTATGAAGGCACACGAAGCAGCACAGCACCTCGGGCGACT
>Ga0247806_10000411_pt1 | contig 27229 bp, 14 predicted proteins | sample UWRJL059202B1_FD_179935 | JGI IMG/M metagenome (GOLD analysis project Ga0247806, IMG submission 179935) | Plant litter microbial communities from Arlington Agricultural Research Station in Wisconsin, United States - UWRJ-L059-202B-1 | ecosystem: Environmental > Terrestrial > Plant litter >... | reverse complement strand
ATGTCCATCTTATAAATAACGATGATGCACAATTCCGAAATGATGGCCGCAATAAACACCGCGTTGCCCTTCACTTTTTTAATCCAGAACGCCACGAGGAAGATGCCCAGTATCACCCCGTAAAACAAAGAGCCGAGTATGTTCACGGCCTCGATCAAACTGTTGCCGATGTTCTGTGCAAACATGGCGATGATGATGCAGAAAACGCCCCAGCCAAACGTGTACCACTGCGATACCTTATAATCCTGCATCGGGGTTTCTTTCTTCACAAAGAACTTTTTATGGAAGTCGATCACCGAGCAGGCGGCCAGTGAATTGAGCGCGCCGGCAATACTACCCCAGGAAGCTAGAAAGATGATGGCAATGATGAGACCAATGAGGCCGATGGGCAAATTGTCCTTTACAAAACGCAGGAACACGTAATTGGTATCCTTCGGCTTTATGTCCGGCAAGGCCCGTTCCATCAGCCCGGCAAAATCCTTTCTTATTTTATTCGCTTCGGGAATATTCTTATTGGCAAAAGCTTCATCGTAACGGGTTTCCAGCAGTTTGATGGAATCGGCTTTCGGACTTACGCGCGCCTGCGACAGCGTCACCTCGTCGAAATACACCGGCCCTTTGTGGAACTGGTAAAAAGAAAAAACCAGTATTCCCAGCAACAAAATAAAAAACTGCATGGGCACTTTCACCAGCCCGTTCATCAGCAAACCTTTGCGGCTTTCGCCCAGGTCTTTCGCGGTAAGGTAGCGGCCCACCTGGCTATGGTCGGTGCCGAAATAACTAAGCGCTAAAAAGAAGCCGCCGATCACGCCGCTCCAGATATTGTACCGGTCTTTCCAGTTGAAACCATCTTCTGTAAAACCCGTGGTGATGATGTTCATTTTCTTTTGTTCACCCGCCACCCGCAGCGCATCGATGAAGCCAACATTCTCCGGCAATAATTTCACGGCAAGATACCCCACCAAAAAAAGCGCGATGAACACGATGATCATCTGCAGCTTCTGCGTATGTGCCACGGCCTTGGCGCCGCCTGTCATGGTATAAATGATGAGTATGCCACCCGTGATGAGGTTGGTATAATAAATATTCCAGCCCATCAGCGAATTCAACACCAGCGAAGGCGCCACGATGCTCACACCGGTGCTCAGGCCACGTGCGATGAGGAAAAGAAAAGAAGTGAGCGTCCGCGTTTTTACGTCGAACCGTTCTTCCAAAAATTCGTAGGCAGTAAATACTTTCAACCGGTTGAAAACGGGTACGAAAAAAATGCAGATCACGATCATCGCCAGCGGCAGTCCAAAATAGTACTGCACAAAACGCATCCCGTCGCTGTAAGCCTGTCCCGGCCCCGTTAAAAAAGTAACGGCGCTTGCCTGCGTACCCATGATGCTCAGCAGCACAAGGTACCAGGGCAGGCTGCGGTTGCTTAAAAAATAGCCTTCCAGGTTTTTGCTGGTGCGGCTCTTATACACTCCATACAGCACGATGCTGCCGAGGGTTACGATCAATATGATCCAATCGATACTACTCATGAAAAATATTGACTGAGGTAATAAAAAAGGATGATCTCACCCACGAGGAATAAGACAAGGGTGAGGTACCAGCTGTTCCAGTATCGTTTGTTTTGAGACAATTTTAATTATGAATTATGAGTTAAGAATGATGAATGCAAAAAATAAAGCGAAAGCTGGCAGTTATTAATAATGCTGGCTTTCATTTTCAAATCTTCGCATTTTCAGATTTTCAAATTATTTTCTTTTATTAGCGATCAAATTTGCAAACAACCGGTACGCCCCCGGTACACCCGCCGGCAACTCGCGGAAGAAGACCAAACCCGTATACACGAACCTGCCCCTCCCGTACGGCGCAATGATAAGGCTGCCGTCCTGGTCGGCTTCACCCGGATCTTTCATGCCGAGGATACGCTGGTAACTGCTGTCGATCTTTTCGGCGTTGTAAATGCTGCGCTCCTGTATCCAGCCTTCAAAATCTTTTTCGGTGATCTTGTTGGGATGATTCAGGGCAGGATGATTGGGCAACAGGAAATTCACCTTCGCTTCCTCATCGGTAATGCGGTTGCGACTGATGGTAAAAGGATACGGCGAGATCTTCGCCTTCACCGGGCCAATGGAATTGTTGGTATTGTACTGCACCAGCAATACGCCGCCATCTTTTACATATTGCATCAGCGCCGGGTAACCATTGCTCAGCCATGCGTTGGTATTGTAAGCGCGCACACCCGTTACCACCGCGTCGAACTGGCGCAGGTTGTTTACAGTAAGGTCAGCCTCTTTCAGCATCGTTACTTTGTAACCCATTTGTTCCAGCGCCTCCGGCACGCGGTCACCCGCACCCGCAATATAGCCTACCGTACGGCCTTCCGTTTTAAGATCGAGGTTGATGATCTTTACCGGTTCCACATGGCTGTAGCTGATGTTGGGGATATGATCGTAACTGATCTGCCGTTGTGCCATCAATTGCTCCGGCAGCGACTTCCCTGATATTTTTGGTTGTATGGTTACGCCCGCACCCGCCGGTATACCGGTGTTGCTGATGTTTGCGTTCAACGTTACCTTCTCTCCTTTTGCAAGGCGCATAGTCGTATCGCCGTACTTATCCACGCTAAACCGGTCATCCAGGTCCTTGTTAGCCTGTACAACGAACTGCACCGGCTTCACCGTTTTTTTCTGGCTGCTGTTGAACAATAACAGCGAAGGTTTCGCGCTGATGAACACGGGGTTGATGATGTCTACCGGCTGGTATAATTCTCCCTTTACCGGGTCGGTATATTTATAGCGAATAGGTTTCCTGAAAATAAATTCGCGCCCTTCGATCATCATGCTGAAATCGACATACAAAGGTTCATTTTCAGCCAGGCCGATGTATTGCTGGTTCTGTACGTTGAAGCTGCCCTTCTCCTTCGGATAATCAAGCCAGTAAGGCTGCGTGGAAGCCCGGTTGGGTGCAATGAACATCGTATAGGTTTTCGTCATGTTCGTATTTTGCTTCACCTGGTCGAAGATCACGAAAGTGCCGTTCATCTTCGCATCGGCATTCAGTATGTTGGCGCCGAGGCGGTTGTTCAGCAGCAGGTTTATCTTCAGGCTGTCGCCCTTCACCGCATATTGTGTGTTGGTGGTGGCTTCCATGAAAAGGCCGGCGCAATTTTCGATTAGTTTTTTTACCTCGTCCAGTTTTTGTTTGCGCCAGTAAGCATTCGTTACTTCCGCTTCCACGCGTTGGTACAGTTTCACCAGCGCCGGTACGGACAATTGGGGTTGCTCTACCGAAAATTCCTGCTTGATCAAATTGATCGCTGCATCGATGCCATCCACGCCTACCCTGCTCCAGCCGGTGTTTACGCCATCCATGAGGCCAACGGTTGGAATGTCGCCCTTGATGGTTTTAAAATATTCGATCGCACTGCCACGCTGGGCCGGTACGCCAAAGCCCTGGCTCTTGTGCTGGCTGCGGCCTTCCGCTGCAATTTCACCATAACTTTTTCCGAGCAGTGGATTGTAATCGCCGCAATCGATCTTCAACTGGCTTTCGTTCTGCGTATTGGTAGAACCGAAATTAAACGTGTTCCACAACAATCGTTTCGCCTGCCATGCTTCCACACCCTGTGTCAACTGTTCAGGGAATTTTGTTGGATCCGCCGCCGCATCGAATGCCTCGCCGGCAAGGATGGCCGATGCGGTGTGGTGACCGTGACCGCCTTCGCCGGTGGTGGGAAAACGGGTGATGATCACATCGGGCCGGAACTTGCGGATCACCCAAACCACGTCGCTCAATATTTTATCATGGTCCCAAATGCGCATCGCTTCTTCCGGGCTTTTGCTGAAACCAAAATCGAATGCCCGGCTGAAGAACTGTTCCGCGCCATCGATGCGCCTGGCTGCCAGCAGTTCCTGGGTGCGGATGAGGCCGAGGTCAACACCCTGTTCATCGCCGATGATGTTCTGCCCGCCATCTCCCCTCGTCAAACTTAAATAACCCGTGCGGTATAATTTTTCATTCGCCAGGTAACCCAGCAGCCGCGTATTCTCATCATCGGGATGTGCGGCAATGTACAATACCGAACCCAGCACTTTCAACTGTTTGAGTTGTTGTACGATTTCGGAAGATGTATAGGTGCGCGGTGTTTGCGCTTTCGCAGCAAGGCAAAAGCTTATCGAAAAAAGTGAGAATAGTATACGGTACATAATAAGGTATTGATAAGGCTGATTTTATTTGTATTTAACGTATTGAAAATTTAAACTTTGGTTCTATGCACTTTTTTAATGATTGTCCTTTTTAGTTTTATTTGTTCTTTTTGCTTGTCCCCCGAGTTCCGCTGCGCTCGTCGGGGCGCGGCAAAAAAAGAACCAAAAAAGGCCCCCCATGGCCGATATACAGCCCGCCCACGGGAAGCAGCTATGTTCAGCAGTTGTACTACTGTAGCTTCAGATGCGCAACTTTATTGAACGCTCCAGGATGAGAATAGGTTTTCGATCCTGGCAATCAGTTGCTTTTCAATTTCATACTCACTAATCCTTCGTTTGCTCTCCACCAACGCCAAATCCCAAACACAAAACAAACTGTATTAATTCCGCGATAAAAAAACCGCGTTAGCCAGCAACATTTTCCCGCTTTCCCAAAAACTCCTGAAGATCGGGTCGTCGGCAAAGAACACGATGCTGCCGCTGCCCATGGGCTGTACGCCGATCACGGTGCCATCTTTTATCTTTTCTTTTGTCTTGCTGCCCACAAAACCGGCAACAGGATTCTTGCTTTTGATCACGCCCACGTTCCAGCCATCTTTCATGAACTCATAAATATCGGAGCGCAGTTTCAAAGAAAAATACTGGTCGTTATAGCCAAAGGCCAGCGGGTGCGTATTGTCGAGTTCCACTTTATAAATGGCGCCGGGAATATAACCGGTGATGGCATCGCGTTCCCGGTTGGCATATTTTTTCAGGTCCACGTAAGGATCTTTCTTGTCATCCTTTTTTTCTTCGTCTTCTTTTTTGAATTTAAAACCCCACTCCGCCCGCGCGATCTGCGCCGTAGCATTTTCCAGCGATACGATCCTGCCGCCGCCCTGCACCCAGGTCTTTATTTCCGCCGCCGCGTCCTTATCCTTAAAAAATTTATAATTACCATCGGGCATGATCAGCACATCCACATCTTTCAAACTTGCAGCGCTGAGGTCAGAGGCGTTGATGAGGCTCAAAGGATAATTCAATTCCTGTTCAAACAAATACCATACTTCACCCGCCGCATTCGGGTTCACTTCGTCGCCCGTAGCCATCGCCACCACCGGCGCTTTCAGCAGGTGCACCTTGTCGCTGCCGAAATCGAAACCGGTTTCCATGAAGCCGCCGCTGATGGGCGTGATCGTCACCTGTTGCGCTTCTGCCATTGCAGCCAGTTCATCCAGCCGCTCTTCGTTGCCTTTTCGTAAAACGATGATCGTGCCCTTTGAATAGGCTTTACCGCCGTAGGAAAATTCCTTTTCGGCAAAACGCACTTTGATCTTTGCCGCCAGCAACGACGTTAAAAATTTCACATCGCTGAATGCACGGTAATCCAGCAGGTAGGCATAAGCGTTAGCAGGTACTTTATTGATACGCGCAACAGGAGCAAAAGCGCCAACCGGCAGTTTTTCTTTTACCGCGTAAGACTGAACACCGTACACGTACGGCAGGCTCCAGGCCGTGATGTCGTAGGTAACGGAATCATTGAGTTTCGACTGTGGCTCGAACATCACTTTCACGAAAGCCGATTTTGGCTGCGCTGAACTTACCGCAATGGCATTCACCGCCGAAAAATTTTCTTCTTTGCCGGTACTATAATTGTATCCTTTTAAACTGCTGTTGTTGATGGTTCCATACCGGATGCCGTTGATGTCGAAAAAATGCTGCAGGCTCCTGCGCTTGCCGGCATTGGTTTCCGTGATCACGTAGGTTTTGTATTCGCCGATCCCGGCCGCACCGTCGTCGAAATATTTTTTAAACGCGTCCAGCAGCAACCGGTTGTTCTGCGAAGCTACTTCCACGGTACTGAGACCGGTGGTAAAATGATGTGCAACGCGATCCTTCAGCGTCAGCGTGTCGTCGTTGCCCAGCGCAATCGCCAGTCCGCCCGGGCTGTGGCCGGCCTGTTCGTAGGTCATGCCGATGGCGCCGTTGTACATCGGGTAAGTATCACCGTAAGCAGGGTAAAAAAGATCGAACACTTCCTTCGTAAAATACAACCAGCCCTTCGCATCGAAATATTTGGCGTGGTTCTTACCGATCGTGGTTTGAAAAGATTTCTGCCAGGGCGTGATCACTTCATGAAAAGGTTCCGCCGCCGGGGCAAAATAATAAGGGTTGCCCGGATATTGCTCGTGGAAATCGCAATGCACCTGCGGCATCCATTCGTTGTATTTTTTCATGCGGCCTTGGGTTTCCACCTGCGTTTGCCAGGCCCAGTCCCGGTTAAGGTCGTAATTATAATGATTCACCCTTCCGCCCGGCCAGGGTTCGTTGTGCTCGCGGCTGTTGGGATTGGCATCGGGTTGTTTGCCTACGATGCCGTTGAACCAGTTGACATAGCGGTCGCGGCCGTCAGGATTCAGGCAGGGGTCGATGATCACCACGGTGTTCTTCAGCCATTCCTGCGTTTGTGCATTACCGGTATTCAGCAGTTCATACAGCATCTTCATCGCTACTTCGGAGGAACTCGGCTCATTGCCATGAACGTTGTAACTCAGCCACACGATGGCCGGTGCGTTGATGTTGCCGGGCTTATCGGCCAGGATGCCGGTGAGTCTTAAATTATTTTTGCGGATCTCTTCCAGTGAAGCCATGTTAGCCGGGGAAGAAATGATGGCGATCAGCAGGTCTTTGCCTTCGTTCGTTTCGCCGTATTTTTCCAGCTTCACCTGTTGGGGCGCGGCTTTGGCCATGGCATTGAAATAGCCAACTATCTTATGGTGCGGGGTATAATGGGTGCCCAGTTCGTAGCCCAGGAAACTGTCGGGCGAAACCACCTGTGCAAAGGCAGCGGCAATACTGAAACAGGTAAGGCCTGCGGCCATTAAAAATTTTCTCATATCAGTAAATATATCGTACGAAAATAGCGAAATTCAGTTGAAGCACTTCTTATTAGCCTGGAAAACCGCATTCACCGGCCTCGGAAAAATATGCGTTAAGAAAATTGAAAGCCAGGGCTTTTGTACAATGGTAATCGTCAGCTCAGTTTCGAACGAAAATTTGTTCAGCAGGGGAATGAAAACAATGATCCTGCGCCGGGATAAAGCCTTTGGCTGGTAAGTCGCACAACAGTCGGGCCATGATTAACTGCCTGAGCTTTTTCATTCCAGCCCGGCCTTCAATTTTTAGCTTATTTTTCCGCAGCCTTGAATTTTTGCTCCACTTTTGTTTCAAGACAAAAGTGGAATGAAATGAAAGCTATTCAGTAAACAGGCAGTTGGTTAACCGTGAGCATAAGTGTATTGATCTTTACCATTAATTATCAAAAGCATTTATATATAACCGCTGGCCAATAGTGCTTTATAAAATTGTACTTTCAATTATTATTCACGAAACTTTCACAAGCGGATGAAATACGCGAACATTTCTTCTCTACGGATGTCTTTACAAAAATATTCTTTCCTGCTGTTTACCTGCTTCTATCTTGTTGTTGCGCAGGCGCAGGTAAACCGTCATCATTATACAACCGACAAAAAAGCGGAAGGCCGCAGTGGTGCCGTGGTTTCGGCGCACCCGCTGGCCAGCAAGGTGGGCAGGGACATCCTGCAGCAGGGCGGTAATGCCATCGATGCAGCCATCGCCACACAGTTGGCTCTGGCGGTAGTTTACCCAGGTGCCGGCAACATCGGCGGCGGCGGATTTTTGATCGCACACCTGGCCGACGGCAGGAACATTGCGCTCGATTACCGCGAAAAAGCACCGGGCGCTGCCACGCGCGACATGTACCTCGATGCAAAGGGCAATCCCAGGCTGGATCTTTCACAGGACGGGCACCTCGCGGCCGGCGTACCGGGCACCGTGGCCGGACTTTTCGCATCCATGAAATACGCCAAACTGGCTTTCAATACCCTGGTACAACCTTCGATCGACCTGGCGGAAAAAGGATTCGCCATTACGGCTGCGCAGGCGGCTTCCTTCAACGCCCATAAAAAGGAATTCCTTAAACTGAATACCGCGCCCATAGCTTTTGTAAAAGACAAGGAATGGAAGGCGGGCGACCTGCTGGTGCAGAAAGAACTGGCCAATACATTGAAACGCATCCGCGATAAAGGAGCCGCCGGTTTTTATGAAGGCGAAACAGCGCGCCTCATCGTTGAAGAAATGAAAAAAGGAAAGGGCATCATCAGCCTTACCGATCTTAAGCAATACGAAGCCAAAGAAAGAACGGCGATGGCGTTTCCTTATAAGAAGCACCTCGTGATCACCATGCCATTGCCCAGCAGCGGCGGTATCATTTTGCAACAAATGCTGAAGATGGTGGAATACCGGAACCTGAAGAAGCTGGCATTTCAAACCGCGGCGAGTGTGCAACTGATGACCGAAGTGGAACGCCGCGCCTTTGCCGACCGGGCCGAATTTTTAGGCGATCCCGATTTTGTAAAAGTGCCGGTACAACAGTTAACCGATAGTCTCTACCTCTCGGAAAGAATGAAGGATTTTGAGCCCGGCAAGGCAGGCAGCAGCAAAACCACGCTGGCCGGCAATGTAAAAGAAAGCGAAGAAACCACGCACCTCAGCGTGATCGATGCGGCGGGCAACGCGGTATCCGTTACCACCACGCTCAACGGTTCCTATGGCAGCAGAACCGTGGTAAGCGGCGCGGGTTTTTTACTCAATAACGAAATGGACGACTTCAGCGTAAAGCCCGGCGTGCCCAATATGTACGGCGCCGTGGGCAATGAAAAGAACGCCATCGCGCCCGGCAAAAGAATGCTCAGCAGCATGACGCCGGCCATCGTACTGAAGAACAACAAACCCTACCTGGTGACCGGTACGCCCGGCGGCACCACCATCCCCACCAGCGTATTCCAGACCATCGTGAACATGATCGACTTCGGCATGACGCCCGAAGACGCAGTGAACAAACCGAAGTTTCACCACCAATGGCTGCCCGATGAAATTTTCGTGGAAAAAGATTTCGATTCCACTACCCTGCAGCAATTGAAGGACATGGGCTACAAGGTAAATGTGAGAGGTACCATCGGCCGCGTGGAACTGATACAGGTCGTCAACAAAAAGATCACCGCGGTGGCGGACAAACGTGGAGATGATGATGCGAAAGCGTATTAATTATGAATTATGAGTTATGAGTTATGAATGCAAAAAGGCTATAGTAAGTTTACCGTATGCTAAAGAAGGGAAAGCCAACAAGCCGAAAAAAATATTAAATATTACATATTACCTACCGATGAGCTTCCATAAAATTTACATCGCCTCCACCCTCAAGCGTTTCAACATCTACAAAGACCTGGGCGAAAAAACCTTTGCGCAACTGAGCGAAGCGGAGTTGTACTTCCGGCCCAATGAAACCAGCAACAGCATCGCCATCATCATTCAACACATGGCGGGTAATATGATCAGCCGGTGGACGGATTTTTTGACGACCGATGGCGAAAAGGAAAACCGCGGCCGCGATGCGGAATTTGAGCACGGCAACCTCTCAAAAGATGAATTGATGGACCTCTGGCAACGCGGCTGGTCCTGCTGCCTGGCAGCCATTCAAAACCTTACCGAAGCCGACCTGCAAGCCACTGTTTACATTCGCGGCGAAGCCCTCACCGTGATCGACGCCATCCAGCGCCAGCTCGCCCATTACCCGTATCATGTGGGGCAGATCATTTATATTGGAAAGATCATTAGGGATGGGGATTGGAAGAATCTATCAATGCCGAAGAAATCCTGAAATTAATATTGAATAGGTAATATTTAATATTGGGGAGCCTGTGCCAACATAAAAATTCTCGTGGTATAGAAAAATATTAAATATTCATTATTAAATATTACATCTGCCCCTTGTATCTTCTTTCTAAAATATATGTAAAAACTTGGTACCGAATTTGCCCTTAGAGGCCGATTGGTTACTTTTACCGTATAGACTATACCCTGCGCAAGTTTTTCAAAATATTAAAACGGTTTTTGCTGGTACTGCTTTTGCTCATCGTACTGGCCTATATCGCCATCAACATACCCGCCGTACAAACCTGGGCGGCCAAAAAAGTAGCGAAACATTTTTCCGAAAAGCTGCAAACGAAGGTCACCATCAAACACGTGAGCTTCTCCCTGTTCAATAAAATACTGCTCGACGGCGTAATGGTGGAAGACCGTAAGCAGGATACCCTGCTGTACGCCGGGCAGGCCAAAGTGAACATCACCGACTGGTTTTTTTTAAAAGATGAAGCAACCCTGAAATATGTAGGCCTCACCGACGCCATCGTAAACGTGAACCGAACCGATTCGGTATGGAACTACCAGTTCCTCATCGATTATTTTTCCAGTCCTTCCACCGGCAAAAAAAAGAAGCAGGGCATCGAGTTCGACCTGAAAGTACTCGAACTAAAAAACATCCGCTTCAACAAGGTAGATAAATGGATCGGCCAGGACATGATCGTAAGCCTGCAGAAACTCGACCTCAACGCCGATATGCTGGACTTTAATAAGAAGGAAATTCACATCGCCAGGCTCGATCTCGACCGCCCCTATTTTTTCCAGTCCAATTACAAAGGGAACAAACCAAAGTCCGAAGACCTCGGCGAAATCGCCCAAAAGATACCCGTCATTTCCGCGCTCAAATGGAACACCGGCGAATGGAAACTCACCATCGACAACATCGCCATCAAAGAAGCCAGTTTTGCCAACGAAAAAGAAACGGCCAGGGCACCTTACGTGGGCCAGTTCGACGGCCAGCACCTGCTCTTCAGCAACATCAGCGGCAACCTGCGCAAAGTAACGTTCGAAGGCGATACGCTCATGGCCAACATCTCCTTATCCGCGCGGGAAAAAAGCGGCTTCGAAGTGAAACGCATCCAATCGCAGTTGAGGTTTACACCCGACCTGATGGAGTTCGGCCAGTTGCTGCTCGAAACCAACAAAAGCCGCATCGGTAATTATTATTCGATGCATTACACCGATTTCGCCAGCGACCTCGGCAGCTTTTTGCACAACGTAACGCTCGAAGGCCGTTTTGAGAACAGTACCATCCACAGCGACGACATCGCTTACTTCGCTCCTGCTTTAAAAACCTGGAACCGCAGCTTCGAAATAAGGGGCACGGCAAAGGGTACGATCGATAACCTATCGGCCCGCAAATTATACATCAAAAGCGGCAATACCATCGTGGATGGCGACGTGGCCCTGCGCGGGCTGCCCGACATCAAAACAACCTTTATCGACTTTCGCTCCAACGATCTGCAAACGAATTACCGCGACCTCATCACCATCATCCCGCTCTTAAAAAAAGTAACGCAACCCCGGCTCGCCGAGTTGGGCAATATCCGGTTCAAAGGCAATTTCACCGGCTTCATCACCGACTTCGTGGCCTTCGGGAATATACAAACCAGTCTCGGTAATATTTATGCCGATCTCAACATGAAGCTTCCCGCCAACCGGCCCGCCAGTTATTCGGGTAAGATCTCTTCGGCCGGTTTCAACCTGGGTAGGTTCCTGGGCAATAGCCAGCTCGGCAACATTGCGCTCGATGGAAAGGTAACCGGCAGCGGCTTTACAAAAAATGAACTGAACGCCAATTTCGACGGAAGGATACATTCCATTGATTTTTCTGGTTACCGTTACCAGGACATTACGGTGAAAGGCGACTTTGAAAAAAGCCTCTTCAAAGGCAACCTCAGCATCAACGATCCCAATTTAAAAGTGAGCAACCTGGAAGGTACGCTTAACCTTGTGCCCGGCGAAAGGCGTTTTGTTTTCGATGCGGTGGTGGAATATGCCAACCTGCAAAACCTGAAGCTGGCCAACGATAATTTTACCCTCAGCGGCAATTTGAATGTAGATTTTGCCGGCAATACCATCGACGACTTTTTAGGCAGCGCCCGGCTGTACAAGGCTTCGCTCACGCACGATACATCGCGCCTGTCTTTCGATTCGCTGGTGTTGAGGTCATCGCTCGACAGTGGCCGGAAAATGCTGGCGCTGGAATCCAACGAATTTGAAGGCAACATCACCGGCGATTTTAAGATACTCGAACTGCCCGCGGCCTTCCAGGTGTTCTTAAATAAATATTACCCGGCTTACATCCGCAAACCCAACAGGACGGTGCAAAACCAGGACTTCAGCTTTTTAATAAAGACGAAGGAAGTGGATGCCTATGTGAAGCTGGTCGATCCAAAATTAAGCGGTTTCAACAATTCCGTTTTCTCCGGCAATATCCGCCTCGCGGAAAACGAACTCAACATCAACGCCGAAGTACCCGAGTTCGCTTACGACGGCAAAACCTTCCTGAACACGGTCCTGAAAAGCAAGGGTAATATGGATTCGCTGTTCACCAAAATATCGGTATCGGATGTGGCGCTGTCGGACAGCCTGCATTTCCCTAATACCGAACTAACCGTTTCTTCCAGCAACGACATTTCCGATGTGCAGTTGAAAACGAGCGCCAGCAAAACATTAAGCGATGCGCAGTTGAATGCTAAAGTGCAAACCTTATCGGACGGTGTGAAAGTAGATTTCTTCAATTCCTCCTTCATCATCAACGATAAAAAGTGGAACCTCGAAAAAGACGGTCACATTACTTTGCGCCGCTCTTTCATTGAAGCCAACGATGTACGTTTCACGAGCGGCGACCAGGAGATCGTGATCTCTACCGAAATGGATGAACTCACCGACCACACCAACCTGGTGGCGAAATTGCGGAAAGTAAACATCAACGATTTTACCCCCTTCTTTTTAAAACAACCGCGGCTTGAAGGACAGCTAACGGGAACGCTTACCCTGCGCGACCCGTTTGGCAAACAGGTAGTAGGTTTTGAAGGTGATGCGGAAAATTTCAAACTCGACAATACCGCCATCGGCAATGTAAAACTGAACACCGAAGTGAATACCACTACGGGGCTTATCGATTTCATCGCGAAAGCCGACGGTGAAAAATACAAGTTCAACATCAACGGCACCTATAATTACAAGGATTCTACCGGCAACCAGATGGACATTGCGCTGGAAGCCGAGCGTTTCGACGTCAGCATCCTCGATAATTACCTGGGCAGCGTATTCAGCGGCATGGAAGGCGATGCAAAAAGCAACCTGAAAGTAACTTCGCAGAACGGTAAAAAATACCTGGTGGGCGATGTAACCATCACCGGCGGTTCGCTCACGGTGAAGTACACGCAATGCAAATACAAGTTCAGCAACGAAACCATCATCTTCAATCCCGGCGAGATCGACCTCGGCACCCTGCAACTGCAGGATACCCTGGGCAATCCCGGTGTGGCAAGGGGTAAGATACAGCATACCTTCTTCCAGGACTTCGGGTTCGAGAACCTGAATTTCAAAACCGACAAGATGCTCGTGCTGAACACCACCAGCAAGGACAATGCACAGTTTTACGGCAAAGTGATCGGCAAGGCCAGCATGAACCTCAACGGCCCGGTCACCAACATGCGCATGGACATCGACGGTGCGCCCTCTCCTGTCGACAGCAGCCATATCTACCTCAACACCGGTACCAACAGCCGCGAATCCGGCACCATCGACTACATCGATTTCATACAGTTCGGTACGAAGATGGAAGATGAATTTGCCGGTAAAAAAGAATCCAACCTGTTCGTAAACATCGACGTAACCGCCACCCCTTCCTGCCAGGTAGATGTGATCCTCGACGAGGAAACCGGCGACGTGATCAAGGGCAAGGGCAACGGCAAGCTCAACATCAGCGTGGGCACCCGCGAAAACCTCAGCATCCGCGGCAACTACAATATCACCGGTGGCGAATACACGTTCAATTTCCAAACCTTTTTGCGCAAGTTCTTTACCATCCGCCAGGGTTCGGTGGTGTGGGATGGCGACCCGCTGGAAGCCCGCATCGACATCGACGCGGAATACCTCGCCAAGAAAGTGGATGTAAGCAGCCTCAACCCTTCCAACATACAACGCGAGAACATCACCATCGTGGCCCACATCGACGGTACGCTGAAGAAGCCGCTGATCTCCTTCGATTTTCAACTGCCGCCCAACAGTCCCATCAGCAACGATTTCTTCACCATCAAAAAGCTGGAAGACATCAAGAGCGACAACAACGAAATTTATAAGCAGGTAGCGAGTTTGTTGCTCGTGAACTCTTTTATTACCACCGACCAAAGTTTTTTAACCGGCGGCAACACCATCGCCCTCGCCACCAATACCATCGGCGGCGTTATCTCCGGCTGGCTCGCCAACCTGTTCAACAAGGAACTGGAAAAAGCCACCAACGGCGTACTGTCCACTTACTTCGACATCAACTCCAGCGTTGATTTACAAAACCGCGCCGCCCTGCTGCAAGCCAATGTGAGCGCCGGTTTAAAGATATTGCTCAGCAACCGCCTCGTGGTACTCGTGGGCGGCAACCTCGATTACAACAACCCTTACGCGCAGCTTGCAAGAAAAGGTTTATTAACGCCCGACATCAACATCGAGTGGATCCTTAATAAAGACGGTTCCCTCCGCGTGGTGGGCTTCAACCGCACCAGTGTAGACCTTACCTATGGCCAGCGCAACCGCTCCGGTGTAAAACTCTCCTACCGCAAAGACTTCGACAAACTATTCCTCACCGCCGAAGAAAGAAGGAAGAAAAAAGCAGAACGCAAAAAACTATTGGAAGACCTTCAACGGCAAAAAGAAGAAGAGGAAAAGGAGAAAGAAAAGAAGAAGAATACGGGCCCGGATGGAACGGTGATGGATTTGGTACCGGTACGAAAAGACTAATTAGAAATTAGGAATTAGAAATTAGAAATGGACAGGGTTTTAAATAACGGGAACTCCACCTGTAGGTATAGGTACAAACATTTAACATGAAACGATCAGCTACAATTTATCTTCAACTGTTTTTATTGCTACCCTTTGCCTGTACTGTATTCTCCTGCAACCAGCAACAGCAACCACCCGCGCAGGCCAAACAATTACCTCCAACCCTTGCTAAAAAAACCTGGCTTCAACAAACACAGTTACCCATCTGGGCTGCCGGTATCCCCGATTCCGGGCTGGTGACGGGAACGGAAACTTATAATGATGGCATGGTGCGCAATGTGTCCACCCCTACCATCACCATTTACGCGCCGACCAAAGAAAAAAATACCGGCGCCGCCATCCTCGTATTTCCCGGCGGCGGCTACAATAAATTAGCCATCAATCTCGAAGGTTCGGAAATATGCGAGTGGCTGGCTTCCATTGGCGTCACCGGCATATTGTTGAAATACCGCGTGCCTGCTTCCGGTCCGCACTACGACAAAGATTGCCATTGTGAAAAAGACCCGGTAAAACCCATGGCATTGCAGGATGCACAAAGGGCCATGGGCCTCGTGCGTAGCCGCGCAAAAGAATGGAACATCGATCCCAATAAGATCGGCGTCATGGGCTTTTCAGCCGGCGGGCATCTGGTGGCGGATGTAAGTACCAATTATAGAAAACGCGCCTATGCGGTAACAGACGCCATCGACACCGTGCATTGCAAACCCAACTTTGGCATTGTTATGTTCCCCGGCCACATGACCTTCCATACCAGTCAACCTTACCAATTGAACCGCACACTACCTGTTGACAGCGAAACCCCGCCTACCTTTTTACTACAGGCCGGCAACGACAATGTAGATACCATACAGCATTCCCTTGTGTATTACATCGCCCTCAAAAAAGCAGGCGTTCACGCCGAGTATCATATTTATGCCGAAGGCGGACATGCTTTTGGGTTGAATGAATCCGCGCAGAAAGTCCCCGGCTGGACGGAGCTGCCTATCGCCGACTGGGAGAAGCTGGTAGAGCGGTGGCTGCAAACTATTAAGATGATAGCTAAAGCAAATTAGAAATTAGTAATGAGAAATTAGAAATGGTTAAACGTTTTTGATTGTGTAAAGCCCTGCACACAGCAAATAAAAATGGAAGCATTACAAATTTTCATCGTCACCTTGTTAATAGTCTACGGGGTACTCTTCGTTTTATTTTGGATATTGTTTCCAAAAAGATATGCCCATAAAATGTTTTCTTTCTGGATCACACTGGTTTTAACTACCATTGTTATCTGTGGCTTTTTTTTTTATAATGCTGTTATTTGCTATGGGTGGACGGGAACATTCTATTCGTTAAAATGCCGCTATAGATCATTTTCCACTTGACTACCGGCTGGCAGGTTTTTTTATTTTCCCATTTTCATATTTTCACATTTTCGAATTTTCACATTCTCCCCATTTTCATATTTTCGAATTTTCACATTTTCAAATTATCTTTAATTTATGAATGTAAAACTATCCAACGCGCAAAAGAAAGCCGACCTCAGCAATCCCACCAGCGTGGCCGCCATTATGCAGCAGGTGTTGAAGCGGGAGAATAAGCTCGGCCGCAGCCAGGAGCACTTTTGGGTAGTGGGGCTTAATAATGCAAACAAAATACTCTTCATCGAATTGATAGGCCTGGGTCGGCAGAACCGCGTAACCGCCAACCCGCCCGATGTATTCCGCATGGCCATTTACAAGCTAGCCGTTCGCCTCATCCTCGTGCACAACCATCCCAGCGGGCAACTCCTACCCTCCACCGCCGACAAAGCCTTTACCGACCGCATCCTCAAAGTAGGCGAGATCATCAACATCGACGTACTCGACCACCTCGTGATCTCCGAAACCGAACACCTCTCCTTCGCCGACCTCGGCATCATGGACAAACTCCGCGCCTCCGACACCTGGAGGGTGATTGAGAACGACCAGTTGCATGTGAAAGAATGGAAGCAGAAGATGGAGAAGGAAAGGATTGAACATGATAAAGCCATGTCTATCGCCAAGAAGTTGAAAGAAGAAGGTATGGATGAAGCTAAGATTAAGCGGATAACGGGGTTGAAGTTGGGGGATATTAGGAAATTATGATATTAAAATAGAGTCCTTAATAAAAAGTTTGAACTCTAATAACTAGTTTAATTATTCTCAATTAACAACTCACTTATTGATAATTTCTGACTACCCATAAGTCCAGTTTTAGAAAGAGATTTAAGGATATTGTTATCTAGTTTCTTTTCAGTTTTTAGTTTTAGAATTAAAATTTTTAGTTTGTTAAGTTCTATATTATACATTAGGCCTCTGGCACCAGTAAAGTTGCAGCTTAAGGCGGCATAAGACTGGCCCGTATTAATAGCATCTGCCCAATCTTTTATTCTCATTAAGTCTATATCGAAATCTTCTAGCTCAGCAAGATGTCCAATAATGCCAGCGGAACACCAATCCCCTGCTCCTGCAGAATCTTTAATATTATTCAGCTTAAATGGTGGTAAATAATGCCATTTACCAACTTTACCTCTATTTGAACGAAATTTAGCCCCTTTAGAACCTAATGTTTCGATCTCAACTTTAGCAAATCCATTAGCAAATTTAATTTCAAAATTAGGAATTCTCTCATGAGAAAACTTTACAATATCAACTATACCTATACAGTCTCGAAGAAGGTGCGCATTATCTTCTTTGAAAGACGACGGCTCATAAAAAACTGTAGCCCCTTGTTGCTTGTAAAACTTAGCTAATTCCAACGCTCCCCTAGAAAGACGATCAAAATAGAATAAATTACATTTATTGACCGTTTCAGTAATCGCTTCTACGGCTTTAGCCAAAACAGGTTTATAAGATGGTAAGTACTTGCCGTTTTCGGGGTCTCTAAATTCAAAACGATGTATAACTTCCCCGTGTTCATTATACTTCATTCTCTGAATTATAATTGGCGTACTACCATCATTAGTTGCTGAAACTAGATCTGTCTTAACACCCCACCGTGAAATATCAGTTATCAATCGATGCGTTGCTTCATTAGAAGCTAATCTTGCAATTGGGAAAGTATTATATCCCAAAAAGGATAAAATAGTAAGAACATTACCACAAGAGCCGCCCGCGGTCAATATCGGCAAAGTATCAGGATTGCCATTTATAATAATGTCTAAAGCTACTAAGCCTGTACCTAGTATCGTAAATTTTTTCTTGCTCATTGGAAAAATGGATCTCCTGCAATCCACAAATGGAAAAGCTCATTCAAATCTAATACCCCTTCTTGTGCTGCCGAATCTTCGTCAAATTTATGACTAATGGACTCAACATGCTTAATCCCAACCCTTAATTTTTTACTATCCTCTAGCACCTTTGCCTCAAAAACTGCTAAAAAGGCCCCAATTGTTAATAACTTACTTGAAAGAGCCGAAATGATAATCTTACACCCACCCAAAAGTTGGAAAGATTCAACATATCTATCAATTGTCTTTTTTAATAATCGATAAACTTGAAACGGGTTTTGTTCATCTGCATAAATAATATTCTTAACATCAAAATCGTCATCATTTAATAGACCATCTTTATAATAAACCATCAAATCATCTCCTCGTCGCAAATTGTTTGAAGGAAAAGGAAGAACAATACATGTTGACACCGGATTTATGGAACTTTTAATTTTAGTGAATTGATCCATTTGCTTTTCCCCTAAAACAGCTACCCATACTTCTTTATAATCTTGAGTATTAGCAGTATTTTGAACGCCAAGACCATGTATAAATTCAGCAGATTGCTCTTTGCCATCATCTTCAATCTTACTATCCAATTTAAAATTTTCACTTACGACAACGTGCAGATTAATTCTTGATAGGTTTTTGTCATTGAAACTGTCGATTAATATTAAAAGTTTATTTAGTAGAGGCATAAATATTGCCCGGGGCATTGCACTGACATCCACAATAATGTCGGAGTAGCTATTAATTGCATTAATATCCGAAATAATTTCATACGCTTTAATAGAAGCTATACTTCTGTCTTCAGTAGACCTTACTATCAATGGAGTTATTGCATGCCGCCCATTCTTTTGCTCTATAAGTTCTTTCACTTGATCTTCATGCTTCTGAACCCTTTTATCTGACGGTTTACTTTTTTCTTCTTCAGATTGATAGTATCTCAGGAGCATTGCATCTCTTTTCCCATCACCTCCGGAATTATAAATAGTTGAAATTCCGTTCATTGTTCTTGGATCAAATCCTACCCCCAAAATATAAAGTATATCTCTATCTGTTGATGTAAGATACTCTTGCCAAAACAACTTGCACTTTTCGGTACCTTGAGTTAAAATATAATCATTCCATCTCATAAGCCTAATTCAATATTTTTAGGTTGTGTTATATCTTTCAACCAGTTATTGAGATCTGATAGTTTTCTTTCCTTGAACTTTCCATTAACCAAGGGAAGCCCGTATCTAACGCAATAAATACGGTTTAGATATAGAACCATCATATGCTTACCTTTAACCTTATAATTCAATCTAAAGTCAATTAGATTGTATGCAATGCATGTAGCAATACATTTGGCTAGCCCGTAATAAGCGTGACTTGCGTCCTGCAAAACAACATCTTTAAGCAAACTACGTTCCTCCATTGTAATAGCAATGCCATTTATCCCAGGAGAATTCCACGCATTAGATGTATATGTTTGCTCTCTACAGAATTCACCAATATTATTGACAAATTGCTTAATTAAAACTGCATTAGGTACCCTACTGTCTAATTCTTTCCATCTATCTTCACATAATTGCTTAATGTAGTGTTCCTGTTTTTTTGTTGATATTTGTACTTGGCTTTGATTATTACGAGAGATTTTTTTTACGTGTTCAACCACTATGTTTTCAAACAATTTACCACAAATGGTTAAAAACTGCTCAATATTGGATGATGAAAGCCGGCTAATTTTTGGAGTACCGTAGTAATAAGGAAATTTGAGCTCCTTATTTAAAAACAGCTTAGCAGCATCTCTAACATCTGAACCATCCTGATGCTCCAACTCTATTTCATTTAGAGCATCGTCAAAAAGAACTTGCTGCTGCTTACCTCTATCTCTATATAGCAAAATTTCTAAACTACGCCATTCAACTAATTGTTCTACAGGTTCTTTATTGTTCTTTCTTTCGATTTAATCCAAGTACTATATTTTGAATCACCCTTGAAATTTTTCTCAACTCTAGACTTAACAATATTTAAGGCTTCTTCAACTTTATTCGGTTCTATATCCCATTCTTCAGCTAAGTAAGTAGTTAAGGAAGTAGGCTCACCTTCAGTAATAGTTGATAACCGTTTTTGAGCAATGGATTTTGTAAATTTCTCGAATTTCTCATATTTACTATTCCAATATTGTTCTAAGTTGATAAGTCGAAAATCCCTTCCTGCTAAATTTCCTTCTGAAATTATTTCATCCATACTCAATGCTTGTAAGCGTTCTGCAACCCAAACATTGATAGCTGGTCGTTTAGTAACCATGCTATTTAAGAAATCCTTACGCTGATTTGCACTTAAGTTATGAACATCATCAAACATTACTAATATTTTCTCTTTAAGAGGTTCATCATTAATTCTTATATTGTTAGGATTAAGGAGATCGAGACAATATAAGTCAGATGATTTCTCAATATTATTTGATGGACGCAAGTATATATTATCAATCTCATTACAGATCAGTTCTTCATTTTTACAACACCAATCATAAATTTCTTTCCCATTTGAAATTGTACGTAACGGATTAAAGCTAACTTTTGAAGGATTTTGCTTAATTGCTATTGATGACAAGCCTTCTGGAAAAGGTATTTTTTTGACTTTAGCAATGGAATACAGAACAGATAGAATGACTCTTACATTTAACAATGCAAAAAAAACTCGTGACTTTTGCGATTCTTCAATATTTAAAAAAGAGATTGTTGAATACTCGCTGGTAAATGGTATTAATGTGCCGACAATCAGAGGATTAAATTTTGCGTCAAAAACATTAATAGCCTGAAGTTTTTTTAGCACCTCGACTGTTTGATCATCTCTTCTATTCCGGTCTCCAATGCTTAGCAGAACTTCTGGTGTAAAAAGTCTAAGTAGAGTGGTTTTACCACCTCCAGGTGAACTCCGGATAATATTAATTATATCCCACACTTCAGCATAATTCAATACATCTAAGACATCGGAACTGAAGAGTTTTATGAACCTGTCATCAATACCGATATATTCAGATGCTCTGGAAAAAAATGGATTTACTTCTATTTTCATAATACACGGTGCCTCGGAATTCTTGGAAAAAGACCTTTAAAAATTTCAGAATATTCATAAGACCATAAAAGCGGAATGGTATTATTAGGAGTGTTGTGTGCAGATACAATAGGCAAAGCACAATCCCCAAAGCCCAACTTTACATCTCCATTTGTATGTTTATCTTCTATTAAATCCTTATCATAATATTTATCCTGTTTGCAGATGACAAATATGTCATCTGCCTCAGTTATTTTGTAACTGTCGTCAATTTCATGCAAAATGACTAACTCAGGTTTATGTCCATATATTTCAAATAGTTTATCAAAATTTCCCTCAATTGTTTTTTTAGCTTGTGAAGTACACAAGTATAAGATGATATATATCCTAAGGTTTTTGTCAAAACATTTATCTACCGCCGCAGAGTGGCTATTTGTTTCATTACTCACACCTTGGTCTTGCGGCACTTTAACACTCCCCGCATTTTGTGGAAATAAAGAAGAATACAATCCAGCAATTTTTCCTTTCAACTTACCTGCTTTTTCATTATATTTTAGGTATGAAGTCCCACTTGCAGAAAAATCGTCAATAAGAAAAAGTTTTTTGAATTTCCCCTCTTCTTCAGATGCCCCCCTATTAAGATAATGTGGTTTTTCTAAATCCTCAACTAACTCATCTCTCATTTTCAATAATTTTTCATCCGAAAGTTCATATGTAAGATAAATCTGTTCATGGCTTAAAACGCCGGTATTTGCACGTCTAAAAATATCTAATCGAGCACCGTCACTAAGTCCGCAGAATAAACACTGACGTAAAAGTATCTTATATTGAATACTAGTAAGTATTTTCTGAATATGATATTTAGGTATTTCTAGTATTTGGCTAGTATAATCAGATAAAATTTGTCGGATTGTATCTGGAAAACAAGATTCTGCTAGCAGATTGATTTCCGTTATCGAGATGAATATCAATTTATTTCTTAAAAAATCTATTACTACTTTCCTGTCATTTAAATCAAATTGAGCAAGCCAGATTGCCAATTTCTCAATGAAACGTTGACCCGTATCATATTGTTGATAGTCATCGTATTTATAAGTAGCCATTGTTTGAAAATACTTTATGGACTCTGCTTGCTCATCCTCATCGGTAATATCATTTATTACAGAAGACAAAAGGCTAATTGCAATATCACTCCTCATAGGGTTATAGGGTAATTGTGAAGTAATTTTTATATATGACGAATGTATTCAAATAAGCGAGCGTAGCAGATACTTGTTTGATACTAGGCGAAACAAAACTCCAGCAACTAATCTTATCACTAGATGTTTCATCTACACTTAAACTATATGGGTGACTTAGAAGTTCGTAGTCATTTCCCGGAAAACGTCCCTTATCACCAATGCACAAAATATCTTGATACTTTACACTTTTTTTTTGTAAGACAACCATGCATTCTTTTACTACATTTAACTTCGAAACATCTGGTTTGAGAACAATATCTATCGAATGACTAGACTGAACACAAGCAATTCCTTTGAAATTGTTACTGTCAATATATTCTTGAATTTGGTTTTTAATAGCATAGCTTTCTTTAGAAAATTCAATAGTAAGTTGCTTTGCTCTTAATTCTATTTTAAGATTTTTCCCAAATTTTTGACTTATGAGTTTATTAATACTTTGCAATATTTTGCTTTCACTTTCGTCATTTTTTTTTGGTATTTCTGCATTGTCTAATGTTCCAATCTCAGCTCCATTATAATATCCAATAATGATATTTTTGTGGTATGCTTTTTTAATCTTTTTTTGCAGATCAACACGAACAGATTTTCCTCTTCCAGTAGCTATTCCAATAATTATATCCTTTGATAATAGCTCATTTAATGCCTCCGATACAGTAGTATTTATGCCTGTAAGTCTTTCACAGTCGCTACATAATGTACCGTCATAATCAAATATAACTCCTCCATACTTTTTACTTTCAAGGTTATTTTTATAAGCATTGTAAGCAAGCTCCCATTCATCTCTCTCATTTAATGATAATGAATAAAAAGATCTTGTCCCAAGCTTTCTTTGTATGGCTACCTTTACTTTAACATCAATATCTGCCTTTTTTAAAGTGGATATGTATTGTAGGTGATATAACTTTCTTCCAAATTCAGGAACACCTGGTCTACCAGGGTCAATTTGTTGAATATTCCCGATTGAGTTAACCAGATAAAAGGATTTTACTAATAAGTCGATCGATGCAAAATGATTACTAAAGTCACTCTCTATTTTTAGTACACTTACTGATGATGGCAATAACTTTAGTGTTTTTAATGCTAGTTCTCTATTATCAGGAGTTATTAGAGCGATTATACAAGTTTTTTCGCCCCTCTTATCAAGCCAATGATGTCTTCCATGGCCATAATTCCTATAATCACTATAAAGTATATTACCAAGCGCAGCTTCAGAAAACTTCGACTCGATATCAATTGCTACAGGATGACCATATCCACTATACAAAACTTGAAAAGTAAATGTGGCATCGACTTTATTTATGAATGTTGCGAGATCATTCAAAAACAATTCTGAAATTGATATATCACCATGATTAGAGTTTCCGTAAGCTCTATTGAGAATAGTAAAAAAAGCAACTAAAGAATTGGTGGCTAGAAAACCATCCTTTCCCATTGGATTAGGGAGTTCGTAAATTAAATTGGCGGTATTTTGACTTGCCTTTTTTAAAAGAGTGTTTTTTGCAAGAGTTAACCCAATAAGAGATTTTGGTTCTTCATTAGTGACAATCTTTAATGCAGTCAATATATCTGTATTCTTTCCGCTTGCACTTAGAAAAAGTACCGAGGAATTATTAATTATTGGTACAGAATTCATTAATTCTAAAGGGGTCATTGCTTTCGAGAGTCTTCCTTTAGATTGATGCAGGTTACTAACAAAATAACTTGCACTTAAAGAGCCGCCGGAACCAATACTTATTAATGAATCATTTAGAGTAGACTCTATGTAATTTTTGAATTCATCAATATTAACTTGATTAGCCCAGCTATATGTTTTCTCTAATAATAATAGTTCTTGTTTAAAAGGTTTGCCCATTGTTTTATTGATAGTATATGCAAAAAAACCAAATGTAATATTTTTGAAGTCGTAAAACTCATTTCCATTGAAATTCATTTTAATCACTTAACGTGTTCTCCCACTGGCAGTGTTCCGCTCCGCAATCTCTCTCTATGTTCAACAGTTTATCGGATCACTTGTATGTTTTAAGATAACCTGTCTCTGACCGGTACAACTATGGAAAACATTGCAAAGTTATATAAACCCAGGCGTTGCTTCCGCACCAGCAACAATGACAGTCACTCACACACCAATAATCACTACCCGTTGGTTAACAGGCCAATGCGCTAAAGAAATCGTTTTTTACACCCGGGAAATGATCACGTACAGTAAAGAAACGGCCCGTTACATCAAAGAAATGGCCGCTTACACTGAATCTATGGCAGCGTACACGACGGAAAGGTAGTCGTACATCAAAGAAATCGTTTTTTACATCAGGGAAATGAGCTGGTACAATAAAGAAATTACATTTTACATCAAAGAAATCGACTCGTACAGTGAAGAAATGACAGTTTACATCGCAGAAATCAACAAACGCTTCCCTCCTTTTCGCGCAGCGATGAACGAAATGTTGCTAACTCCCCCCTCTCCTTCAGGAGAGCGCCTGTCCCGAAGCCTTTCGGGAGATTGAGGTGCAAGGTCATAAAAAAAAATGCCCCGCAATAACAGGGCACATTTCTAATTTATAATTTCTAATTTTCTCACCCTCCCCGCATTTCATTTTCACATCTTCTTATTTTCAATTTGCACATTGCCACTAACAAATTAGCAAATCAGCACATTAGCAAATTAGCAAATTATCCAATTAACTAATCTGCTTCAAAATCTCGTGCCCCAGCTTATCCCTTTTCGTCATCAAATACTTTTCATTGTGCGGGTTGCTTTTGATCTCTATCGGCAGCGTTTCCACGATCTCCAGCCCGTAACCCAGCAGCCCGGCGCGTTTGCGGGGGTTGTTGCTCATCAGTTTCATTTTGCTGATGCCCATGTGGCGTAGGATCTGCGCGCCCACGCCGTAATCGCGTTCGTCCATATCAAAGCCGAGCTCGATGTTGGCTTCCACGGTGTCGCGGCCTTCTTCCTGCAGTTTGTAGGCTTTCAGTTTGTTGAGCAGCCCAATGCCGCGGCCTTCCTGGTTCATGTACAGGATCAGCCCCTGCCCCGCATCTTCCACCATCTTCATGGCGTGGTGCAGCTGGTCGCCGCAATCGCAGCGCAGCGAGCCCAGGATATCGCCCGTCATGCAACTGCTGTGCACGCGCACCAGTACCGGTTCGTCTTTTTCCCAGTCGCCTTTTTTCAGCGCCATGTGTACTTCGCCGGTATTCACCTGCTCAAAGGCCACGAGTTCGAATATGCCCCAGCGGGTAGGCATTTTCACGCGCACCACTTCTTTAATAAGCGTTTCCTGCTGCAGTCGGTACTCGATGAGGTCTTTTATGGAAATCAATTTCAGGTCGAATTTCTTCGCGATCTTCATCAGTTCGGGTAATCTCGCCATGCTGCCGTCTTCGCTGATGATCTCTACCAGTACACCGGCGGGCGGAAAACCTGCAAGCCTGGCCAGGTCGATCGTGGCTTCGGTATGCCCCGAACGGCGCAGCACCCCACCCGTTTTTGCCCTTAATGGGAAAATATGCCCGGGCCGGCCCAGTGCCGAAGGCGGCGTAGCGGGATCTACCAGCGCCTGCACGGTTTTGGCGCGGTCGTGCGCGGAAATACCCGTGGTGCAACCGTTGCCCAGCAGGTCAACGCTTACGGTAAAGGCCGTTTCGTGCAGGGAGGTATTGTCCACCACCATGGGTTTCAGGTTCAGTTCGTCGCACCGTTCCTCTGCCAGCGGGGCGCAAATAAGGCCCCGGCCGTGCATGCTCATGAAATTAATGATCTCGGGGGTTACATTACTGGCCGCGGTGATGAAATCGCCTTCATTTTCCCTGTCCTCGTCGTCAACCACGATCACCAGTTTGCCGTTGCGGATGTCTTCAATGGCACTTTCTATACTGTCTAACATAAATTCAGTTTGATTGGCAAAGTTAATGGGTTTGTCCGTGGCCGCTTTGCGCTTTTGGTAATTTGTTATCCTATCGGAAAAAGAAGGCGGCGCGTTGCAAAAGCGGCCACATTTATTTTTCCCTGGTATACTGGCTGCATGCAGCTATCCGGCTATTTAAAATGCCTAACATTTTGTTAATAAAAGTTGACTGTTATTCACCAATTATTCGCTTTCTTTGCGGTCGTAAAACAAAACTAATATGAGAATTAAACAAATTCTGCCTTTAATCATTGCCCTCCTTGCATGTTCATTCCTGGGCCAGGCACAGGTTACAACCAGCAGCATTACCGGGGTTGTAAAGAACAAAAGCGGCAATACCCTGCCCGGCGCTTCCGTTACCGCCACGCACGTACCAACGGGTACGGTTTACACGGCGATAGCCCGCACCGGTGGCCGTTTCGACATCAACAACATGAACCCGGGCGGACCTTATATCATCAGTTCTACCTACATCGGTTACGAAGTAGATAAAAGGGAAGACGTATTCCTGGTACTGGGTGATGTACAACGTTTGGAATTCACTTTATCAGATAAAACCACGCAACTGGAAGCAGTAGTGGTATCCGGTGCCCGCACGGGCGGCGTAAAAACCGGTAATGAAACCCAGATCGGCCGCGATAAACTGGCGGTTTTGCCTACCATCGGCCGTAACCTGAACGATTTCATCCGTTTTACGCCTCAAACCAAGATCACTTCTACCGGTGGTATCTCCATTGCCGGCCAGAACAACCGTTACAATGGATTTTTGATCGATGGCGCCGTAAACAACGACGTATTCGGCCTGAGCGACCAGGGTACGAATGGTGGCCGTGCAGGTACACCGCCGATCAGCAT
>Ga0247806_10000410_pt1 | contig 27349 bp, 30 predicted proteins | sample UWRJL059202B1_FD_179935 | JGI IMG/M metagenome (GOLD analysis project Ga0247806, IMG submission 179935) | Plant litter microbial communities from Arlington Agricultural Research Station in Wisconsin, United States - UWRJ-L059-202B-1 | ecosystem: Environmental > Terrestrial > Plant litter >... | reverse complement strand
GTATAGTATTTTTAAAACATTGAACTAAGACAAGAACTACAAAGTTGTGTTACTGCCCAGTGCTATAAGTATCTCGCTTTTTAGTAAACCGCTGCCACCACCATAGTGCTGTACAATTTTTATGGCTGGGTTTTGGCTTGTAAAATATGTTCTTAACTGTAAATCTTCTTCTCTTGTAATTCCGTTGCCAAGCAGTACAATATCAAATGCATGTTGAGTAAAAAGTTCTTTAGCTTCAGCATCTTTCGTAGTACCCATGCCAAACCAGTCTTCGTTGTTGTTAAGAAGCCTTACCACAACAGTTGTAATATTTGTATTGCGGCCTATATAAAGTATATTTGTTTTTTGAGACATGAGTAATTATGTTTTAGTGGCTTACTGATTAATACTATGCAAAGTTGCCGCTTTAAAACGTTTAAAACATTGAACTAAAACAAGAAAAATTGTATTAGGCATTTTTTTTGACACAGCCATTATGCTATCTTTACCTTATGTTTGACGCCTTTATACTTTACCTGAAAAGCAAATTTACCCTTACAGATGAACAGGCAACCCTTATACTATCTGTATGCCATATAAAAAAATTGCGCAAACGCCAGTACTTGTTGCAGGAAGGCGATATGTGGCGTTTTAATGCCTTTGTAATAAAGGGCTGGTGCGTACTTATAGGGTAGATGATAAAGGGCTGGAGCATATAACGCAATTCTCGTCAGAGAATTGGTGGGCGGGCGACCGCTACAGCTACCTGAGCGAAACCCCCGCACGATGTAATATTGATGCTATAGAAGACAGCGAACTTGTTTTGATTGCTAAAGCAGATTATGATATGCTGCTTGATGCTATACCTGCCTTTAATAATTTTGCCCGCCTTTTACTAGAGCGTACTTTTGTTGCTGCACAAAACCGCATTCATGCCGATATTAGTTTTACTGCTGAAGAAAAATACCATGAGTTTTTAAAGACCCACCCTACACTGATAAACCGTGTGCCCCAACACATGATAGCCTCATATCTGGGCCTTAAGCCTGAAACGCTAAGCAGGGTACGGACTAAAAAGTGATGTTTTCAGGCTTTGCCATTTAACAATAGCAAGGAACATCCTGTAGTATATATATGGAGAAATTAACCAATTGACAAATACACAAATGACTTTCATTGACAAATGTCAATACTTTTTTCTGCGTTTTATCAATGCATCAGGAAGGCTTTCTGTTGCAACTTTGTATCAGAAATAATGACCATCGCTACACTGCTTAAAAGTAATTAGCAACAGGCAATTTCTAAATACAATTTAATAAGACTTTAAAAATAAGATCATGAAAACTTTAGAAAACAAAACAGCATTAGTAACAGGAGGAAGCCGTGGCATAGGTGCCGCAATTGTAAAACGTTTAGTAAGCGAAGGTGCTGCGGTAGCTTTTACCTTTGTATCTGGTAAAACAGAAGCCGAAGCACTTGTAAAAGAAATAACCGCAACAGGGGGAAAAGCAATAGCCATACAGGCCGATAGTGCCGATGCTACTGCAATAACAGCAGCTGTAACAGCAACAGCAGATACTTTAGGCAGTATAGATATACTGGTTAATAATGCAGGTATAGGTACTTTTAAGCCTTTTGCAGATATTACTATTGAAGAGTATGATAAACTTATGGATATTAACATGCGCGGCTTGTTTGTAGCCACACAGGCTTCGCTTAAGCACATGGGTACCGGCGGCCGTATAATTAACATAGGCAGTACAAACTCTGACCGTATGCCGTTTGAAGGTGGCTCAATTTATGCAGCGAGCAAAGCTGCTGTGCAAGGTTTTACTACAGCATTATCAAGAGATCTTGGCCCGCTTGGCATTACCGTTAATAACCTGCAACCCGGCCCTGTACACACAGATCTTAACCCTAAAGATGGTCCGTTTGCAGCAGTGTTAATTCCGCAAATTGCATTAGGTCGTTATGGTACTACTGATGAAGTTGCATCGTTTGTAGCTTATTTGGCGGGCCCAGAAGCAGCATACATTACCGGTGCAAGCCTTAATATAGATGGTGGATTTAAAGGGTGATTTTTTAAGAGGTGCTGAGGTGCTTAGATGCTTAGTGGCTTAGATTATAATAGAGCGACGCAATGCTTATAGTTTATAGAGGGTGACATTTTGGGCTTTGTACAAGCAGTATATATACTGCTTGTACAAAGCCCAATCTTTTTTACCGGACGGTTTTTAACACCTTAGACCCTTAGTATATAAGTCCCTCAGCACCTTCTAAAAGAATTATACTTTCTTTAATACCCCTGTTTGTTTTAGTGCCGTACCTTTAAGGTAAACACAGATGTTATGAAAACGATATACACTAAAACGAAATTTATGGGCCTTCTGCTGGGAGTAGGGCTAATGTTTGCTTCCTGCGCCATGAGCCAGACCGGGGAGGGCGCGCCAGAGGATAATATTGTAGTGGGCAACCCTACAAACAACCGTACATCGAGCGATATGAATATCTCTCCGGCTAATGTAAATACAAGCGACCCTGCCATAAAAATGCAGGATACCTTAACATCGCCTAAAGCGCCAAGCGAGCCTTAAGGGCTAATATATAAAACGATTTAGCATATAAATTTCAGATACTGATTCCATAAATTTTCATCAATTAATTCGTGAAAATTCGTGAAATCAGTATCTGTTTTTATTTACTAAAATATGGAGCTATAAATTTTTATAGATGGCTATAATATCGTCATTACCATACTTTACCGCTGCATCTGTAAAACTCGTTAATGATGCCGTACCAAGAGGGCTCGCCATACCTTCGTTGTTAGCAAGTTTTAAATCTTTAACTATGTTTTTAAGCGCAAAAGCAGGTTTATAGTTGTCGTTAATTATGGCATCTCCTTTTATTTTTATAAAAGTACTGGCAAGGGCACTGTTATTAATAAGGGTAAGCAGTTGCTGTGCCTCTATACCATTTTGGGCAGCAAAACTTATCGCTTCTGCCAGTCCCTGTGCCTGTATGGCAAGCAATGTATTTATAGCCAGCTTTGCAGTATTGCCTGTGCCCACAGCACCTGTGTGCACGGCCATTTTACCTATATTTTCTAATAATGGTTTTGCAGTATTAAAGGCAGTAACGTCGCCTCCTGCCATAATAACAAGCTGGGCATCTTCGGCCTGCTTCTGGCTGCCAGATACCGGCGCATCAAGGTAGTGGTTACCACTGTCATTACATAGCTGCGCATAGTGTTTACTTATTCCCGGCGATACCGTACTCATATTTATAATAAGCTTACCCTTTGTATTTGCTGCAAGCAGGCCATCATCTCCATTAAAAATCTGGTCTATAGCGTTGTCATCGGTTACCATAATAAATACAACATCGCTATGCTGTAACAATCCGGCTGGGGTAGGGGCAGCGGTAGCACCCATTGCTGTAAGGGCAGCTTCCTTGTCTTTACTACGATTATACACAGCTACATTGTAACCAGCGTTTATTAACTGGCTGCACATGGGTTTACCCATAATGCCTAAGCCTATCCATCCTATTTTTGTTGTTTGCATTTTTAATTCGTGTTAAGCAGAAACTACTAGTAACAAATTTCTGAAAAAAATAGTATATATCAGTTAAATGATGTTAACATAGCATTATTAGTTGTGTTTTTAACAAAACGATAAGAAAAGTTTAATAACACATACCTACCTTTACCTCATAACACTAATATAAAGCAAATAATCATGAAGAAAGTATTTTTAACAGCATTGATGGTAGCAGGTTTAGCTCTTACATCATGCGGAAGCAACAAAACTGAGGGAGATACAACTACAGCTACAGACTCTATCTCTACAGAATCTACAGAAACTACAACAATGACTACTGATACTGTAGCTCCTGCAACTACCGATACTATAGCTACAAGTACAGATACTGTAACGCCAAAACCATAATCACAGTATTATTTAATACAATGAAAAGGACAGTCTTGCAAAAGGCTGTCTTTTTTTTATAATAGTATTGTGATATTTTATGTTTTATTTATAAAATAACCTGATTAATGTATGGTAATAACCAGTAAATTTGAGATATAAACCAATTACTACGTAAAAGCAAATAATTATGAAGACTACTTTTTTTAAAAATACCATACTTGCAGCGGCACTTATTGCCGGACTTACTATTACATCGTGTAAAAATAAAACCGACGAAGGCGACGACAAGGCAACCGATGATGTAGAAGCTGTAGACAGCACCGCAGGAATGTCATCTGAACCAATAGGTGACACCATTGCAAGAAAAAACGATACGATAGTAAAAACAGGAACTGAGAACGATACCAAGGAAAATCCGATTGGCACCCAGGTTCCATAACAATATTAATTTGGTTAGATTGAAAAGGGCACTTTGTAATTTACAAAGTGCCTTTTTTTATTTAATTAATCATAACACTCCATCATCAGTAGATCGCCCTCTTTATATTCTATTATTACAGGGCCATCAGCTTCGGCCTCATTGCTGCTCCCGGTTCGATATCCTATAGTGAGTTCTTCGTTATTAAGCGGATATTTCAGGTTTTTGGTTGTTATACCTTTTACCACGCCTACAGGTATAAGCGAAATTGGGGTAGCCTTTGGATACCATTTTTCGAACCGGTGCGGTAGCAGGAATATTTTAGAATTATCATCGAGCATTACTATTTTTAGCTTATCGCGAAAACGCACCATGCCGGTAATATTTGTAATGGTATGATCGGCACGGCGGCCTGTTGCCCATATAACATTTGCTGCCGGAAATTTACGTGCAACAAGATACTCAAAAGCTTTCTCAAGGTCGGTTTTATTCTGGTCTGGTGTATGTACAATTTCCAACGGATATTGCAGTTCGCGGTAATACTCGGGGTTAAAATCCCTGTCAAAATCGCCCAGCAGCACATCTACCTTAATACCAAGCTCTATAACACGGCTAATAGCACTGTCTAACACAATTACCAGTGGCGACCACTCTAGTAGCTGCCCCATAAGTTCTGGACTGCACGCAGCGCCGTTTGCAATTATTAATGCAGGTTCCTGGTCGTCGCGAACTATGTGGTGTGATGACATGCTGTAAATTGGTTTTTGCAAAAATAGATTAAAATCTCTTCATTATATAATACATCATCAATCTACTGCACCGTATAATCTAAAACCCCAACCTGGCACAGTCTAAAATATCCTAAGGCATAATCAGCATTATTGCTTGCATTAATAACATTGCCACGGGCAGCTACCGGTACCGCAGAAAATGGCCCGCCACCGCCACCGGCAGCTTCAAGCAGTACATTCATATAATCGTGGTATTGCTGCGATATACCATAAAGTTTTATGTTTATTACATCGCCCTGTTTAAGGTCTTCATCAAAAAAGACCTCAAACATTTCGTTGCCCTGAAAAAACTCGTCATCGCTGGTATCATAATCAGGAAAAGGTATTACGGCAGCATCTATGCGTGTTAGGTAGTAATTATCTTCATCAGGAAAATCATCCCAGTAAAATCGCATTTCTATATCTTCGCCCAGAAAGCCACCTTCATTAGTTTGGGCGGTGCGGGTTATAAGCGGTGCAGCATACATTTTTTCTGTAGCGGTGTAAGTTTGTCCTTCGCTAATAATAGTAAGCACGTATGTTCGCCCTATTACCGGCTGAAAATAATTGCATATATAATTACCGGTTCCGGCTTCTCCTTCAAAGTTGTATGTATTGCCACTATTGCTTGTTATAAATACAGTTGCCCCTTCTACAACAGGTATCTGGGTATCATAGTAGCCTCTTGTTTTAGACAATTTTATAGTTTGTAACCTGCCCGATGTACCTCTTTCCCAGTCTATAGATGCCTCAACAACAAGGCGTGATGGTGCAGTATCAAGATCTACATCTACCACTTCCTCGCAAGAAGCAAATAATAAAACAGTGAGCAGGAATAATATATATTTTATGCTTTTCATGATGATTGTATTTTTTGATTTTAAGTTAGATAGTATGTCTGCTTAAAATTTAAAGTTATAAGTAACACTGGGTATAACACCAAAGATAGACAGGCGAACGGCTTCGTTATTACCGGTATCTTCGTTTTGCCTAAAGCTTACAGAGGCTGCATTTTGCCTGTTGTAAAGGTTGTAAATACTAAACACCCATTCGCCCTGCCAGCCTTTTTTCTTTTCGGGCTTAGGAGCGTATGTTGCAGATATATCTAAGTGATGGTATACAGGCAGCCTGTTTTCATTGCGCGTACCGTAGCTTGGTATATTAATACCTCCGTAAGAATATTGCCCATTAGGATACGTTACCGGTTGCCCGCTTTGTAATGCAAATATTGCCGAGAACGACCATTTTTGTGTATAAGCATACGACGCTGTTACCGAGAGGTTATGCAGTTTATCATAGCCTGTATGGTACCATTTGCCATTGTTTATCCCGCTCTCATTAGGTGTCCTGCCGCGAGTTTGCTGCTCTGCACGAGATAGGGTATAGGCAACCCAGCCGGTAAGTTTGCCGGTATTTTTGCGCACCAGTACTTCAAGGCCATACGCTCTTGCTCTGCCGGGCAGTACTACCTGCTCTATAGCCTCGTTAGCAATAAGGTCGGCGCCGTCTATATAGTCTACACGGTTTTTAAGAGTTTTATAAAACACTTCAGTTTCCAGCGCATAGGCATCATTTTTAAAATTCCTGAAATATCCTAACGCTACCTGATCGAGTATTTGTGGCTTGATAAAATTATCGCTTGGTGCCCAAACATCGAGCGGTGTAGCCGAAGCTGTGTTAGAAATTAAGTGCAGGTATTGTGCCATGCGGTTGTAACTGGCCTTAACCGATGCATCTTCGCTTAACTGATAGGATACAGCTGCTCGGGGTTCGAGATTTCCAAAATTAGCGATGCTCTTGTTACGCCCAAAATATTCTGTACCTGTAGGCACGGCTTTTTCATAAATGTGCAGGGCATCGTTATATACTACGGCCTGATTGTTTTCGTACACGTTGACCAGTTGCGATCCCAAACGGTTAAACATGCTGTATCGCAGGCCATAAGTAACGCTAAGTTTACTTGTAATATCGTTAGTGGCATCTAGGTAAAAAGCCGACTCAAAAGCATATTTCCTGTCCAGTTGCCTTGCGTTAATACCAGAGTCTGCACGGCTTGGTGTTATAGTACCCGGGTTAAAGTTGTAATAAATACCGCTTGTACCATAAGTTAGTTTAAACTTGTCGTTTATTTTGTGTTTAAAATCATACTTAAACGTAAAACTCTCTATGCCGCTGTCCCAGTTGAAGCCTATAAAATCGAGTTTCAAGCTATACAGATAATCGCTGTATACAGCAGCCATGTTAGACGTTACATTCTCGTTAAATTTATGATTCCACCCAAAGTTTAAAACGGTATTGCCATATACGTTGCTAAAGTTGTCGTTTATTTTAAGGACGTCGCGCCCAAGGTAACCCGATAAATAAATTTTATTGTTTGGGTTAAGGTCGTACTTAAGCCTCATGTTAACATCATAAAAATAAGCAGTATTATCATTATCTGCCAGTTTAAGGAATAGGTGTGCATATGACGTTCTGCCGCCTACTAAAAACGATCCTTTACCTTTATTAATAGGCCCTTCGGCAACAAGACGGCTCGATATAAGCCCAATGCCACCCTGTGCGTGGTAACCATCTGTATTGCCCTCGCGCTGGTTAATATCCAGTACCGATGATACCCTGCCGCCATACCGTGCCGGGATACCTCCTTTGTAAAGGTTAAGGTCTTTAATCGCATCTGAATTAAACACCGAGAAGAAACCAAAAAGGTGGGAAGAGTTAAAGAGGGTAGCATCATCCAGCAGGATAAGGTTCTGGTCGGCAGCACCACCACGCACGTTAAATCCCGATGCCCCTTCGCCGCCATTTGTCACACCGGGCAATGTCAATAGTGATCGAATAACGTCTACCTCACCCATAACCACCGGCATTTTTTTAATGTCCTGAACAGAGAGTTTGTTAACGCTCATTTCCGGACTTTTAATATTAGCACGTTTGGTATTCTGAGAAATTACAACCTCTTGTAATTCCTCGGTACTGTTACTAAGGTTAAAGTTCTTTTTGGTATTTTTTGTAAGCACTACTGTTTGCTCTAAAGTGCCAAAACTAACGTAGCTTACCTGAAGCGTGTAAGTACCTGCAGGTAGTGAAATACTGTAAAAACCGGAAACGTTTGTAGATACTGCCGTTTTAAGTTCTTTTACATAAACGCTTGCACCTGTAAGTGTTTCTTTGTTGCTGCCATCGGCAATGATGCCGCTAAGGGTAAATTTTTCCTGTGCGATTACTACAGAAAAAAAGCATAGAAAGAATACCGTAAGGCATCCTTTTAAGGATAATGTCATGATGTGCTTTATTGATTGGTAAAAAGGTAACGCTCTTTAGACGGTTAAAATTGCCATGTGTTACAAAGGTTACCGTAATTTAACGCATAAATTCTATCGAAATTGATCGCCAACGGCAAATTGCAGAATATTGAATATTGTTTGGCAAACTAATTATGCAGAGATGCACGGGTGGGGGGCTAAGGTAATTATTTTTGTAATGCCTATTTTAAAGTATGGCAATATGTTTATTTTAGCTGCATGAGTATATTAGCAATAGATGTTTATTACAGGGCTGAAAATGCAAAAGCAGTTGGTGTTATTTTTAATTGGGAAGATACAAAGCCTGCTGAAGTTATTATTGAATATATAGAAGGTGTGGGAGACTACGTTCCCGGCGAATTTTATAAACGCGAACTGCCTTGCATTCAGCGTATTTTTGAAGTTGTAAATTTAAATACTATCGATGCCATTATTATAGATGGCCACATGTATGTAGACAACAGCGGTAATTTTGGGTTAGGAGGCTATGCATTGCGGTTATTAAAAAATAAGGTTCCGGTTATAGGTGTGGCAAAATCTTCCTTCTTTGCCAATAAAGAAACAGTTTTTGAGGTTTTGCGTGGCGAAAGTAAAAATCCGCTGTATGTTTCTGCAATAGGGATGGAGTTAAATATAGCTACAGATTTGATAAAGAATATGCGTGGTGCTTACCGGATACCGGATATTTTAAAAGAGTTGGACAGGATTACAAAAGAAGATTAATTCCTTGTAAAAAAATTGCAGCTAAAATATTAAAGCTTCTCTACCTTTACATAAAATTTTGTAGTAGCAACATTAATTTCGTCTATTTTTTTTGCAACTGTTTTAATTAATTGCCAGTTGTTTGTAGCTTTCAATCGGGTAGGCTTACCATCAATGGTTATCTCTACCGGCATGGCAAAATTAGGTTCACCGGTTTGCCAGCGATATTCCAGTTTGCCATTATTAAGCTTAAGCTGCAATACAGGTATTGCTGCATAACGCAGGTACTGGTTAAAAACAGGGGTAAGGCTCATGCCCGTTTCTCTATTAAAGTAATTTACAACATCATTGGTTGTAATTATCTGTTTTTTAAAATGTTCAGAATAATTAAGAATTAGTTCCCACCATTTTTTATCGTTATTTACAACATGGCGCAAGGTATTAAGTAGTAACGCACCTTTATAATACATATCTTCCGAACCTTCTTTGTTTACGCCAAAAATACCTATTACAGGTTTTTTGTTCATACTGTTTTTCCCTTCGCCATTTATGTATTTCATGGCTTCTTCATACCCATACTGGCACTCGGCATATACCGTTTCGCTATATGTAGTAAAACCCTCATGTATCCACATGTCGGCAATATCCTGAGAGGTAATACTGTTGCCAAACCATTCGTGCCCGCTTTCGTGTACTATAATATAGTCAAATTTAAGTCCAACCCCGGTATCAGAAAGATCACTTCCCAAATAGCCCATTTTAAAACGGTTGCCATATGCCACAGCGCTTTGGTGCTCCATACCCAGGTAAGGCGTTTCTACAAGTTTGTAGCCATCTTCAAAGAAAGGGTAGCGCCCAAATTTCGACTCAAAGCAATTAAGCATCAACTTCACTTCTTCAAAATGCTTTTTTGCTTTTTCTTCATGAATTTTTAAAACATAATAATCAAGGTCCAGCCCGTTATTGGTATCATGAATGTGGGCATAATCAGCAATGTTAAGCGTTATGTCATAATTGTTTATAGGGTTTTTAACCTCCCAGTCCCAGCGGGTATAGCCATTTTTAAGATCTTCACTACCCGTAAACCGCCCGTTAGAAACATCCATTAATCCGTTAGGCACCGCAACTTTTATGCTTGCGCCGCGGTCCGGCTCATCGCTTTGGTGGTCTTTAACGGGATACCAAAGGCTGGCGCCTGTTCCCTGCACGGCAACGCCTATCCAGGGTTGTTGTTTATCGTCTTTAGCAAATACAAAGCCACCATCCCAGGGAGCATTTTTAGCAACTAACGGATTACCCGAATAGTAAAACCGCACCTGCTCTTCGCCGCCTTTTACAAGCTGCTTAGGGAAGGTAATAAACACAGCATCGTTATCGCGTTTATAAGCCAGCTTTGTTTTGTTGTAAACAATACTGTCTACTTTCATGTTCTCGAAAAGGTCGAGCTGTATGCGGCTGGTATTATTTATTACCTTAAATGTTATGTTATTATAGCCGGAAATATATTTTTTATCAGGATCAACTTTAATGTTGAGGTCATAACGCTGCACATCAAAACTGTTACGCTCAGGGCGTAATCCTCCCTGCAGGCTGTCGCGGCGTGTAAAATTTTGGGCATTTGCCTGATGCAGGCTTAGCAGTATAAGGATTGAGAATGCAACCTTCTTCATGGCGATGATGTTTGGCTATTGGTACAGAAAAGTAAGCAATTATTACAAATAATTAAAGTTGGCAATAAAATTATTTTAGGGAAGTACAACCGGGCCTATCCACTGCATCCAAATTACGAAGCCCAGCGCACTGCCCGCCATACCTGCCAAAATGAAACTCAGGCGTTGATTTATTGGGATAATATAAAATATTACCCATAGTAGTAAAGCTAATGAAACCATTCCTGTAATTACATCTACAGTACTAACGGGGACGCCGAAGTATAAACTTATTCTGGACTCATCACCACCTTTTGGAAAAGCTTTACTGCTTATAAATGAAAGCATGCCGGAAAGCAAATTAAACAATTGTCTCGACCAAAAGAATGCTACAATTACAGCAAACCATTCTTTAACGGAAAGCTCTGCTTTTGCCATTATTTTTTTGCGGTGGTAGTATAACCACATTAAGCCGATACTGCCAACTATTATAGTTTGTAAGGGACCACCTAAAATTATTAATAAGTTTTCTATTTTGCCTCTTTCGTAAAGATTTTTAAAAGTTTCTTTTTCTACCGAAGGCTCCTTCGACATTATTTTGTCAATGTGCTTATCGTAATACGCTTCTAAATGATGTTCTTCAAAATAATTGCTATTAGTCATAGAGGCATAATGTAACTCTACATCATATCCTAATATTTTGGCTACGGAACAATGCCCAAGCTCATGGCTAACCGTACCTATAATGGTGGCAATTACAAAGCTTAAAGCCAACATGGCAAACAGGCGGGGGTGTACTTTAAATGGAAGAAATTTCATGTTTTACCTTTAAATTGTTGTTATGTAGTTAGCTCATCCGGAGGTCGTAGGAATAAATGATCTTCCACCCGGATTTTGTTTTTTTTAATACAAAAGATAAGCCGCTACCGCACGAGCTCCCGCAACAATTGTCTATGCTAATTATCGCGTACTGCCTGTTTTTAGTGAATAGAGGAAGCGTTACAGAATAAAATCCATTGCCATATTTTTTACGAAAGTCGTGCTTTAAATTTTTGCTTCTATCCTCAAAATAACTTTCGTGCTCAACTTTAATGGTGTCTGACAGCAGAATAGTGTAGCCATTAATAAACTCTTTTTTAATTTTAAAATGCGGTTTGTGCTTTGCCTGCCGGTATATAAAATCTATATCCTGTTGTGTAAAAATGGTATCCAGTTTTTTTAATATAACTGAGTCTTCTTTGCTTAGCGCATCGTAAGGGAAGCCATCTATAATATTTGTAATATAGTGATTTTCTTGTATTTCACCTTGGCGTTTAATAGCGAGCAACGAGTTAATTACTTCATATATCGTTTTGTCGCCTACAACCTGCCCCGGATCCTTTTTAACTACTGCTTCCACAGGCTTTGAATCTTTCTTACAGCTGTTAAGCCCTAAAGATAAAAGAATGCATAAAGATATTATTTTTAAAAATCTCATATATCACAAACTTCAATTAAGATTGTACACTATTCGCAGTATAAATAACGTGAGAAAAATCATAAAACAAGATAATGGAATTGTCGATATCACTTCATCTTCCTGTATACCGGATATTGCATATGCGTTTTTTCGTAATAAACTGAATGTGTGTACACCCAGTCAAGCTGAGCTTCGGCACTTTTTGCAAAATCGGCATCCTGTTTCTTTTTAGCTTCAAATTCTGCTTTTAAAGCTGGGTTATCTTTTAGAAGTTTAGCGGCGGTATCTTCAAACACATAAGCAGAAAAATATTCTTTCTGTTGCAATATACTATCAAAAAAGTTCCAGTTAAAGTAGGAGTCTACAGCCTGTGGCTCTAAGGTTTCAAGCAGGTATTTTACGCCGGGTTGCTGTGTATCAATTACAAAATCGCCTTTTGTAAAATGTACTTTTTCTTTTTTTACAATTACTTTGGTATCACTATGAGGATAATGCCCTTCGTAAGCGTAAGGGGTTGTCTGGTAATCTACTATACGGTAACTTTCCACTTCAATATATGTATCTTTTTCAAGCGGGTACATCTGTATGTTATTAATTTTTAAGAGCTCAATAACATTAAACCATGCTTTCGGGATAATGTACGATTGCGGAATGGTAACTTCCAGCGTAGGCAGGTAGGTTTGGTAATACTTAACAATTTTTTCAAAAGGCTTGTTGCGGTCGTAAAACAATCGTGGTTGCCCTGTAACCTCGCTGGATTTGTAATCGCCCTCATAACCCTTAAAAGGCAACAGGGTTACCTGTGCAGAGTCTACAGCCCATCGTAGCGGGTATTTCATACCCGGCAGGTAATTATCACGGTTGGCGGCGCGCAGTTCTTTTATGGCACTGTAATTTTTCTCTATATAATTTAAAGATTCAAGCATATATTCATACGTAACTTTTACGCGAGATACATACTCTTTAAGCATGTGCGTTTCGGGCATTGAGCCGGGCACATCAAACATTGAGGCGTAACCGGTAGAGTAGCGGGGAGAATCCATGAATTGCTCAAAACCGCCATCGGGTTTCTCATCATGTATATTTACGTAAGGCGTGGCATCAATCTTCTTGGCTTTAAGCGAAGCCAGGATTTCCGGCATCATGTCTTTCTTAAAATAGTTACCCAGATTACCCCCTAATTTTTGATGGTGTGTAGCAATGTAAGTAAACACATACTGATAATCGGCACCGTTGCTCACGTGGTTATCTATAAAAACATCGGGCTTTACCGTATGGAAAATTTGTGCAAAACTTCGGGAATTTTTGGTATCGCTTTTTACAAAGTCACGATTAAGGTCGTAATTGCGCTCGTTGCCACGAAAGCCATAACTCTCGGGACCATTCTGGTTAGCACGTGTATGCGAATTGCGGTTCAGCATACCGCCAATGTTATAAACCGGAATGTTAACGATTACTGTATTTTTTGGAGCGGTAATTTTCCCTGTAGCCAGGTCGCGGTACAGCATCATAGTAGCATCTATACCGTCGGGTTCACCGGGGTGTATGCCATTATTAAGCAGGAGTATTGCTTTGGTTTTGCGTATTTGGGCAAAATCAAAATTCTTATCAGGGTTAAAGATAACTATGCGCAAAGGCTCGCCACTATCTGTAGGGCCCATCTCTATCATTTTAATACTCTCAAAATCTTTATCCAACAGTTTAAAGTAATCTATAGTCTCCTGATAGGTCGCTGTCCGGTTGCCATTGCCTTTTTCGTAAGTAGTTGTATACATAGGTTTCTTCTGGGCAAATAGAGTAGAGGTAAGAGATAGTAGCAGTAATAGTTTCTTCATCAAATAGTTATTTTACCCTTACCGCATCCGGTACCAGTATGGTATAATCGCCACCGTTTCGCAATACATCGCGCACTATGCTCGAGCTTATATATGATGTTTTTGCAGCCGTGAGGAGGAAAACCGTTTCTATTTTTGAGAGTTGCCTGTTAGTGTGTGCAATAGCTTTTTCAAACTCAAAATCGGCAGGATTGCGAAGCCCGCGAAGTATAAACTTAGCGCCTACTTTTTTGCACAGGTCTATGGTAAGCCCTTGATAAGTCATAACTTCAACCTTAGGCTCATCCTTAAACGACTCACGGATAAAATGCAGCCGTTCCTCCAGCGTAAACATATATTTCTTTTCGGCATTAACGCCAATGGCTACAATAACCTTATCAAAAAGGCTTATGCCGCGCTTTATAATATCATAGTGCCCAAGGGTAATAGGGTCGAACGATCCTGGGAATACGGCTGTTTTCATCTTGGTTAGTGGTTTATTGTTTATTGTTTATTGTTGCCTTTCGTACTCTAAACAAGCGTTAATCTGTTCTTTATTAAGTTCCGGGAAATCAGAAATTATCTCGTCAATCGTCATTCCGGCAGCGAACCATCCTAAAACATCTTCAACAGCAATTCGTGTTCCTGCTATAACAGGTTTGCCAAACCGAATATTTGTATCGAATATAATATAATTATTCATAACATTATTTCTCAAAACTGTGACTGTGACTGAAAACTACTTCTTCCACAAAACCTTCCTGCTCTGTGCCAATTTAATTTCACTGTCAAGCAAATCGCTCATGGCAATACCCGCGTGCTGCGCCTGCTGCGGAAAAATACTCTGCGGCGAAAGACCGGGGTTTGTATTTATTTCTATAAAATGGGGCTCGCCGTTCATAACAATAAAATCGGTACGGCTAAAACCGCTCATGCCCAGTGCTTCATACGCTTTAGCAGCGGTATCTCTAACTTTCTGCTCAGTTTCTGCATCAAGGCGGGCAGGGGTAATCTCTTCAGATTTGCCAAGGTATTTCGCCTCATAATCAAAAAAGTCGTTATGCGATACAATCTCTGTAAGCCCTAAAACTGTAGTTTTACCGTTGTAGTTTAGCACCCCAACAGATACTTCCACACCCTTAAGGTACGATTCTATAAGTATGTCGCTGTCTTCGGCAAATGCAAAATCAAGTGCTTTTTGTAAATCGGCCACATCGTTAACCTTGCTCACACCAAGGCTGCTGCCACTCTGGTTAGGCTTAACCATAAAAGGCAGGCCCAGTGTGTCTACAATATCATCGGCAGCAATGGCATCACCCTTAGAAAGGTAAATAGATTTTGCGCGAGGTATATTAAATTTAGAAAGTACGCTTAGCGTATCACGTTTGTTAAAGGTAAGTGCGCTCTGGTAAAAACCACAGCCTGTGTAAGGCAGGTTTAAAAGCTCCCAGTACGACTGCAGGTGGCCGTCTTCGCCCGGTGTGCCGTGAACGGTGTTTACAATAACATCAAAAGTTGTTTTTTGCCCAACTTTAGTAAACGAGAAATCGCCTTTATCTATGGCAAATTTTTCGCCATCTACAACTACATTCCACCCTTCGGGCAGTATATGCACTTCAAAAGGGGTATATTTTGTGCGGTCAAGATTATTTAAAATCAGCTGCCCGCTGCGTATTGATATAACGGATTCGTCTGAGTATCCGCCCATTACTACTGCTATGTTCATGTATAAGTGGTAAGTTTAACCGGCTGTTTGCCCTCACAAAAATATCATTATTTGTGTAAACTTATAAAGTTTAGTATTATTTATATCTTTGCGGAAACTGATTTACATGAGCCTTAAAAATTTTATTACGAGCAAAGTTTTTTTCAAGCAGGTAGTTATTGCATTGATACTAATAGTTATAGTGGTATTTTTATTGCTGCAATGGCTTGATTTTACAACTAATCATGGCGATAAAATACCTGTGCCCGACCTTAGAAAAATGACGCTTACCAAAGCTGGTGATGCCCTTGAGGGTATGGAGCTGGAATATGTAGTGCTTGATACCGTAGATTTTAGGGCAGAATATCCGCCGTATACCATTGTAGAACAGGATCCACTGCCTAAGGTTGATGTTAAAGAAGGCCGTAAAATATATGTTAAGGTTAATGCAGGTGGCTACAGCACACTAACGTTGCCAGACCTGATACAAAAAACGTACAGGCAGGCTGTACCTACTCTTAAAGCTATGGGGCTGGAAGAGGGCACTAAAACATATGTGCCTTACCTTGCTAAAGATGTAGTGCTGGGAATGAAACAGAATGGCAAAAAACTAAAGGCTGGCGATAAAGTAATGAAAGCCTCTAAAATAGACCTTGTACTGGGCGATGGCAAAACGGGCTACCAGGATGCCGCAGATACCCTTACAAATACAAACACAAATACCGAAACAAAGGAAGATGACAACTAAGCCGATTGTAGAGCAGGACTCTGATGATGATGAATTGTATGAGCATCACCGCTTTGAAGCAGGTAAGGGCCAACAGCCTTTGCGTGTAGATAAATTTTTAATGAACCTGGTAGAAAATGCTACCCGTAATAAGATACAACAGGCTGCTACAGCAGGTAATATTTATGTAAACGATGTTGCAGTAAAATCTAACCATAAGGTAAAATCTAACGATATTGTGCGTGTGCTGTTAGAGCACCCGCCTTATGAATACCTTCTTGAACCGGAAAATATTCCGCTTAATATAGTGTATGAAGACGATGCCTTACTGGTAGTTAACAAAGAGCCGGGAATGGTAGTTCACCCAGGTCATGGTAATTATTCGGGTACTTTAGTTAATGCCCTGGCATACCACTTTGAGAACCTGCCCATGAACAGCAGCGAACGCCCGGGGCTGGTACACCGTATAGACAAAGATACATCTGGCCTATTAGTTATTGCCAAGACAGAGCAGGCTATGAGTTTTCTTACCAAACAGTTTGCCGATAAAACATCTGAACGTGAATATGTAGCCATTGTATGGGGTAATATTGATGAAGAGGAAGGCACGATAGAAGGCCATATAGGCCGCCATCTTAAAGACCGTATGCAAATGGCTGTCTTTACAGATGAAGAGCAGGGAAGGCATGCTATAACGCATTATAAGGTTATAGAACGCCTTGGTTATGTAACACTGGTATCTTGCAAGCTGGAAACAGGCCGTACCCACCAGATACGTGTGCACATGAAACACATAGGGCACACCCTTTTTAACGATGCCCGTTATGGTGGCGACAGGATACTTAAAGGTACTACGTTTACTAAATATAAACAGTTTGTAGAGAACTGCTTTAAAATATTGCCCCGCCAGGCACTGCACGCTAAAACACTTGGTTTTGAGCATCCTGTTACTAAAGAATTTATGCGTTTTGATACAGAGATACCTGCTGATATGCAGGAATGTATAGAAAAATGGAGAACTTACTCTAAGTCTAACCAGGCAGAGCACGAAGATTAACAAATAAAAAAAACCGCCTAAAAAAGTGATTTTTAGGCGGTTTTTTTTATAATTCTTTACGATATGTGGCTCTTCGCTTGTGCACAACAGGGTCAAAAGTTTTCCATAAATTATTTATGGCGTGGTTATCTTCAAGCTCCGGTGTACGAATACACATATTAATTTTATTTTCTTTAAATACATTATAGTAACGCTCAAAAATTAAAGCTGTCACACCTTTATTCTGATATTCAGGATCTACACCTATAAGGTAAAAAACGACATCTTTGCTCTTTTTACGTGCTTTTAGCAAATGCCAGAAACCAAACGGGAAAAGACTGCCTTTAGCTTTAATAAGCGCCTCAGCAAAAGAGGGCATTACTATACTAAATGCAACAAGTTTTTTATTTTTGTCTTCAACAAAAATAATGTACTCAGGGTTTATCAAGCCAATATATTTTTTCTTAAAATATTCTTTTTGCGATTCTGACACCGCTACAAAAGATGATAATTTGCCATAGGAGTTATTAAACAAATCGAACATTTTATCTACATAAGGCATTACATCTTTAGTAGATTTAAATGTAAGTGTAGTAAGCTCATAGCGTTTTTTTATAAGTGTGCTGGCTTTAGCAAAATGCTCTACTTTTACATTACTAAAAGGAAAAATGCTTTCTCTGTATTCTTTTTCTTTTACATAGCCCAGTTTTTCTAAATGGGTTACATAATAAGGTAAAGTATACCATGTAATGGCAGTTCCTATTTTATCAAAACCCTCTGTAAGTAAGCCTACTTTGTCAAGGTTACTAAAGCCCATGGGGCCCTCTGCATGTTCCAGGTTATTTTCGCGGCCAAATTCATATACTTTTTCAAGCAATGCCTTGGTTACTTCTATATCATCAATAACATCAAACCAGCCAAAACGCACTTTACTTTTTTGTTGTTCTTTAACTTCCTGCCAGTTAATAATAGCCGCTAATTTACCTACAATTTTATTGTCGCGATATGCCAGGTAAAATTTTACTTCTGCATGTTCAAACGCGGGGTTTTTAGTTTTATCAAAACTTTCCATTTCGTCGCTTATAAGCGGCGGTATCCAGTTAGGGTTATCTTTATAAAGGCTAAAAGAAAATTTTATAAAATCTTTTATCTCGTTTTTAGTCTTTGCTTCTTTTATTGTTATCATATACTATTATGCTTAGGGCTATGGCTCTACAGGAGTATCAAGTATTTCTTCCCTTTCTTTTTTTCTTTTTTCTTTTTCGTCTTTTGCTTTTTTCTGGTCTTCTTCCAGCAGGTTTTCCCTGTCGCCTTTTCCGGGTAACAATATGTCGTGGTAATCAGCATCAAACCTCCATGAAAAACCAACGCCACCATACTGTATGGCAGGGGTATTTTTAAAACCGCTACTAAGAGAAGCATCAAGCTGCATGGTGTCGTTTAATAAATATGCAGCACCCACGCGGCCAATACCATCGGCATAGTAATCGCTTTTATACGCCTGAAATTCTAAAAACCCCGACCAGTGGTCATTAAACCCACGGGTAACCGTAGTTATCCAGCCATAGCTGGGGTAGGAAGTGCCTATTTTATCAGCTATAAAATTGTTTACCCATACCCACTTACCAAAATTGTTTTGGGCAATAGCCATTACTTTAGGGCTTGCTTTATCATCAGGAAAAGAGTAAGGATTATTTTTACCTACCAGGTTAAAGCCGGCATATACTGCAATGGCAGGTATAAGAGCTCTATAACTAATTTTGTGCGACGCTTTCCAGCTTATTACATCCCTCTTTGGTGAATAATTTTTATTGGGATCATATACCATATATTTTGCGCCAAATGTTAGCGTTTTAAAATCATTGCGGTTAAAGGTATACAAAGCATCACTATACTGATCAAAACGATATTGCGTATCAAGTATAAATTCTAATTGCTCAAGAAAGGCGCCATATCTTAAAGTAAGGTCAAGGGCTACACCGTTAGCTTCATAATTTAAAACATCATGGTTTTCGTGTGTGCCATTTATACCTGTCTCTATCTGAAAAATTGTTTTACCTACAGAATAGGCGGACATTGATTGTCCCGGACGGTTAGTATTAATCTGGTCTGTATATTGTGCCTGTGCAACGGTTGCCCCAAACAATACTACAGGCAGAAAAATTTTTAAGTTGCGGGTCATATTTGGCTCGTTTATTGGTTGTGATACGTTAGGTTCTCCAAAAATACTATATTTATTATTATTTTAAGAATCGTAATTTAATTTTAAAAAAGAGATTGTTTATTTTTGACAAAACTTTATGATAATGGATACAGCATCATTTCCCGGTATTATAAGAACTTTATTTATTATAATGCTTGTTTACTATGCCGTGAGGTATTTTTTAAGGCTGCTTGCACCCACTATAGTGCAGCAGGTTGTAAAGAAAGCAGGCGAGAACTTATACCAGCAACAACAGAAACAGCAATATAACTACCAGCAGGCGCAACAGGCCGAAACTGCTAAAGACCGCCCTAAAGAGAAGAAAAAAGTAGGAGAATATATTGATTTTGAAGAAATTGACTAATAACTAAAAAACCCCTTACCTGTAAAGAGTAAGGGGTTTGTATTTAATTGGTTTATGTTTTTACAGGCTAAGTATAAAGCTATCTTTATTAAGCCCATCTACAATGTACTGCCAGTTAATATGCACTACATCGCTTAATACTTTTTTAAGCATATTAAAATCGTTAGGCTTTTTTATATATACATTAGCCCCTGCTACAAATGTATCTTCTATATCCTGCTCTGATGAGGATGTAGAGTATATTGCAACAGATATTTTTTTAAGCCTGTCATTTTGTCTAATCTCTTTTAGACACTCCATGCCAGATTTTCGGGGCATGTTAAGATCCAGAAATATAATGTCCGGTAAAGGATTTTCGTCTTCGTTAAGGTAATTCATTAACTGCTCGCCATCGCTAAATGCAGTAATGTCATATTTTATCTTTACCTCTTCAAACGCTTCCTTAAAGAACAATCTGTCATCTTCATCATCATCGGCAAGCATTATGTGTAAATTGTTAGGGCGCATTTATTTTGTATAAGTAACTATTTATTTAATATCTATGTAACGTTTTTGCCTCATAATTTTTTGAAAGGCAGTGGGAGTAACCCCGGTAATATTTTTAAATTGCTGCGAGAGGTAAGCCACGCTGCTGTAATTCATCATAAAAGAGATCTCTGTAAGAGATAAATTCTCGGTTAATAAAAGCTGCTTTACTCTCTCAATCTTATGCAATATAATAAAATTTTCAATTGATATAAAAGTTACTTCCGAAAAAACCTGCGATAAAGTACGGTAACTTTCACCAAGCTTTTCAGCCAGGTAAGAAGATACTTTAAGAGACTGCATACCCTTATCAGAATATAGCATTTCTATAATAACATTTTTAATTTTTTGAACCAATATACTCTTCTGGTTGTCTACAATTTCTATACCAAATTGTTTTAACGACTCTATAAAGGCCGTATAAGTTTCCATAGGTATATTCTCTTTAAACTTTACATACCCTGGCTCTGTTACTTTGCAGCTTATATTAAATTTATCAAGCTGTTGCTGTAGCAAAACTTTACACATCATATCAATGTTATACTTTATGTAAAGTTCCATTGGGCTTTCGTATTATAGCGATAATTGCAGTTAAAAAATGAAAGTAAATGTACAAAAATTACTTAATAATAACAGTAGCTTTTGCTAATTGTAAAATATTGTAACAAAATTTCTTTGTGATTTATTTAACATATTGTTTATCAGAAATTTATTGGCATAACAATACATGTAAAATTTTATAATATTATACTAAATGTATTAATAGCAAAGTAATTAAGTACTAATTTTATTACACCATTTACTGTATATATGAATAATTTTCCTAACCCTCCGGATGGTGGAAGTGCTTATGCGGAAACAAATATGCAACATCTTTTTCCGGAACCGCTCAATACAATTACGTCTTGCTTTTTTCTTGCAATTGCAATTTACTGGACCATAAAAGTATGGAGGCATACCCGCGAACATGCTTTTATGACGGGCGCCTTACTGCTTCTTTACATTGGCGGGATAGGCGGTACAATATACCATGGCCTGCGCCAATGGGGCTTTTTTATAATGATGGACTGGCTGCCTATAATGTTATTGTGTGTTAGTGCGGGAGTATATTTTTTAGCCAGGCTTACACGGTGGTATTATGCGGTACTGCTTGTTTTAGTTTATGCCGTATTTCAGTATTATGCCAGGCGGCAAATGGTGGTGGGCAATTTACAGTTGTTTATAAATATAAATTATGCGGTACTCGCAGGTATTGTGCTGCTGCCTGTTATTGGGTATTTAATAGCTACTGCTTTTAAAAACGGCAAATGGGTAGGCCTTGCATTACTTTCATTTATTTGCGCACTTACATTTAGGATATCCGATAAATCGGGATGGCTGCCACAGGGTACAGGTACACATTTTTTGTGGCATACCTTTGGAGCAATTGCCTGCTTTTGCATGTTTAAATACATTTACCTTCTTAATTTCAAATACCCACATGTAAAATAAGTTTTACTTCAGGATTTTAATACAAAAACCCGGTGCATAGTTTATGTAACGGGTTTTTGCATTAATTTAATTACAACACAAGGTCGTCAAACAACTGCTGTGTTTTTTCGTTCATATCAATACAAAAACCGGGGTGAGGCCGCGATGTTTGTATAACAGAGCTGCGTATGGCAGTTAACCACCTAAAACGCTCGGCAGCATCAAACTGGGCAATTGGTCCGCCGTCTTTAGCGCCACGGGCAATACGCTCAAACGAGGCAAGGTTTAGTGCAAGCTGGTGCGTGTCTATATCATGACACATTGCTTTAAGCTTAACCTCGTTAACAGTATACAATACCTTTACAAAACGTTGCCGTTTACAAAATGTTATAACGCCTGCATTTATAAATTCTTCGCGCTCTACCCTTGGCACAACCCGAATTACCGCATACTCATATAAGTGCCTGTCTTGCATTTTGTGCCTGTTTTATAAATATTGCTGAATTTTGTAAGCGAACCAGTAAAAACTGTACATAAATTTCTCTAACCTCTTGCGGCGTTTGCTCAACACCCTCCCATTGCAGCCATTCATCGGGCAACAGGTTTACTATCTGTCTTATACTACCCTCTGTAAGAAGCGAACTGTATTCTGCATCAACCTCTTCAAGCAATGAAGCCTGCGGCAGCAGTACATGGTCTTTAATAAGTGCAAAGGGTGTTAAGGCATGCCCGGCAGGATCTGTAAAAGCATGATGAAAATATAATGCTGCACCGTGGTCTATAAGCCATAGCTCTTTATGCCAAAGGAGCATATTGGTGTTTCTAAAAGTCCTGTCTACATTAGTTATATAAGCGTCGAGCCATACAATTTGCGACGCAAGTTTAGGCTCTACCGTAGTAACAACGGGGTCAAAATTTATAGCTCCGCTCAAATAATGCAGTGCGAGGTTTAGCCCCTGGCTGTTTTGCAGTAAATCCTGAATTTCCTCATCGGCCTCAGTACGGCCAAAGGCTTCATCCAGGTTGGCAAAAACCAGTTCGGGTACTGGTAATCCAAGTGCACGGGCAATTTCTCCACCTAATAATTCGGCTATTAGTGCTTTTGTACCGTGGCCTGCACCTTTAAATTTAAGTACATAATTAAAGTTATCATCAGCTTCGGCAAGGGCGGGGAGCGAGCCACCTTCGCGTAGCGGGGTAATGTACCGGGTCACGTTTACAGTCCTGATACTTATGTTTTTATCCATAATAAGCGCTTTTAAGGCAATTGTTTCCTACCAAAAATAACATTTTTTAGGTACTAATACCTTTTTAGGAGGAAACTTACTTCTTTTGAAACAATGCGAATACTGCAAATTTGCAATAGTAGAGCACAAACAGAAACATTATAGACCAAATTTTTGTAATATTATACTATCATAATACATCTGCAAATGCTACATGATTTTCCGTTTTACTTAGGCCTTATTGTTGCTATTTTATTGCTTATTATGCTGGCAAATAAAATTAAGGTTGCCTATCCTGTTTTGCTGGTTTTAGCTGGGTTAGCCATTAGTTTTATCCCTTTTATACCAACGCTGCACATAGAGTCAGAGCTTATTTTTATTATATTTTTACCACCATTATTATATGAGGCTTCGTGGGCAATATCCTGGAAAGAGTTATGGAAATGGCGCCGCATAATAAGTAGTTTTGCATTTGTAGTGGTTTTTTTCAGTGCTCTATCAGTAGCACTTGTGGCAAATTATTGTATACCGGGCTTTACGCTCGCTTTAGGTTTTTTACTGGGCGGAATCATATCTCCGCCAGATGCAGTTAGTGCCGGTGCTATTTTAAAATTTGTAAAAGTGCCGCGCCGCTTCTCTTCTATATTAGAAGGAGAGAGTTTGCTAAACGATGCCTCGTCGCTTATTATTTTCAGGTTTGCTTTGATAGCAGTTGCCACCGGTCAGTTTATCTGGCAGGAGGCGGCAGTAAGTTTTGCCTGGATGTTAACAGGTGGGGTAGGGAGCGGACTCGCTATAGCTTATGTCATCATGAAAATGCATAAATGGTTGCCTACAGATGCTAACAGCGACATTATACTTAGTATTGTAACGCCATACATTATTTATATATCGGCAGAAGAAATTCATAGTTCCGGAGTATTGGCGGTAGTTAGTGGTGGTTTATTTTTATCTACCCACAGGCTTTCTTTTCTTAGTAGTACCTCGCGATTGCGAAGTATAAATGTGTGGGAAAGCTTTAGTTTTTTGCTTAATGGCTTAGTGTTTATGTTTATAGGGCTCGAACTGCCCGAAATTGTAAACGGTCTTGAAGAGATAAATTTATTTACAGCCATAGGCTATGGGTTGCTTGTTACCGCGGTATTAGTAATAGGCAGGATCATATCGGCATATATGGCAGTTGTGGTTACACTCATAGCCCGAAATTTTATTACCGTAGCCGATGCTTCAAACCCCGGGGCCAGGGTGCCCTTATTATTGGGCTGGGCTGGTATGCGTGGGGTGGTTTCGCTGGCAGCAGCCCTGTCAATACCAGTGCAGTTGCAGGACGGGTCTACTTTTCCGAACCGCAACCTCATTCTCTTTATAACATTTATTGTTATACTTACTACGCTGCTTTTACAGGGTTTAACATTGCCTTATTTAATTAAAGTAATTCATATTGATGATCCTGATACTACTATACCGGAGGAAGAACTTTATAGCAATTTGCGAAAAGAACTTGCCGGGCACGCACTTAAACATTTGCGGGATAATTATAGTGATACATTGCATGCCGAACCTATATTGCAATTTTTTGAGCGTAAATGGGAAGACACCAATGATGCACACGATACTGTACTTATGAGTGATAATGCTAAGGCAGTTTACCTTGATATTCTTGACCTGCAGCGAAACGTGTTGCACAGGCGAAACAGGGAAGATAATATAGATGAAGAGATCATAAGGAAACACTTGCTGTACCTCGATCTTGAGGAAGAAAAACTTAAACTTCTTTAATCATATCCCTTTACAACGTAATGACTTTAGTTGTAAAGGTAAACCCCCAGACGTATGCCTGTGGGTATTACTTTATAAAAACGTAATTTAGTATCTTTATTATCAGCAACCTAAACAAAGATTCTCAATCTGCCCTGATTCTTGAAATATAAAAACCAATGACCACACAAACTCCTGCAAAGCCCAAATTGTTCCCTATACTGTTAGTTACTTTTATAGACACATTAGGAATGAGTGTTGTTTTGCCATTTCTTGTAGTGATTGTGTTAAAAATGGGGGGTAACGCGTTAACCTACGGTTTGCTTGGGGCAACTTATTCTGTATTTCAGCTTATTGGAGCACCAATTTTAGGTAACTGGTCAGATAATTCGGGTCGAAAAAAGATATTGCTCATCAGCGAGATAGGGACTTTTATTGGCTGGATTATCTTTATAATTGGTTTGTTGCTATCGCCTGCTGTACCCATAGTTAAGGCGGCGAATCATAGTGAGTTAGTTATTACGTTGCCACTACTGCTAATTTTTATAGCCCGTGCCATAGATGGCCTTACGGGAGGCAGCATATCTGTAGCTAATGCTTACCTTGCAGATATATCTGAAAAGAAAGACCGTAAGCAAAACTTTGGTAAAATATCTGCAGCTTCAAATATGGGGCTTATTTTTGGTCCTTTAATGGCAGGACTGCTGGGGGCTACAGCATTAGGTAATTTGCTGCCTGTTATTGCTACAGCATTAATATCGTTTATTGCGGTTTTTGTGGTGTATTTTTACATACATGAAAGCCGTTTTAAACATGTAGATGCAAATAAAGGAGTAACTCAGCCAACAAAAAAAGATGTATTTAAAGTGTTTAAAATAGAGGGAGTACCGTACTTTTTGGTACTGTATTTCCTGATATACCTTGCCTTTAACTTTTTTTACATTGCATTTCCTGTCTATGCTGCCGAACAACTTAAATGGACAGTATTACAGCTTGGTATCTTTTTTTCATTTTTAAGTGGCGCACTTGTGGTTGTTCAGGGGCCATTACTTACCTATCTTAGTAAACATTTCTCGGGTGCATCGCTGGTTATTGCAGGTGGTTTTTTACTGGCAATATGTTTTGCATGTCTTACTTTCAATAATATAATTGTAATGTATACGGGAGCATTATTTTTTGCATTGGGTAACGGGCTCATGTGGCCGTCGTTTGTAGCATTATTGTCTAACACCGGTAACGAAGATACTCAGGGAGCCATACAAGGTGTTGCCAGTGCCGCCGGAAGTCTTGCCAGCATTATAGGCCTGGTAAGCGGCGCATTTTTATTTAACCTGCTGCACGGTAATATATTTTTTGTTACTGCAGGGTTTATGGCAGGCATAGCATTGCTCTCTATACCTTTAATACAAAAGGAGAAAGCAATGCAATAATATACCTGTCAAAAATTATTGTAAGAACTATGCTTTTAAGAACTGCCTAAGCACGTACTGTAAAATACCACCGTTCCTGTAATATTCTATTTCAATTTTAGAGTCCAGCCTTGCAATAGCGCTAAACACAATAGCCTGACCATCTTTTTTTACAGCCGTAACCTCTACTACTTTTAACGGTTTAATATCGTTAGCAATACCGGTTATGCTAAATTTTTCTTCGCCAGTAAGGCCAAGGCTTTCGGCATTATCTCCGGTTTTGTATTGTAACGGCAATACCCCCATTCCCACAAGGTTGCTCCTGTGTATACGCTCATAACTTTCGGCAAGCACAGCCTTAACCCCTAAAAGAAAAGTGCCCTTAGCTGCCCAATCACGAGAAGATCCGCTGCCATACTCTTTTCCTGCAAGTACCATAAGCGGTATGTGAGCTTCTTTATATTTAACAGATGCATCATAAACACTCATGTCTTCGCCGGTAGGTAAAAATTTAGTATAGCCACCTTCGCGGCTTGCAAGTTTATTTTTAATACGCACATTAGCAAAAGTACCTCTAATCATTACTTCGTCATGCCCACGGCGGGAGCCATACGAGTTAAAATCGGCTTTTTCTACACCACGGCTAATAAGGTATTTACCGGCGGCAGATGTTTCGTTATAAGCCCCTGCCGGCGATATATGGTCGGTAGTAATACTGTCACCTAGAGAAAGCAGCACATTAGCATCTTTAATATCCTCTAATTCTGCGGGTTCGTCGGGTAGGTTATTAAAGAAAGGCGATTCTTTAATGTAAGTAGAGTTATCATCCCAAACGTAAATTTTCTCATTAGGAATTTCAAGGTTTTGCCATGTTTCGTTACCATCAAAAATTGTCCCGTAGCTT
>Ga0247806_10000408_pt1 | contig 27502 bp, 54 predicted proteins | sample UWRJL059202B1_FD_179935 | JGI IMG/M metagenome (GOLD analysis project Ga0247806, IMG submission 179935) | Plant litter microbial communities from Arlington Agricultural Research Station in Wisconsin, United States - UWRJ-L059-202B-1 | ecosystem: Environmental > Terrestrial > Plant litter >... | reverse complement strand
TATCGAATTCTCGGTGAAGAGGGCCACATGAGCAAAGTAACGATCAAGGGTGGCCCCCCGCTCGGTGTGATCGCTCATTCCCCGGAACTGTCCGCCCAGTTGAAGGCCATTGCTGAGCCCGTGTACCGACAGGTGATGGCTGACCCGAATGAGGCTTACACGGCGACTGTGCGGTTCTACGAGCACCATTCGAAGGGGCGCAGGGGGCGTGTGTCGTGGCGTATTGGTGCTGCTGAGCGGATCGGGTTGCGTGTTGAGGCGGCCCGGGGGACGATGCGGCGCGCGTTGGGGCTGATCCGATGAACATGCTTGTGCGTGAGATCCGCTTTCCGATTACCGATGGTGTGATTGTTTCTGCGTTGAAGGCTGGTCTTCTGGCGCGTGGCTGGGCGGCTACGGGGTTGACGGTGCAGCCGAAGCTGCCGGCGACGAAAACCCGGCGCATGGTCACTGTCCGCAACGATGGTGGTCTGCAGGACGGTGCCGTGCAGGGGCGCGGTTACGGCATCAACGTGTGGGCTGACACGTCGGTTGATGCGGAGAACCTTGCTTTGGATTGCATGGCGATCCTGCGTGGCATCCCATCGGCTGTGATCCCTGCGACTTCGGAGTTCTCTGGCCCGTTCCAGGTCGAAGACGACCCCGAATATGTGGTCGCTTCCAAGAACCTCACCCACTACTACTTCTCTTTCACTGCGACTGTTCGCGGTTCCTGATTCTCCGGGTTCCTCCCGCCCGGTCAAACCGCCCTCTGGGGCATCAACCTAAATGGAGGAAACAGCTATGGCTGGCAATGACACCACGGAGGAGTTCGTAGCCGTTTCCGGCATCTTCGCGACCGCCCCCATCACGGCGACCGGCATCGAGCCGGCTTCTGCCACTGAGGAACTCGACCCGGCTTGGATCGACCATGGCCTCATCACCGCTGCGGGTATTACACGTTCGGAGCCGACGACCTCGACTCCGCGGTATGCGTGGCAGAACAACACCCGCCTCCGCACCCTTGTGACGCAGGCTGCGGTTCGTTGGCAGACGATTCTGGTGCAGGCATCGATGGAGAACATTGAGCTGTTCAACGGAACCGAACTCGTTGATGGGTCGTTGGTTGTTGATCCGCAGCGTGAGTTCCCGCACTTGCAGTTCTGCCTCGACCTCACTGACGGCGATAAGACGCACCGTGAGTACGCCCCGGATGTGCAGATCGTGGAGCGCGGCGACCAGGTTGCCCTCGCCGGTGACACGTATGGGTGGCCGGTGACTCTCGAGTCTGTGTACAACGACGAGATCGGTGGGCACACTGTCCAGTTCTTCTCGGAGTTCGAGGGTTCCTAACACTGTGGGGGCGGCGGTCACTGGGAGGTAGCCGCCGCTCTCGCTTCATCTGCCTCCCGAACGTTCGTTCGAATCTGCGCCCACCTGAGACACCTGAAAACGGGTGGGTCATACGGTGCCAAATCGCCCCCTAAGACGCTCAGTCGGGCGCTGGTGACCTCCCAGACACGCTCCTGCGCCTGTTGCGGCGTTCGTTTCGAACACACCTCCTAAAGAAAGGCACCTCCCATGCAAGAGTTCTCCACCCGCACCACACGTCACGAATTCAAGCTCGACGGCAACCTCTACTGGATCCCGTCTGTCACAGTCGGCGACCTCGAAGCAATCGCGGCGCTCGCCGATCTCCCCGAGGGCCCAGTGCAGATAGCCGGATTCCGGGAGGTAATCGCTTCCAGAGCGCTCCCTCAGCGGCGCACATTCCAGCAGTGGGTGCGCCGTGTCCCGACGGCACGAGAAGCAGTAGTTGCCCTCGGCATCCGAGACTTGACCGCTCTGTTCGTTGAGTGGTCGACGATGAGCGGGGTTCTGCAGCCGGGGGAATAGTTGCCCTCGCCGTTCTTTGCAGAACGCACCGAGGGCCACTGACCGCCGATTTCCGGCACCTCTACGGCACGTCCCTTGCCGATTCCGGGGATGAGTTCTGGGTGCTTGTGCGTGAACTTTTGAACACGCTCGAGTCCCGGTTTCATGCTGTGGTCGCTGGTTGGTCGGGCCCTGTATCGGGGGCGCAGATTGTGCTGATGGATTCGTACGACCGGTTCATGCAGGTGCATTTCAAGAACGCGCCCGCCTACCCGCGCCCATGGAATGCCCCCAGACGCGCCACGAAGAAACTTACGGACGCTGAAGCTATGGCGATCCTCCGACCACACAAAAAGGGAGTCTGATGGCTGACGACCAGTGGCAGGCGTGGATCGAGGTTGTCCCCGATTTCTCGCAGTTCAAGAACAAGTCCGTCCCAGGCATAAATAACGCTCTGGGTGGTGCTGGTGTCACTGGCGGGCAGGCGTTCGGTGGGACGTTCACTAAGACGTTCGCTGCGGTTCTGTCTTCGAGTGCTGTGGTTGCGGTTGCGGGGGCGGCTGGGCGGCTGATCGGTGAGACGATCGGTCAGGGCATCAACTATGCGCTCGATGCGGTTGACCTTGCCTCGTCGCTCGCTGAGCAGCAGAACGCCGTCAAAGTCGCGTTCGGGGAATCCGCGAATGACATTCTCGAGCTCGCTTCTGGTTCCCTCGACAAACTATTCCTATCCGAACTCTCTTTCGACAAGATCGCGGTTCAGTTCTCGAACTTTGCTAAGAGCATCGCTGGTGAGGGCGGCGATGTTGCGAAAGTCATTGATGACCTGACGACTCGTGGCGCAGATTTCGCCTCCGTCTACGACCTCGATGTGTCTGAGGCTTTGGCGTTGTTCCAGTCGGGTCTCGCAGGTGAGACAGAACCGCTGCGACAGTACGGCATCGATCTCTCTGCCGCATCAGTGAACGCATACGCATACGCGAACGGCATTGCCGAGGCTGGTAAGCAGCTTACGGAGACGCAGCGGGTGCAGGCCGCTTATGGCCTGCTGTTGCAGTCGACCAACAACGTGACTGGTGACCTCGCGAACACGTCAGGTTCCTACGCGAACCAGCAACGCAGACTCAATGAGGCGCTGCTCGAGGCGCAGACGGCCCTTGGCACCGCGCTTCTGCCGACGTTCACAACGTTCATCACCCTCGCTAATGACGAGCTGCTGCCGGTGCTCAATGAGGTTATCGCGCAGATCGGCCCTGAGTTGGGGCAGTCTCTTGCCGACTCTGCGCCGGCCATTGCCGAGTTGATACGTGAGGCTGCACCGCTGATCCCTCAGTTGGTGAAGTTGGGGTCTGAGGCGTTGCCAATCATCGTCGCTGCGCTGAGGATCCTTGTACCCCTGCTGACCGATGGTGCAGCGAACACGACAGCTCTGTACACGGCGGTGAATGATGTTATCGGCCTCATCACGGGCGATACAACCATTGAAGAACTGACTGCCGACTTCGAGAATCTGGGCGGTTCTCTCGCTGACGGTGCGCGCCAGTTCCGGTCGTTCGTAAATGATGCGAGCGCGAACTTGGGCACCTTCTCCGCCGCCGCATCGACTGCCGTTTCTTCAGTCGTCAACTACTTCGCAGGGCTTCCCGGGCAAGTCCTCACGAGTCTCGGCTCTCTGGGGACGACGTTGTACACGGCGGGCCAGGAACTCATCAACGGCTTCATTGAAGGAGTGAAGGCGAAAGCGACAGCGCTCGCTAACGCAGCCTTGAAGACGGTGAAGGATGCCGTCAAGGGGGTAAAAGACTTCCTTGGCATCAAGTCCCCGTCGACGTTGTTCCGCGAGATCGGCACGAACGTCAGTCTCGGTTTCATCGGGGGCATCGAGGGCATGGCTGGCCGGGTAGAGCAGTCGATGCTGAGTCTTGTTCCTGTCCCTGCCGTTAGTGCTTCTTCGGGGCCATCTATGCCTCAAGAGGCAGCCGGGTTCATCAATTACGGCACCATCCAGGTCACTGATGAGGCGGCTCTGGTTGATGAGGTTGAGAAGCGGAAACGGCGTGCGTATGCCCGGTCTGGGCTGGATGGGTTGAAGGTCGCATGATCGGTCATTCTTGGGTCGCTTCTGGTATCACTTTCGACCTCACCCGCGTAGCGGCAGATTCCCCTGCGCCCGAGGTGGTGTTGCTGAATGAGGGTGTTGAGGGGATGGGCAACCCCCCTCATGCTGCGTTCACTCGTGAGACTGCGCTTCTTGATGGGCAGTCGAATTCTGGGTGGAGGGCGAAGCCGCGTGAGGTTTTCTGGCCTGTCCTTGTTGATGCGACTGTGGAGACGTGGGATGACATACAGTCCCGGTTTTGGCGGACGATGCGCCCGAACCTGTTCGGTGTGTGGACGGTCACGAAGGGGGAGTCGTCTCGTTATTTGAATTGCCGGTATCTCAGCGATGGTGGTGCCGCGTACGCTTCTGACCCGTCTTTGTCGGGCGCGGAGGTGCATGGCATCACGTTGGTTGCTGATGACCCGTGGTGGCATTCGGCTGATGTGTCGGCGACGTTCCAGACTGCTGAGACTCCTGTTGATTTCTTCAACGGGGGCACGGCACCCGATTTCTACATCATGTCCGGCAACACCGTCGATTCTGCTTCGCTCGACAACCCGGGGGATGTTCCCGCGTGGGCGACGTACCGCATTGACGGGCCGGCCACGTCGTTCAGTATCACCACGGATAGCAGCGAACCGGATGTCGCTGGCGACATTGTTCTGCTCGAGGGTGAGTGGTTGGTTATTGACACGAACCCGACCGCGCAAACCGCGTTCCTGTATACGACGGAAAGCAATTACACCGATGTGACCGGGGAGCTCTCTGCCTACAACCCCCGACAGGTGGGGGTGGGGCTTGAGACGGAGTTCTCTGTGACTTTGTTCGGGGAGGGGTCGTTGACTATCACGCTGACACCCTCATATTTTCGGGCGTTCTGATGGAGCAGGAACGTTACCTTCGGTTCACGCTGCTCGACAAAGACGGTGACTGGTTGGGGCGGGTAGGCGACTACGACTACCTGACTGTCACGGAGCGGTGGCTTGCGCAGGGCACCGGGGAGATTTCGGTTTCCGCATCGCACCCGAAGCTGCCGCAGATGATCGCGGCGGGCGCACGCTACACCGTTGATCTTGTTGAACCTCTCGAGGTTGGCGAGACGACAGTGCAGGTTTCCCGTGGGTCTCTCCGCAACCCTGTGGGCGCGTTCGTGCCCGGGGGGGCGGTACGGTTCCAGTTGCAAGACGACTGGCGTGTGCTGCAGAACATCCTCATGCGTGTTCGCCCCGGCGAACCTCTCGAGGCGATATCCCTCACCGACCCCGCCCAGTCGAACGAAGCAACCCCACCCCCCGCAGCAGGCACCGACACGGGCCGCACCGGGTACTGGATGTACGGCGGGTCGGGTTCGGTTGCGGCAGAGGATGCTGTGACAGCGATCCTCGACATCCACCTGTTGCAGCGGTGGTTTGCTGAGTTCGGCTTCTACCGCTTCGCCCTACCCCCCTCGGAGGGGCGCGGGCCGGATGTCCGTGACTTGATCGAACAGTTCCGATTCTGCACGATCGCGGAAGCGGTCGCCCCACTACTCGAGTACGCGGACTTGGGTCTCATGTTCAACCAGTTCGCGGTCGCCGGCGATACCCCCGCGCAAGAATATGTGGTCATCTGGGAACCAATCACTTGGCCCATCACCCTCACCCCTGATTCTGGGACGGTAGTTGGCGGCGAGTGGTCGCTGTCATCCCCGACCGCCACTGACGCTGTTGTGGGCGGCCCGGGCGAGCTCGCTTCACGCGCCTTCACAGGACTGGTAGACACCGGGCTGCGGGATGAGTATTCCGATCTCATCGAGGTATTCCGCAACGCCACCGGCGCACCTCTCGAATGGCCCACAACCCTCGCCGAACAATACCGGGTCGCGAAGTACTTCATGCTCCTCGGCCCCGCCGATGGTGTCACCCCGGAACAGCAGGCAGCTTTCGCCCGTTTCATGGCTACCGCCGCCGATGATGTTCTCGCTGAGGGTGCCCCAACGAGCGGTGTCTCAATCGAGTTGCAGGAATCCGTGGGGTTCCGTTTCTCAGGCATCCCCGTTGCCGCTGGCACCCTGCAGCCCCGCACCGGGGGGTTCGCGACAGGCGACTACATCACCGCCGCCCCATCACGTCAAACGAACCTGCCGGGACTCACTTTCACGGCCCGCATCACGGAGACAACACTCACCCAATCCGATAACGGGCTGACCATCACCCCGCAGGTCGGCAAACGCATCGGCGACCCCGACCAGTTGATGGCGGAAACAGTTCGCGCCATCGCGGACTCGAACCGGCGACAAGCAGCAGCCCAGTAACCGCCTCCGGGCGGTCTTTTGTTGGAAGGACACACAATGGCGATCGTCAACAAGGGTTTCCCTGGGACTGTCAACGCGACGGAGTACGCAAAATCGTGGCACCTTGGAGGTGCTGATGCTGCGACCGGGTGGGCTGTCACTCAGGGCACGGGCCGTCAAACTTCGGTCGGTACTGGTGATGCGTTCGCTGCCGGAGTGCTGTCTACGAACTCCGCCCCCATCCTCACTTCACTGTCCACCCCTGTGGCCGGCCAGTGGTTCCTCATCGTCCGCCGCATTGACTGGGCGGGCGCGGGAACGGTCACAGTCGAAGCCATCCCGCATACGACCACAACCACGACTGTTCCGTCTTCAACACCATCCACCTATCCGACGTACAACGACGACCCCGGTGTCCTGTACGACCACAAGTTGGGCTGGGCGTGGGTTCGCAACACCGACACGACCATGGAACTGCGTGACCTACGCGAAATCCCTCTCGAGCCGCGCCTTCAGGCATCCGAAACTGAAGTCGCAACACTCCGGGCCGGGCCGGGACGAGCAGACGGCGCAGTATTCAGCGTCACCGACCTCCCCACCCTTGATGCGATCGCCACCGCGAAAACAGCAGACGTTGCGCAGGTTCGTTCCCCAGGAACAGGGGTGGATGCAATATTCTTCACCGCCATTTCAAGTTCGGGCAGCTCACTGAATTGGCGACTGCGCCATGCCCTCTACGCCGACACCAAAGCCCACCTCGATACCGTCACAACGACCATCGGCGGGATCGCCAACATCATTCTCCGCCCCGGAGATACCGCATATGCGGAGGACACCAAGACGACTTACCGTTGGTCAGGTGCAGCATGGACAGCGGTTGCGGTCGGGCTGATGGCCCCAACAGTCAACTCGTCCACCGGAACTTCAGCAGTCGTGGGCGCGGACAACACTCTCACCCTCACCGCGATCACTGCAGTCGTCCTCACCGCCTTCACTGACTCTTTCGAGAACTACGACATCGAGATCAGCGGTACGAAAGCGGTCGCCGGTACAACCCTGATGAGGTTGGCGACCGCTGGCACTGTTGACCCGTCCGGGGCGAACCATGACACCTACGGGGCTTCATGGACTCAGGCCGGTGTGACTTCAGCGGCGACAGTGCTCAACCAGGCGACGTTCTACCCGGGCAATAACGCTTCGAGTATTGCGGAGGAGATCACTATCAACCTGTCGCACCCGAAGGTGGCGAAGCAGACTCGTGGTTTCGTGAACGGGCAACTCGTGGCGACGATCGGAACGTCGGAGTCGAAGGTGGCCCTGAATATTGGGCACCGGCAGACGACTTCGTTTGATGGGTTCCAACTCCTGTTCTCGCAGGCGTTCACTGGCACCGTCAAGGTGAAGCCGCGCCCCTAATGTACGCAGCCCCTCTCCCCAGCATCAAGGTCACTGTCGGTGGTGAGTACGGTGGCCGGCGCGGTCATAAGGGTGTCGATTTGCGGGCGAAAGCAGGCACCCCTGTTGCGGCTGTCATTGGTGGGGAGTATGTGCGTTCGGGGTTCTCATCCACTCACGGATATTTCGGTATCTGGTTGGGGGACGACGGGAACTACTGGAACGTGCAGCACCTGAAAGTCCCGTTTGGGGAGCGCGGACGCATTGAGGTGGCGGAGGTCATCGCGTTGACCGGTTCGACCGGGAACGTATCCGGCCCGCACCTGCACATTGGTGTGTCTACCCGCAACTCTTTGACACTGGGCACCTTCGACCCGATACCTCTGCTAACGGCTCCCCCTGCTCCACCGACAATTGAGGAAATAATGCCCAACCCCATCGCAGTCATCCACGTCACTAACAGCACCTTCAACGGCTGGTACGTTTTCGGCCCCGGCCACGCTGTCCGCACAACGTCGCAGGCAGACATCAACGACATCGCGAACGCTTATGTCATCGCTGCGCCTGGTGGTGCCGCGAACTGGGATGGCGGGTGGGCGTTCGCTGATGACGCTGCTTTCACACGCATCAAGACGCTGCTCCGCAATGTGGCCGGTGTCCCGCTGACCTTCAACGTCACTGAGGCGACTCCGTGGTCGGGTGGCACCGGTGGCGCGGGTGGCGGTTACAACCCGGCAGACGCTGACGTGGTGGATGAGGGCGAGCTCGGGCAGGCTCTCACCTCGACCGTCAACTTCGTCAACCAGCACGCCGACGCGAACAAGACCGAGATTCTGACGGCACTGGGAAACCTGACTCTCACCGTCACCCCGTAACCGCTGGAACCTCGTGAGGGAGATTCATGGTTGACCGCGAATCCACAGTCGGCGAACTCGGGGTGAAGCTCGACGGCATCACCGACCAGCTCAAAGACATGCGCAAAGAGATGTTCACCCAATCGCTGTTCAACGCTTGGCAGAACGGCTACGAAGCACGCATGGCCCGCATCGAGAACGACCAGAAAGATTGGGCACGGGTATCCACCCAAGCCCACGCCGACCTCTCCGGGCAGATCACCGCGAAAGCTGTCGAAGCGAAAGCCGAACGCGACAAACTCGAGGTGACCCTCCGCGCGGAAACCAGTGAGGTAGTAGCCGCCCTCGAACTCGCGAAGCTGGAACAGAAGAAGATCATCGAACGGCAGGAAGCCCGCCGCTACGACCTTGTGAAAGCGGTAGGGCTGTCCCTCCTCGTCGCTGTCCTCGGCATCATTGGCAACATGGCGGTCACACTCCTCAAGGCCGGATGATGGCTGACACCGACCGGCTGCCCAAGTCCGTCATCGCATTGGCGGTCGCATGCGCCGGCGCGGTCATCATCGCCGCCGTCCTCGTCGTCGTCGTCATCATGGACAATCGCAGCACCACTGACCTCAACCGGGAACTCATCAACCAGATCGCAATACTCACCACCCAGAACCGCGGGCCTCGAGGCGACGACGGGTTGAGCGCGTACGAGATTTGGTTGTCGCTCGGCAACACTGGGTCGGAAGCGGAGTTCATCGAATCGTTGCGCGGAGAACCAGGCACCCCAGGAATCGACGGACGTGACGGTGTTGACGGGGCTGATGGGAAACCGGGCAGCAACGGCCTCTCGGTGGGTTCCCAAAAGTGTTCTGCCGCAGGACTGAACTGGTATCTCACCAACGGCACCTATATCGGCACCACACCAATGATCTGCATCTTCTAACGAAAGGCACCACCATGACCGACCCACTCGTCCCCGACGCAACCGTGAAAGCCGCTAAGCGCGGTTTCATCCGCACCGCCTCCCAGTCCGTCGCCACCGCCCTTGCGGGTGGTATCACCGTCAACGCGGTACTCGCAGCGATCGACGGTGGAACCATCAACCCGACCGTCCTCATCGTCACCGCCGCTGTCGCCGTCGTCACCCCCATCATCAACGGTGCACAGTCGTACTTCTCGATCCTCGGCTCCGGCATCCCCGATGACTACAAAGCCCCCGTCATTCGTGACGCGATCCGCGCGTTCGAGATCCCCGCGAAGGACGACCCCCGCACGAAGACGGAACAGTACGCCGACCGCGCCGCATCCCGCTCACGGTTGGGTCTCCCCGACTAACCAACCCCTCAAGCGCCCCCGCGCCACACTCCTGCCCTCGGAGTGTCGGCGCGGGGGTCTTTCGTCGTTAAACGGTGTAGTGGATCCAGATGCTCGGGAACGTGGTGATCTTGTGTGAGGCCGAACTGATAACAGGCTCTCGCGTAGGCGTTCCTACTGGGGGCGGGCCGATGAGTTTCATGGGCCACAATGTACGCCGATCGGCCCATTAAAAGATATGGGTACTTCTGCCCATCCTCAGTCGTAGCAATCGGCAAGCTCGAGAGCTTCATCAATGTAGCTCAGCACCTCAGTGTTCCCGTGGCCTGTTCTCTCGAGAACGCTATCGCTCGATGTGAACTGGATATCGAACATCTCCTGCAGGGTCACACAGTCACCCTCGGCTTGTTCTTCGTCGATGATCTGCTGCAGCGACCCCGGGTAGTCCTCCCACGGCACCTCTGTCCGAGCATCCACTGGTGGTTCAGGTTCGGGGTTGTCGAGCCTGACGCAGCCGGTGAGGGCGAGCACGATGACGAGTACAGCTATTGCTTTCATGGGGCTCTCTTTTCCTGATCGGCTACACTCTCGGCTACACCTGTTGTTGCTTGCTCTCCAAAATCCCTTATGTTTATTGAGCCGCCTAAGAGAATCGAACTCTTGACCTTCTCATTACGAGTCAAAAGACGGTAAGCTAGATAGCAACGAAAACAGGCAGATCGGCTCATTTACTGGCCTGTTTGACGGCCTAGGGGTTACTATCAACTCCTAGCAATGGCTACGGTTATGGCTACGGTTGAAAGGAGAGCAGCAATGAAGGTTTCAGACATTGTGTACAGCGGCCCAGTCGCTGGCACCGAGGACTTCCAAGAGGTTGTCAGCATCGACTTTGGTGGCGGCTACGACTGGGATTCCCTTGAGGCGTGGTACTCGCCTAGCAAGCGCAAGTTCTTCTGGCTCGATGGTTCCGGTTGCTCGTGTGACTCGCTGGGCATGGATGTGTCCAAGCTCGAAGACTTCACCGTTGGCAACCGTGAAGAACTTGCCAACGCTGTCCGCGCAAAGTATGACAACACCTATTCGTCCGGCACCGGTCGGGCTTCCGATCTGCTTGCGGATCTCGCGGCAGTCAAGACCTTCCGCTCCGCCCCTCCCACCGACTACTAGACGATAAGGAACACGACAAATGGCAACCGACGACGACAAGCCGATGGAGCAGCGCTACCTCGAAGACGTAGTTGAGGCAGTCGAAAGGGTGCTCGCCGCCCCGCTGCCCATCGTGGGCGACCGCGCACAGATTCTCGGCAAGCGGGTTGAGATCGCGCTTAGCGTCCTGCATGGCACCACTCACCCGGCAGACGTGCAGGTCGCGCCTCTCCCCGAACTCGACCAGCAGCTTGCTGCAGCGTTCGGCCCTCTCCGAGCTGCGCTCTCCCGTTAGAAGGACAACATGACCGCTTACCGAATTGTGACGCTGCAGTGCGATGCCCCACAGGGGGCCGATCAGTGCCACATGACTTACACGCCGCTGGTGAACACATTCCCCAAGGCTCGAGAGGTCGCGGCGATGATCGGCTGGACTACTTCGATCCGCGATGACCAAGTTTGGGATTGGTGCCCAGACCATACAGAGCCTGCGCCGATCACTCTTGTTGTGCGCGGCTAGGAAGCATCATGCGCGGCAAGGGTGAGGGAAGTGTCTACCAAGGCAACGACGGTCTATGGACTGCCGCGATCGAACTGCCGATGCGTGACGGCAAGCGCCGCCGCAAAGTCATCCGCTCCAAAAGCAAAGCAGTCGTCATCAAGAAACTGTCCGCGCTTCGCCGCGAGCTCGAGGAGAAGCTAGACCTTCACACCGACAACACGACAGTCGCCCAGTGGTTCACGTACTGGCTGGACGAGGTGTGCAAGCAACGACCGAAGACCCTCAACAACTACCGGTCACTGATCAAGAACCATGTGCTCCCGACGATCGGTACCGTGAGGATGGACAAGCTCACGCCGGCACACATCCGCAGGGTCACAGACCGGGTAGGTGAGACGCTCTCCCCCTCCACCGCACACACCGTCCATGCGATCATGTCGTCATCCCTGGGGGACGCGGAACGGGAGGGACGCATCCCGCGGAACCCCGCGAAGCTGACCCGACCCCCGAAAAAAGGGACACCGCAACTCGAGGTGCTGAGTGTCGATGAGGCTGCCCGCATTGTGAAGGCGTTCGAGAACTCCCCCGAACAATACCTGTGGCTCACGTTCCTGCTCACTGGTGCGCGGCGTGGTGAGATCCTTGGCCTCGAGTGGGATCGCGTCACCGACGTGCTCGACTTGTCATGGCAGTTGCAGCGGTACACGGTCGGCCAGTTCAACCCTCAACCCGACTACGAGTACCGGCAACTCACGGACACCCTGTACCTCACACGGCCCAAGTCGGATGCCGGGTGGCGCATTGTGCCCCTCGTATGGCCTCTGAGTGGGGTTCTGAGCCGGTGGCGCGACGAGTCTGGGACGAACACCCATAACCTCGTTTTCACGACCGCTGAGGGGCGGCCGATCGACCCGGACTGGGCGACGAAGGCATGGCCGAAAGTGTTGAAAGCCATTGGCATCCACCGGCACATCAGACTGCATGACACCCGGCACACCGCCGTCGACCTCATGACCGCGGCGAACGTCCCCGACGACGTGATCATGGCGATCGTCGGGCACTCATCCCGGCAGCAGACACAGGCGTACCGGTCACGTCAACCACGGCAACGGATGGTCGATGGGATGGAGCGTGTCTCGGAGTTGCTGGGCATCGAACGTTCGTAAAACGAACATTTCCCCGAGAGGGGGACTTTAGTCCTACACCCCTGTCTGGGGGTGGGCGTACAGTTCATCCACGCAGACAGGGTGGTCTGCATATTGAACTGGCGATGGAGGCCAAATGGCTGGGGTAACACTGCAGGAACTGGCCGCAACCGCGCCAACCAAAGAGGCTTTCTTCAGAGCCCTGCTTGCGTCTCGAACCTTTCCTGAGCCCGCTGAGCGAACACCAGTTGAGGCACCCCCAGGGCACTGACCGCCTGCCACAGTACGAGCATCGGCATGGGCCGTTCGCCCTTGGTGTAGCGGAGGAATGTGCCGTAGTCCATCTCGAGGGCGCGCGCCAATGATTTGGGTGTGTGGTCGGATGCCCCGATTTCGGCGTTCAGTTGTCCAAGGATGGCCGCGGTGTATGCCGCTGCGGTCTCTTTGTTATCCATAGATACGTATCTTAATCGGTCTGGGCAACTTTGTAACCCATACGGAGTAAATTTTCGGTTACGGGGGACAGTTACCAATCACCCCTTGAAGTGAGCCGTTTGGCTCACTATGCTGGGCTTATGGTTCACTTGACCGACGCAGAGCAGCTAGCCAACCGCATAGAAGCGGCCCGAACCGCCAAGGGCATGTCCCTCCGCGAACTCTCCGACACCTCCGGAGTGCCCTACTCCACCCTCCGCAGGAAACTGCAGAACCCACCCCACGCATTCGACCTCCCCGAGCTAACACAGCTCGCCGTGGCCCTCGATGCGGAACTCACCATCGGGTTCGCAGCATGACCCCGCTCGCCCTCGGATACGAGGATGCCGCCACCGCCACCGGGTACTCCGTGAAAGTGCTCCGCGAAGCCGTCGCCAACAACGAACTCATCCCCTCCTACGCGAACACCAAACCGGTGTTCCGCATCCCCGAGCTTGAACGGTGGCTCGAGTCGCTGCCCGCCGAGCCGCGCCGCCGCTAAAGAAAGCCGTCCCTCATGAACCGTTACCTGTTGATCGTCCCTGCCGCCTTAGCGCTCGTGTGGGTGGCTGGCCCCGCAATGGCAACCGAACCGACCCCTACTGAGACTGTCGCCCCTGAGACGCAGTACGCGGTGGGCCTGTACTGCTACGAGAAGCTGTCGGATGCGCCGGCCGCGTGGGAGAACTCCGGCGAGCAGACTCTCGCTGCCGTGAAGGTGGGCACAGAGGGTTGGTCTGAGGCTGAGAAGCGCGACCTGTGCGCCGCCCCGCTCGAGGCATGTGAGCCGTCAAAGATCGCGACCCAAGAGGACTGGGTTTCGTTTGTTGGGGAGTTCACGTTCCCTGAGCACATCACCTACCCGACCGACAACATTGGTTGGCCCCCGATCTACAAGGCGGCACACACTGACCTGACGCAGACGGCGAAGGACTGCACTGTGGTTCCCCCGGTGGTGCCGCCTGTTACGCCCCCGGTTACCCCACCGTCGCTCGCGCATACCCCTGGGGGTGAGAACTGGTCGTGGCTTCTCTACGGAACCCTGTCGTTGTTCGCTGTCGGGCTGGTGCTGAAGAACCCGCGCCGACTGTTCCGCTAACCCCTTAGACGCAGTAACGCCCCGCAGCTAACGGGGCGCAACCACTAGAAGAAAGGCCGTCCAGTGGCCCTCAAAGAGTCTATCTTGCAGCACACGGTGTTCGTGGGTGGCGCGTACTTCGGTACGGCGTTCACCCCCACTGGTCGGGACATGCTGCTCCGCACGGCCCGTGAGTTCGGTGTTCCGTCTCTCACCATCACAGAGGTGAAGTGATGGGCCGGTTCTATGTGGACAGGCGCAAGCCTGACAAGGGCAGCTACGAAGTTTTCGAGGGCGCGGAAGGTGCCCGGTGGTGCTGGGTTGAAGTGGCTCAAGGCACCCGGTATGAGGATTTCGGCCCATGGTTCGACTCGACCGCTGATGCGTACCGTGATGCTGCCTATGACTGGGAGTTGAACGGAGATGGCAGCGACAAGCGCTTGTCGGGTCTTCTCAAGGCGGCGGCTACGCGCGCGGCTCGGGCGGTGTCGTGATGTTCTCTTCCCGTACCCTCACAGACCGCCCGCTGCCTGACTTCGATACCCGCGAGGACTTCCTCGAAGACCACTGGGACGACGAGTGCAAATGCGAGTCGAAGCACAGGCACCCTCGCACCTTGCTCTGCTCGGTAGAGGTTATTGCTAAGGCCCGTAACTGTGCACGGCCCCAGTGGTTCCTTGTCTGCTCAATGTGGGTAGCGGGAGAGAGCGAGTGGATAGAGGAGACCCCGTTTTGCATCTGCGGAAGACCGACACGCGAATGTAGTGAGTTGATCCCCGCATGAACACCCCGACCCTCTTCGACAACCTCGATGTCCCGTTGATCGCCTCCCAGTTCGGGGATGACACGGCAAGAGCAAAGAAGAACGGCAGCAAGTCGTCGCACCACGGCGCTGACAAGTCCGCTGCGGCCCGGCAGAGAGTCCTGGATGCGGTGTACCAGATCGTTAGGGATGCTGGTCGACCGATCAGCGGCAACGACATCAACGCCGCCTACCAGTCCCGTAAAGACCGTGAGGGGTGGCCCGCCGATATTCACTTCGACACGCCTCGCAAGAGAGCCGGGGAGCTAGCCGCTGACGGGGTTCTGGTCATCACGAACCCTGACGATTTCCGCAACCACACCTACGACCTACCCGCATTGGAGAGAGCAGCATGACGATCGCTATTGATGCGAACAACCCAACCCGTTCGGTGAGTGTTTCGCAGGACGGGGAGAAGGTCTATGTCTCGATATCTGGGATTGACACGTTCGCTGTCGTCACCCTTGACCGTGTCGAGTGGGATGCACTCGTAGCAGGTGCCGCATGATCCCCGTGTGGCGCTACTGGCTTGTATTGCTGCTCGTGCCGGTGGTCGCAGAGACCTACGCGGTTCTGCATGATTCGCTGTGGCGTTTCGCGGTCATCGGTGTTTACTCGATCATCTTCTCCCTGCTGCTGACGAAGTACACGAAGAAGCTTGTCGAGGTCGAACGATGACCGCCCGTCTTGTCGCTGTCGGCGGCAAGCGTGCCCCGTTCCACACTCGTCACATTCAGTACGGGATCGGTGATCCTCTGTGGTCGCCTGTCCCGTCGCATGACTTCGAGGTGGGCGAGCCTGACCCGTCCGATTACCGGAAGCAGCAGGTCGAGGAAGAACTCGCATGGGGGGCAGACCTATGAGGCACGTTTTCTATGGCTTGTTCTTCGTGACGTGTGCCCTGTTCGTGGTTGCTCTTGTCGCGGTCTGCTACGGATGGGCGGCACGGTAATGGGCGGGGAGCCGTTGTTCGAAATGGCAGAACCAGGCGCAGCGCCCACCGCGAAAGTCACTGAGCGCGACATGCTGGATGCTCTCAATCGTCGCTTCACGGCGCTGCTTGGAAATGGTGATCGCTGGGTTCGTGCTGAGCATGTCAGAAATGGCACCGGGTTCTACGGGCATTCATCTGACCCTGAGATTAGGTATGCGCCACTACGCACCGCTGACTTCATGGCGCTCGATTGCTGGGAGTCGAAGGGCCACCAGATTCATGGTGTCGAAGTCAAGGTATCTCGATCGGATTGGCTCACCGAACTGAAAGATCCTGAGAAGGCCGAGACATTCAAACGCTACTGCCACAGGTGGTGGCTCGCTGTCTCTGACGCTTCGATCGTGCGCGACGATCTGCCTGATGGTTGGGGCTTGCTCGTGCTTATGCCCAACGGCCAACTGCGTGCCAAGAAGCAAGCGCCGAAGCTCACCCCCGAACCCATGCCTATGCCCATCCAGTTTGGGCTTGCCCGCGCCGTTCAGAAGACCAGCATCAGAGCAGGCAAGACCGAGGTCGGGAACGTCATCTATCTGCCAGCGAAGCGCAGCTGATGTTCCGCCCAATCCTCCGTATGACCCTCATCCTCACCGCCTTACTCGTCGCCACCATCTACCTCTACACCCACTAACAGACAGGACAACAACGACATGAGCGCAATACCAATTGCCCAGATAGCCAAACACCTCGGCCAGTCTGTGACGATCACGGGCCAAGTTCAGTCGATAACCATCGAGGCAGAAGACCACTGCGATGAATGCGGGGAACCCGAAGAGTCGCGTGAGCTGGAGAACGACGAATACCGCATCACTCTGCTCGTGCGCCCGAACGGACTCGACCTGTGACCGTCTCGTGGGTTCCGTCTTCCTGGGATGCGGTGAAAACCGGAGACACCGTGAAGCTACGCCCGAAGAACAACAACATCAGCCCGAAAGTAAAGGGCATCGTTCGGGAAGCACTGTCACCCTCCTACATCACGATCTTGGGACTCGGGTACACCCAGTTCCAAGCCGCCGACTACGACATATCCATTCGGCATACCCCGGCACCCACCACACCCCCAATCCCTACAGAGTCGGGTTTCTACCTGAACAGCAGGAAAGAACTGTGGACGCTGGAGCCTAGCGGCGAATGGCGTAACGACTACGACGATCCCGAAACCCCTGCCGCCGTCTTCAATTCCGCTCCGTTCGTGAAGCTTGAGCCGCGCAACGAAACCATCGACACCTTCATTGCCGCCCTCATGGAGAAGTGCCCGAAAGAGGGCAACACCTACCGGGTGCACTCCGCCGACCTGATCGAGGTCGCTGTCTCGATGGGGGTGAACCTCTGATGGATGGAGGTATCTTCCACGACGCACACGAGGTCTACACGTGGACGGCAACGATCCCCCGCTACTGGATCGCAACGTTCGCAACCAAAGAACTCGCAGAGGCATACACCGAATGGGCCTCCATCTGCTCACCCGCCAACACATACGAGGCGGTGCCGGTATGACTGCCTGCTCTTTCACCCTCAACGGGGAGGCTTGCACGCTGGCCGACCCTCGCCACTACGACCTCCATGTGACCGAAGACCGGGAGCGGTTCTCGGACAAGGGAAGCGACCAAGGACAGAAAGCCGCATGACCGAACCAAAGCTCGAGGGCATTGTTATGGGCCTCGAAGAATCCCTCTACCATTCACGGCCCGAGCTCAGCTCAACCGAAGCACGCCTGATTCTCGACTCGCCGGCCAAGTACCGGTGGAAGAAAGACCACCCGCCACTGGTGGAGCCGTCGAAGAAATTCGATGTCGGGTCGGCTGTCCATTCCAAGGTGCTCGGCACCGGCTATGAGGCCGTGGTCATACCCAAAGACTTGCTGGCAAGCAACGGCGCTATCTCTACCGACAAGGCCAAAGCGTTCGTGGAGAAGGTGCGCGCTGAGGGAAAGATCCCGTTGAAAGCCGAAGAGTTCGAGCCGATCGACCAACAGGCAGAAGCGGTACTCGCGCACCCCGCGGCGAAGCAACTGTTCGGACAACCAGCAACCGCTGAGGTATCCGTGTTCGCCGCCGACCCCGAAACCGGGATTGACGTGCGCGGCAGGTTCGACTTCCTGCCCAACGACTTCACGCTCGGCGCACCCTCCCGGGTGGCCGTGGACTTGAAGACCGCCAGGGACGCATCGCCGCGAGGATTCACGAAGTCAATTGCCGAATACTCATATGACGTTCAGCGGGCATGGTATCTCGACGCGCTCAAGTGGACCACCGGCGAAGACGCAGAGATGGTCTTCGTAGCAGTCGAGAAAGAACCGCCCTACTTAGTTGCCGTGCACCAGCTCCCGACCATCTGGGTCGAGATGGGCCGCACTAAAGCACGACGCGCACGCGAGCTATACGCCGAATGTGTTGCGTCCGGTGAATGGGCGGGATACGGCAACCAAGTCCACCTACTGAGCCCCCCAACGTGGCTCGTGATGAAACACAGCGAGGAATACCCCAATGACTGAACTAGCAGTACAAGAAGACATCATCCAGAAGGTCAACGGAGCCAAGAACGGGCTCGCGTTGGCGCTCGCTGACCGGATTGGCGCTGACCGGTTCGTGAGGGCCGCTGTGACCGTCCTACGCACCAATAAGGCTGTGGCGAACTGCACCCCCGAATCAGTGCTTGGTGGCCTGTTCGTCGCGGCGCAGCTCGGCCTCGAGGTCGGTGGGCCGCTCGGCTACGCCTACATTGTTCCGTTCGGCCGTGAGGCAACACTCATCGTCGGTGTGCGCGGGTTCGTGGAACTTTTCTACCGCGCCGGCGCGCGCATGGTCAGAGCAGACATCATCCGTGAGGGCGACTCCCTCACAAGGGGCACCGACCCGACCGGGCGTGTGCTGGTCGAGTGGACAGACGCAGCACCCATGAACCCCGACCGCCCCGCCATCGCCGCACTCGCAACAGTCATCCTCGCATCAGGCGAGATCCTGCAGGAACTGATGTCGAAAGAGCAAATCCTCAAACGGAAGCCCCGCAACTCCCGCTCCGGCCCCTGGAACGACTGGGAGGACGAGATGTGGAAGAAGACCGTCCTACGCCAGTGCGCGAAAACCGCGCGGCTCTCATCCGATGACCTGGCTTTGGCGATCGAGGTTGACCAGACAATCACCACTGGCACCGATGAGATGGTGCAACGCCGCCACGTTCCTGTCGGGGATGACGACGAGGACAAGGTGATCGACCTCGCCGCGTTGCCGGCCGCCCCGATGGACGAAGCGCACCCTGATTTCGTGGCTCCGGTAGAACCATGACCCAACCACGCATAGGGAGCCTGTGCTCAGGCTACGGGGGTCTAGATATGGCTGTCGCTGAGGTATTCGGCGGGGAGGTGGCCTGGTTCTTCGAGTACGACAAAGCACCGTCGAAGATTCTTGCTCACCACTGGCCCGACATCCCCAACTACGGGGACATGACGAAAGCCGACTGGGCCGGAATCGAACAGGTGGACATTCTGTGCGGTGGCACCCCCTGCCAAGACCTATCCGGTGCCGGGAAGCGTGCCGGCATGACCGAGGGCACCCGCTCGAACCTGTGGGTGCAGATGCGTGAAGCGATCGCCGTTCAGCGACCGTCAATTGTGATTTGGGAGAACGTTCGTGGAGCCTATTCAGCGTGTGCCGACAGCGATATGGGACTCTGCCCTGGATGTGTGGCTGGAACCGGAGAGCATCGACCTTTTCTCCGAGCACTCGGACGTGTTCTCGGAGACCTTTCCTCCCTCGGTTATGACAGTCGGGTCGTCCCTCTTCGAGGTTCCGATGTCGGCGCAGCTCATGGGCGATACCGGCTCTTCGTCGTTGCCGTCGCCCAGAACGACAGACGCGAACGGGCCGGGAGCGCATGGGACTGGCGGGCTGGACTTGCGAACCTCAGTAGCGCAGTTGCCGACTTTGAGGGCGACTCGGGGTGGTTCGGGAACGGAGACAATGGCCCTGTTTTCGACACCTATGGCGGCAGAGGCGAGCAAGGCGAGCGTACAGCAGTCCGTGGCGCAGCGCTCGACAACGGGTCAGGTGTGGTTGACGAACGAAATACACGACCTACCGATAGTGGTCATGCCCACGCTGGCAGCTCACGATTCAGGCAACACACCAGAGCAACACCTGCGCAAGAAACCGGGTCGCAAAGAAGTGACGAGTCTGCAAATCGTCGTGGACTATCTTCTGCCCCACGACTTGGATACCTCACCCCCGCCGAACAGCAGCGAGTAGACGAGTACACGGCACTATGGGATGCCGTAGAAGACAAGCACCCCTACTTCATCAGCGAAGAGGGCAAAGACTACTGGCCCGCGATTCTGCGCCACCAGGAAGCATTAGGCCGACCAGTCCCGCCGCCGTCGATCCCTGACGGCAAGAACGGACAGCACCGCTACTCGCCTATTTTCGGGGAGTGGATGATGATGCTCCCAGTCGGCCACGTCACCGCTGTTGAAGACATCAGCAGGAACGACATGCACAAGGCGCTGGGTAACGGGGTCATCCCCCTGCAGGCGACGACGGCTATCAGAATCGGCATCCGCTCGTTCATTGAGCTCGCAGAACGGTGGGCCGCGTGACTACCCCGAAGCCCCTGCTAAAGGCCCGGTGGGTGCGGTGACAGCCACCCCGAAGGCTCTCCTGCGGGCGCTGACGGCCCGTGACGGGCATGTGAGCGCCTGGACGGGCAACGACACGGAAACCCTTGTGCCGCAGGATCGCGCCAACAGGGGCATGGGCGGGTTCAAAGGCAACCAGCGTCTCTCGATGTACGTGTGGCTCGAGTCCGATATCAACGGCCTGATCGAGTCGGATGCGGATTGGGCGGCTGAGGCGCGCCGGCGTGGCATCAAGATCAGCCGGTACGACAACCCCGAGCATGTCCCCATCGACCATGCCGTTCACGGGCGCTGCCTACTGCTCGATGACGGTCAAGTCATCACCGGAAGCGCGGTGTTCTGATGAGCCGGGAAGCAAATTGGATACTCCAAATGGGAGACTCTGTACTCCAAACGGAGATAGAATTGTCCTGCACCCTTGGGGCCGAAGAAAAGCCCCGCTCTCGCGTGAACGAGAGACGGGGCATAACAGGAAAGTATGAGTTCCCTGCAATGACAAGAGTACCCGATTCCCCCGCTAGACGGATAGGCGGTGCTGAGTAATGGCTCGCATTCGTTCTATCAAACCGACATTCTTCCGGTCGCGGTCAGTGAAGCGACTCAACGACAAGCAGAAGCTCGTATGGGTCGGCCTGTGGCCTCTTGCTGATGATGAAGGCCGACTGCTTGACGAACCGGGCCTCATGGTCGGTGACCTGTGGGCGCTCTCCATCCCCGAGGCGAAGCTCGACGTGATCCTGACCGAGCTGCATGACGCTGGCCGGATCATCCGATACACGGTCAATGGTGAGTCCTTCATCCAAGTCACGAACTGGTTGGAGCACCAGAAGATTTCCAAGCCGTACCCCTCCACGATCCCTCCAGTACCGGGTCTGAACTATTCCGGGAACGTTCCGGGAATGGAACAGGAACAGTTTCGCGGGAGGGGGAAGGGAGAGGAAAAGGATATGGAGGGGGAGGCCCCACCCCGCAAATGCCCTCGCCACATAAACGATCCGAGCTCCCCCAATTGCTTCGCTTGCCGTGATGCGAGGTTGGCGCGCGAGGACTGGGACAAGGCCCAAAAGCTCAAGCCGACTGCCGCTCCTCCGAGCATCGTCTACACCCCCGACAACTGCATCGGTCACAAATGGGTGGCCGGTTGGTGCGGCATCTGCGGAGCCGAGAAAGCGAAGGTGGCGTGATGCGAGCGCCCACCGTGATTGTCGTTCAAACCCCCGATGACTGGTCGGCCATGTGCCTCGATTGCCCCGGCATGTATTTGGAACCGCTCGACCTTGGGGAATTCCAGACGAAGAGCGCCGCTGAGAAAGCGGCCACCGCCCATCGCAAAGATCACAAGCCCCTGCCGTGCCCTACTTGCGGTCACGTCCAACCGTCTGTGATCGATCCGGTTCAGGAATACACGGGGGTCAACCGATGACCCCGCGTTGCTGCATGTCTGGCCAATTCACAACGAACACGTTCAAGCGAATCCCCGATCGTTTCGGGGGCTTCGACCATGACGATTGGTACTGCCTCGGTTGCGAGCAGGCCGAACCGAAAGCAGAGGTGGCGTGATGGCTGGCGAACCGTACTACGAAGACGAACTTGTGACGCTCTATCTCGGTGATGCGCTCGAGCTTTGGGAGAAGTGGTGCATCGCTGATGTGCTGTGCGTCGACCCGCCTTATGGCATCGACTACAACTCAGGCATGGAGTCGGCTATAGCCCGATCAATCGAGGGCGACAAGGACACTGCCGTCCGCGATGGAATACTGGCGCTCTGGGGCGACAAGCCAGCGTTGGTATTCGGTAGCCCGAAGATCGAGAAGCCTGCCGGGTGGCAGATGACGCTGATTTGGGATAAGAAAGGCGCGCTCGGGATGGGTGACCTCCGTATCCCGTGGAAGCCGGGGCATGAAGAAATCTACGTGCTCGGCGCTAACGACCACTGGCGGGGGCAGCGAACGAATGATGTGATCTCGTGCGCCCCGGTGCAGAGCATGGCTAAGAACGGGCGTGTTCACCCTCACCAGAAGCCGCTGCGGTTGATGCAGGAGCTGGTTGAGAAATTGCCTTATGGGGTGGTCGCCGACCCGACTGCCGGGAGCGGAACAACACTGTTGGCTGCAGCGTCACTCGGACAGCGCGCCATCGGAGTCGAATCGGATGAGCAGTGGATCGAAGGCATCGCTGAACGCCTTTCTACGAGACAGCCGGTGCTTGCATGAACTTTCACGAGTACGCGCTTCTCAGCGTTGAAGGCAGGCTTTTTCAAGGGGAACACGCTTCTGAGTACACGAACGATCTCATTGCGCGCCTGGCCGAGGCAACACAGCAATTGATATTCACGGCTTCGGTCCCATGCCCGTCATGCGCTGCTCGTGGTGTTGTCCCTGTTTCCGAGGGGACGAACTGATGCCACTCGACCCGAAGCACATTCACACCGCCCACCTGGTTATTTTGACCACAGCCGGGGAGCACTGGCCGTCGGTTGCCGCGCAATGCACGGGGCGCATCGGATGGGAGTACAAGTTCTCCACCCACCCGTTCATGGAGATTTACCGGGGCACCGATGAGGTTCAGGCGCAGAAGCTCTGCGACCTACACAATTCGATCTGGCACCCCGCCCCTGTTTCCGAGGGAGACAACCAGTGAGCGCCCTGAACCTGCAGAGAATCCGTAACGCCCTAAACGCTCAGGGCATCGAAAACGCTGACAAAGCACTGGCCGAGTTCATCCGATCAGTGAAGGCCGACGCTTGGGATGCTGGTGCTGATAGGCAAGCCCGTTGGGGTGGCACTCGCCCGATCCTGCAAGCCAATCCGTACCGTGACCGCCAAGACGCACCTGTCGTCGCGGATGACCAGCCGATGCTCGAACTTGATTTCGAGGTGCAGTCGTGAGCGCCGGCTATGTGGAGCTCACCTCCGATCACCGCATGGTTGGTGTGGATGCTGACGGGCAACTTTGTGCGTGTGGTGTGAAGCAGAAGTCGTTTCTCGAGCATGCTGCCGCCGCCGCGTTGTTCATGCTCGATTCGGATTTGCTGCACCGGTGCCCGTGTGGGCGGTTGCGGCGGATGGGTGGGATGTGTGGGCCGTGCTTTCACCAGCATCGTGCTCTTCGTCGGCGTGAGGATGCCCGGTGGGTGGCTTCTCAACGGCGGGTAGCGAATCTTGCCACGTTCCAGGCGTGGCCTGCGGAAACGGTTTTGGGGCTCGCGGGTGTCGCGGGTGTGAACGAACGAAAGGAAAGCGCATGAGATATGTGATCCGCACCGAAGCGGGAGAGCAGCTATGGAGGCCGCTCCCCGACACCCGACCAGATTCTGGCTACCTGCTTTTTGAAGACGAGGGCTGGATGTGGCTCTACACCGAGCCGAACGAGGAAGACGAGATCGGCCCTCGATTCACTCACCGTGACAGCGCCATGCTCGACATTGCATCCAACTGGGAGGAAACAGGAGATGGTGCGCCCCGGTTCCTGTCAACGATTCGAGGACAGGCCAACCGTGCCCGCTTCGAACGGCTCGGCGGGGCGGTGTCCGCATGACTGCCCGTTTCCGTATCCATGTGGGCCCGTTCCTGCTCCGTGTACCAGCCCGTTTGTGGGGTTGGTTCGAGGGACGACAGGAAGGCGCACGATGAGCGCCCTAGATCATCTTGTGACGATGCCTGATGGTCGGGTCATTCTCGACCTCGGGGCCGTTACCTACAACGTCAGCCCGGTTGAGGTGTTGGACGCGAATCTTGCCTCGTGCCTCGAATCCCACCGTGACGCGCTACTAGACGTGCGCGCTCACCTCTACCCAGTGGGGGTGTCTCGTGGTTGACCGGATAGCCGAAATACGCGCGCGAAGCCGCAAGGCGCTCGATTACGAGCTGGTGGCTCCGAGGAATCTCGGCGCGAATGGGGCCAACGGGTGGGATTCTGGGGCGGCGTTCATTGCATCCGATGTCGAATTCCTCCTGTCCCGGTTGGCCGAGAAGACTGCTGAGGCCGAAGCGCTCGACCGTGAGTGTGAGCGCGTGTATCACCGGTTCGGGCTGGTCATGGATAGGCAACGCATCTTCGAGGCTGCATCCCGTGCGGCTCTGTCTGTTTCACCCGAACCCAAGGAGACAAACAATGACTGAACATAGCCCCGAGGCGATTGAGGCGTACCCCGACATTCCCGGCAATGGGCCGAGTCGTCGCACCACACTTGATCGCACCGCGTTTGATCGTGGTCGCGCCTCCAAGCACCTCACCGACCGGGAGACGATCGCGGCAGCGATTGGCAACACAATCTCGCCTGTCGTTGGCCGAATCCGTTTGGATGACTTAGAGGGCATCGAGTACGACACCGAGACATTCCGTACGGGAGTCCTCAAAGCCGCCGACGCGATTCTCTCCTCCCCGTCGCTGTCACTGGTAGCCACAGACCGTGAGGTATTCCGAGTCATCGAGGGCGTGGTTGTCGGGCGTTTCAAGGTCACCGCGCTTGGCCTCTCGGATGAGGTCACCGATGCCCTGTTTGCCTCTAACACGATCAAGCCGAGCAGCGAGAGCGACGCACGAGCCATCGAGGCGGCCGTCGAGGACGAGTCCGTGAGCAACCGCTACGGCGACCGTGAGCGCCTGCTCGCCCGCGCTGCCCGTATTCGCAGCGGAAAGGCCGACCAATGAGATACGTCGGCGGGAAGAGCAAGATCGCGGGCCAAATCGCTGAGGTCATCCTCGCGTCCACCCCGCACCGCCACCTCTACCTTGAGCCGTTCGTCGGCGGCGGCAGTGTCCTCGCCAAGATGGCCCCGCACTTCGAGCAGACCCTTGCCGGGGATGCACACGAAGACTTGATGCTCATGTGGCAGTCCGTCCGCGAGGGGTGGGTGCCGCCTGCTGTCACCAAGGAGCGCTATCAGGAGCTGCGGTACTCGACCGAGCCCTCGGCTGAGCGTGGCTTTGCGGGCTTCGGCGGATCATTCGGAGGGCGCTGGTTCGAGGGCTTCGCCCAAGGAGGCTTCAATGGCACGACGCCCCGCAACCACCAAGCCGAGTCATCGCGGGCGGTGATGCGGATAGCGGAGGCCATCAAGGACAGCAACGTCTACTTCGACCAGCGCGACTACCGCTCGTGGCCCACCGACTGCGACGGACCCCACGTCATCTACTGCGACCCGCCCTACGCGGGCAGCCTCCACGACTACAAGCCGGGGAGCTTCGACACAGCGGCGTTCTGGGAGCAGGCCGCGCGCTGGGCTGACGAGGGGCACGCGGTCTTCGTATCTGAGTACGCGGCACCCGAGGGCTGGGAGTCGATCTGGTCGGCACAGAAACGCCAGTCGCTGATTGTCGGCTCGTCGCCGCGTGATATTCGCACCGAGCACCTGTGGGTTCGCAGCGGAAAGGCCGAAGCATGAGCGGCTGGGGAGTCGGCTATCTGGCCGAGGGTGCGCGCGGTTCTAGAGGCCCGATTCCGCCGCTCGACAACCACCAGCACGTTGACGACGCGCTGAACGAACTATTTGAGGGAAAGGCCGAAGCATGAGCGCATGGGGCATGGGTTCCGTGGTTCGTGGCGCTGGCGGTTCTACGGGGCAGGCCATCGACTCGAAGACATGGCAGCAATTGGTGCCGATTATGACTGAGCGATTCAAAGAAGCACAGGAGGCCGAAGCATGAGCGAGATTCACGGCCTCGACTGCGACGAGCCATACTGCGGTAACCGCTACACCAACACCTCCGTCGTTGACTTTAGATCGCTTCGAGTCGAAGCGGCGAAGAACGGGTGGGTGCGAGTTCCGGCCAGCAAGAGCTTCACCCGCTACGGAGATTTTTGCCCGCGACACAAGGAGGCCCGACGATGACTGACCCCTATACCCCAACCACCGAGGAAGTGATCGAACGCTGCGGCGTCGACGTGCCCGACACGCTCCGATACCTCGACGAGATCGAGGACGAGTATTGGGATCGCGAACAGGTCGCACACACATTGTGGACGATGGGCGCTTGGCTCGATCACAAGAAGTGCTCCAACAATCCCGAGAAGGGTAACGCTGACGCGAGCTACGAAAACGGGTGCGAGGTCTGCCAGAAGTACCTGCTGGCGGTCGCGGATTCGATCGTCCTGATTCGTGCTCTCCCTGTCCCGTCAACCGGAACCGAGAAGCCAGCAGTGACAGCGCTTTTCGCCCTGCATGGGCTGGATGCGACGGGCACTAAGGCTGTCCCCGAGCCGACAGGCGACCCGCAACCCCAGGAACCGCGAATCATTCGCTACCTCAACCCGGAGAGCAACTTGATCGGTGCCGCCGTACGCAACGAGTGGGGTTGGTGGGTCGTGGGTCGCCCTGAGCCTGTGACGGAGGAATGGCTGCTCGCTCACTTTGTCGAGGTCACCGAGCTAGTTCCTACCCCTACTGAGTCAGGAGACAACCGAGTATGAGCACCGACGAAACACGCGAGGTCTACGCGATCTATGAGGTTGATGGGACTTCGATCAGCGCAAAACCAAAGGTCACGGCGGTCGCGCTGACGGAGGCTGATGCGATTGAAGCCACAAAGGATTCGGACTCGTGGGTCAGCAAAAGCTACAAGGCGATTCCTGTGGTCGGCACCCGCGCCGCTCTCCCCTCTGCCCCTACAGACGTAGCAGCACTGATCGCCGAATCACGAGCGCACATCGCGAACACTGTTGACGGGTTGCCGCAGGGGTCGACGAGTGAGGCGATTCGCCGCGGGGAGGGCGCTGACCCCCGCATCGCTCTTGTTGTCAAACTGACCGCTGCTCTTGAGTCCTTGTCGCAGACACCCGAAGAACAGTGGGAATACGCCGTGATTCTAGAAGACCCAAACGAGCACTGGATCAAGCCTGAGTCGGTAGCACGCGAGTGGGTGCGGCTTGCACCGAGAAACACGCTTGTCCGTCGTCGTCCTGCTGGCGATTGGCTACCAGTCGGGGTGTCCGAATGATGTGGGTACTCCTG